>ERZ1673753.130-NODE-130-length-103443-cov-7.361231_pt1 | contig 103443 bp, 83 predicted proteins | sample MGYA00580201_ERZ1673753 | MGnify/ENA primary metagenome ERZ1673753 (study PRJEB41218, sample SAMN15661747) | gut metagenome | host: Homo sapiens | place: Canada: London | collected 2015-08-20/2019-03-30 | study: EMG produced TPA metagenomics assembly of... | reverse complement strand
AAACAATTTCATACCCTTTTCCAAATTTTAAACCATATTTTTATAACAAAATTTTATAACCAACTTAATTGACTCTGTTACAATCACTAATAAAAAAGATTTTAATAAAATCTTTTTTTATTTATCCTAAGAAATTACCAAAGCACCAGTAAAAGTACAAAACCTGAATAGGCAACAATATGAATGATTTTGAGACTTAGTTCCATCCCTTTGCCTCAATCTGTTCATAATCGCTCAAAGAGGTACAACCTTGAAAGCAACGCCCGTATTCTGTCGGAACAGTAAAAAGATCTGAATGGTCCGCCCGTTCATACAAATGAATTTTCACCCCTTCGTGAACTGTATAAGGTGATTCACCTGCAAGCGGCGCTTTTCCAAAAGTAAACTTGAAACCCGTTGCTTTCCTACAATCGTCGAATATCGATACAGGAATTGTAGTAAGCGCAGTACAGGTATAAAAGCATTGGCTGAAATCAACAGCTTCTGTACAATCTGCAAAGATTCCTTTCCCAATACTTTCGAGAGACGTACATTTCCAGAAAGTACGGAAAAAATCAGTGACTTTACTACAGGAAGCAAACAGATTTTCAGGTAGTGAAGTCAAAGAAGTACATTGACAAAATGTATTAGAAAATGATTCGACTTGACTACCCGAACTGAAAAGTCCTTCGGGAAGTGCCTCCAACGCACTACATTGTTCAAATGCATTCTCAAAAGTAACAATTGCACGGAAAGATTCCTGGGTATCAGCGGGAATTGAACGTAACTTCGTACAATGCCAAAAAGCGTTATACATGGATGTCAGCCCTGTAGTTCCCCACTGTTTCACGGCAGTAATATAATCGCGCGTGATAGCATCTCCACTATTAAATACAGGATTATTGGAATTTAACCGGGTTACGGTACCGGTTACAGATACTTCATAAATTCCTTCCTGTTCATAGACATGAGTAGGAGCGTTGACTGTCACCGTTTCGCTGTTGCCATCTCCCCAATCAACGATACAGTTTACGGCCGTCGTCCCATCCGTATAGACCGGCAATCCAGCCTTTGCCCCTGCCGGAACAGTCAGTTCAAATATCAAAGAACCAAGCGTCAGATTGGCTTCCTGCACCACTTCAACAGTTACTTCGGCAATATTTTTACCTACTCCTGTCGTCAGGACAAGGGCAGCCGTCAGCTTCTCCGGCAAAACATTCTTCGCAGCCGTTACAGTCAGGGCGCTCTCTGCTTTCTCTATATGCAGCCAACTGGCATTAGTCGTATATTCCCATATATCTGTCCCAGTAACGGTTATCTCTATTGTCTGCTCTCCCCCTTCGACCGGAAAATTTACCAGAACCGGCTCTGCTTTTAAAGTTACCTGCTCAGCACCATTTTGTATAATTACAACCGTATCGGCAACCTGCTCCCCCACTCGGGTCCCCACCAATTCAATACAACTTTTCAACTGACCCGTAGAAAAATTCTGAGGTGCTGTCACAGTAAAACCGCCTTCAAAAGATTCGGCTGTAAAATGCCGGTCATCCAAGTGAACTTCCCATTTTTCGCAATTGGTAATAATCTGAACTTCCTGAGATCCTCCTTCTGCTTCAAAAACAAGTGAAGACGGATCTGCCAAAAGTGAAGCCGGTTTGTCCACAGACGCTGACTCATCATTGGAACAAGCCCATAGCACAACAGCCGTACAAAGAATAAATATCAACTTTTTCATATTTTATCGTATTTTGTTTATATTATAATTTTCCCAATTTCCTCTGTCTTTTCTTTTATTCTCTTCCCAATCAATGAACTTTGATTTATAAAACCTTCTATAACCATTGGGGGTAACTGTTTGCTATTACAGCGTAGTCTTCAAGCAGGCTACATTCTTTAAACGCCGTTTTATATTCTATCGGAGCAGTAAATTGATTGGGATATTCCCCCCTTTCATAAAGATGCACCTTTTTATCTCCCACCAATGTATAAGGAGATTCTCCTTTCCAAACAGAGCATCCCCTGAAAATTCCATACCAGCGGGTTGCTTTCCGGCAAAAATCAAAAAGAGAAACCGGAACTGCACTTAAATTTTCGCAATCGGCAAATGCGAAATTGAACTTTTCAGCTTCTGTACACTGATCAAACAATCCTTCAGGTATACCGGTCAAAGAAGTACACCCCAGAAAGGTACTCTGGAAAATTTCAACACGTTTACACTGATCAAACAATCCTTCCGGAATTTCTTTAAGGACAATGTTACCTGCAAAACAATGCTGGAAAGTAAGGGCTTCTGTACAAGGTGCGAATAAATTTGCAGGAATTTGTTGTAAAGCCTCACAATATATAAAAGTATAACTAAAATCGGCAACCCGGCCACAACTAATAAAAAGTCCTTCCGGCACAATTTCGAGACCTTTACAATAACTAAAAATACTATTGATTTTTTCAATCGCTGTACACTCATCCAGCAAATGTGCCGGAATCTCTTTTAAAGAAACACATCCGGTAAAACATAAACTGAAATCGGTTGCCTGCGTACATCCGGCAAATAAATCAGCCGGAATTTCTTTCAGTGACGAACAACCATTAAAGGCATTCCGGAATGTAGTCACTTTTGCAAAGGCATTCTCCGAATTTGAAGCAAGTGTAAGAAGTGAAGTACAACCATTAAAAGCATATTCCATTTTTTCCAGTCCTGTTTCTCCCCATACCTCTACAGCCCTTAGCCGTGCCCGCTGATCTTCATCGAGCAGTATAGAGGAAAGGGCCGTAACCGTCCCTGCTATTTCGACCTGATAAGTACCCTGTACCTCATAAGTATGTGAAGGATAACCAACCGAAATCCCGTCGATCACCGCATCTATCTCCTCTCTCTGTCCATCCCCCCAATCCACCTTACATTTGACACGACCTTCAACAGGAAGCTTTACAGTAGCACCGGCCTTTTCTGCTTCATAACAAAGTACCATAGCCCCATTGTTCTGGGTTATGTTAAGAGTTGCCTGAGTATCTTCCGGCCCGCCTTCTGCACAAACGGTAAGAGTAGCACTCCGGCGCTGGCCCCCGAAATTATTCTCAGCAATCAAAAGCATTCTCCCTTCGTATTCTGATACAGTAAGCCATTCAGGCTCATTTTTAACATACCAGGCTGTTCCACCGGTTTCAACAGCTATTTCCACGGAACCTCCCCGTGTCGGCAACAAAATATCAGATTGCCCAAGTGTTACTTTGGGAATTTCAACCGGAGCAGGCTTTTCGTCATCACTACAATGCCATGTCATTACTAAAAACATAAAACAAAAAATAAGATGCCAAGTTTTCATTTTTTCACATATTTATTAAAGAATACAATTCCGAAAAAGATAAATAGTCCCTCCATACAGAAGGGATTGCTAAAATAGGAATAATCAGGCTGGGCAAAGAAAATACAGGGGGTGACAAATGGGGGACATTCGTTTTTAAAAAAGGGAAAAACAGTTTATGAAAATAAAGACAAAAGGATCAGTTGGATAAAAAAGGTTCAACAGCAGGAAATAAAAGAAAAAATTTGTTCCTTTATTCAAAAAATACGGACAACCTATCATTAAGTTACCGATTATATTTTATCAATTTTACAACATGAAGTGCCTTTGGTGTATTTTGCTTTTTTCCGGGTTTTATAGTTGTACCTCTATACTGCAAACCGATATACCGAACCGTTGGACGCCTAGCGGAACAGTTTTCGATTCGCTTATCGGGGAAATCTCACAAGCAGCGGAAGGGGAATATTACGAATCGTTGCTCAAACAAATGTATGTTTTCTGCGGACAAAGACCTGATTTACCCATGCTCCGTTGGCAAACGCAATATTGGGATGCCCGGCGCCAGGTATCGCGGGCAGAGCTGGGAAATGCCCAGCTTTTGTTGAAACAAGCGATTGCACAAATAAATCCGGACAAATACCCGTATGACAGAGCCCGTATCCTCGGATTACAAAGCCAGATACAGTTGATGAAAGGTGATTATCTGGAAAGCTATAAAGGTTACCGCAAAGTAAGCCTATTTTACGATCGTATCAGCGACACCCTTATGCTGGCAAATGCTTACGTCAATACAGGTATTATTATGCAAAACCTGGAGGACTGGAACCGGGCTCTCGACTATTTCGAACAAGCTGACAGTTGCTTTGATATAATGAATACTCCGACTTTCCGGCAGAAAAACCGGCTCAACCTTTCCAATGCACTTTACCGGCTTGGAGAAGAAAAACGGGCCGTAAATATATTGGAAGAATTACTTGCCGACCCGATATGCTGTGCTGATACTTCTTTTAAAATCAACGTTTTACTTTCGCTATTCAGTTATACAAACCGTCAGCAAAACGCCCGGGAAGCTTATCGCCTCGCAGAAATATACGGGAACAAAAAGCTTACAGCCAAAAGTGCAACCGCTTTAGCAGCCGGTTACCTACGCGGGGGAAAGGCACAACAAGCACTTCCCTTTTACCGGGAAGCCTTCGCTTACATTACGGATAATCAGGATTACGAATTTATACTCCCTGTTTTAGAAGGTACAACAAACACTTTTGCTGTCTTAAAAAACATTGACAGCGCATACTATTACCTACGGAATTATGAAGCTGCCCGCGATTCGCTATACGCAGCGAAAGGATTAGCCGAAGTCAGGCATATGGAGAGCCGGGCTGCTATAGAGCATTATGAATACCGGCTGGAACACCTTCGGGAAAAATCATTGTGGCATCGTCGCCTGATGCTTCTCTTTTTTCTTACCATAGCTTGCGTGGCAGCATTTATATGTTATATATTCTGGACACGCAGACATAAGGAAAAAATTCTGAAACAACTGCGTGAAGCCGAAAACAAAGAACTGAGTACAAGATTAGCACACGAATCCTTACGAACCGAACAATTCCGCCGCGAAATCGATACCCGCAACCGGGAGCTGGCAGAACAGGTATTAGCCATCAACACCCGGAACCGGATGTTAAATGAACTGAAACAACAACTCGATACCGAAAGGCGTGCCGGTAATATACCTCCCACTGTGGCAACCAAATTAAAACAGTACATTATGGGACATCATGTACCTGTCGAAGAAGAAGGCACATTCTTTCATGTACATTTCGAGGGAATTTATCCTGGTTTTTTCAGCCGTCTTCAAAAAGCACACCCTGATTTATCCGAACACGAAATGCGTTTTTGCGCTTATTTACGTATGGGAATGGATAATAAGATGATTGCCCGTATCCTCTTTGTACAACCGGACAGTATCAAAAAATTACGACACCGTATCCGCAAAAAAGTATCGCTTCCGCCAGACGACTCCCTTGAAAATTATCTACGGACAGTCTGAAACTTCCCCCTGAGAAGACCTGTTTCCCGGGAAGAATAAATAAAGGCTGCCAACGTCCATTGACAGCCTCCTTTTTCTTATTCTATATCAACTACTTAATTGCCGAACTGATCATAAAGGTCGCAGCCACAGCTACAATCGCATACAATTCCGGGAATACAGCTAAAATCAAAGTTTTACCAAACACATCATATCCGGATCCGATCCCTACAATACCATTGGCACATACCTGACCTTGACGGATGGCAGAGAATAAACAAACAAACCCCAACCCTAAGCCGACTCCAAATACGGCAGCAGCCTGCAACCAAGTAATTTCCGGGCTAAGCACTCCCTGTAAAAGGAAAAATCCCAAAAATCCATAAAGCCCCTGAGTTCCTGGTAAAGCACACAATACCATATAATTACCAAATGCTTCATCATTCTTTTTCAATGCACCTATCGTTGCGTTACCCCCAATCGTCACACCATACGCACTACCGATTCCGGATAAGCCGAGTATTAAACCCACCCCGATATAAGCTAAAATAATTGGTTCCATAATCTTTTAAATTTAAATTTAGATTGTTATTAATTAATTATCTCTTTTACTAGTATACTAAAGTCAATTTTCGGACCTTCTCCGGAAAGGCTCGTATTTCTTCCCTCCTCCTTCAAAACCGGCATTCTTATAAAACTCGACAAAAGTCAAACGCATCGGATGTACAAAAGACCCCAAACCCGCCATAAACAAATTCACACTATGTCCAAACAATAAAATAATGATCATCAGCAACTGTTTTACAACAGGTATATCCCCGCTCATGTTTATAGCTAAATCATTAAATACCAATCCGAGTACAGCGCTTGAAATACCTAAGGCAAATAAACGGATATAAGAAAGAGTATCTCCCAACAAACCTGTCGCCGTATTATAAGTGTCCCACAAACCTGCCCCAATATTGATCAGGACATTCCGTTTCAGATTATTGAATAAAAATATCAAAGAACCGGCCACGCCTGCAACCACATACATGGGTATTTTTACATCATATCCTTTCAGGGATAAACCATAACAAGCCCCCTCTCCCAGAATCAGGACTAACCAACCGATTGTAGATAAAGCCGCAGGGAAACCATACCGCCTCCACAAATTGGCCACTTTCAGGAACATACCGAAAATGATCTGTACGACTCCAATAATCAGGGCTAAATTGAACAACTGCTGGGAATCCAGCATCATAGCCCGCATTTTTACCACCCATGGTATCTGAACTTCTAACAATTGTATTCCAAAAAAAGTTCCCCCTACAATTCCCATAATCACCGTGGAAACTCCCAACCACTGGGCCAGTGAAAGAATCGGTTTAATCTTGGGTTTAGCCCAGATCTTATAGATAGAGATACCGATCAATAGCAACAGACCATAACCCGCATCCCCCAAACAAAATCCAAAAAACAATACAAAAAACGGGGCAAAAAACGGAGTTAAATCAATTTCCCGATAATTGGGCAAAGAATAAAGTTCTCCGATAAACTCAAACAGACGAGCAAATTTATTATTCTTCAATAAAATCGGAGGATTATCTGTATCTGCCGGTTCATCAAATTCATAATAAACTCCTTTATCCGACAACCAGTCAGCTGTATCTTCCTTAATTCCTGCAGGGACCCACCCTTCCAGCGCAATTACCTTATCTTCTACTAAAATCTCGGAAGCATCATCTATTTTTAATTCATCAGTATCCTCATATAAACCCGTCCGGTATGCCTTCAAATTTCCGATAGAACGAAGGGCAATCTGATTGATTTTATAATTAACCGATTCCTTTTCTTCCCTCAGCCGGTCTATGTGCTGCTGAATTTCTGCTGCACTTGCCTGAGGAAAAACGACTGCATCAGCTTCCGGTTGTACAGACTCTCCCTGAGGAGTTACCGTAACAAAATACTGTTGCCCTCTTGCCTGAGAAACGGGAAAGGCATTATACTGTTCTTCCCATTCCGGCATATATTTCCGGTCCGGAACAGTAAAGAAACGTAAATCCCATCCGGCATCCCGTAATCCCTCTATTTCTTCTCCCGGAAATTCTCCCCAGGGCTCATATACCTGACCGTCTTTTTCCAAACTGGCAATTTGAGTATCGATTTGCTCTAACCGTTTATATTGTTCTTCCAAAAAAGTCAGCAATTCCAACCCTTCCTTACCCGGATTTCCGGCAATTTCTTCAGGTGTCCTTTTTTCCAAACGCCTGATCATTTCCCCAATCCGTTTAATGATAAGCATCTTTTGCTTTAGTTTCTCATCCTCAGCCGACCGCTTTTTATTTTCATGGACATGAACCACTCCCTTTTCCCGAAGTTCCTCCAGGAATTGCCGATAATCCTTATAGAATATCAGCAGGGATAATTTTTCCATTGGTACTACCATTCTTTATCTCTTTAAGACACAAACTTCAGAGCCCGTTTTTTTACAAACGATCCCTTTCCGTCTGATCATGCATTACATTTCATTTTGTTCACCCTCTTTCCGGTTTTTCACGATTTTCTGTGCCGACTTAGAAAGATTTTCTTCGTCTTCCAAAAATCGTTTAATTTTCCGTATAGCCTCCTGAAATCCCGGGATTTGTACTTTTTCATACAAATTTACCTTCTGTGTTGTCTTTTTCCTTGCTTTATCCAGCAATTCCATTTTACGAACATAAAACTCCCGCTCCAAAGCAATATCCACCACTTGCTTTATGTGCTGGATACCATCCAATAGCCATCCAGGGGCATTGAACAAACTGAAGTCTTTCACTTCATATTCTACCTTATCCAAAACAGGAGTCCGAACCCCGGCAATCTTTTTTACCGACATATTGACATCCTTTACAGCCAATACGCCCGGTGTATATTCGTCGTAAAGCTGCAACATATTGTTGATGGCATCCAATGTCGACTCCAACTTCGAATCAAATTCATCTGCCACTTCTTTTGCTTTCTTCACCTCTGACCGCAATGCCGACTCTTTATTCTTAATTGTAGGAAGAGCCCGGACTCTCATTCTCAACTGTTTATCGAGGGTCTGTAAGGATGTCTTATTGTATTGAAACTTTATCATATTTTACATTTTTGATTTACGATCCCGGTAATGTCCTTTTTCTTTTTAAACGGCTGCCTCCTCTAACGGACAATCCCCTTTCTGCTTTTATACCGAAAATGGAAAACGGTTATACCGATACTAAAATCGTCAATCTTTGTAGTTCCCGAATTCATCCACAATTTCCTGCTTAATACCCAATTCAGCCTTGGTGAAATATTTCCGGAACAAAGTCCAGGCGGTATCCAACATCTGGGTAATGCTGACATTTACGTCTATAGCTAACAACTCGTTGGAATAATCCTTTGCAAATTCCAAAGTACGCCGGTCATAGTCAGTCAGATCAAATCCGTTTTCCAGTTTTGTACGGGCATTCGCAGCATCTGCATACAAACGGATTGCAGCATTCATCACCTGCGGATGATCTTTTCTGGTTTTCTTTCCTATCACCAATTGTTTCAAGCGGGACAGACTCCGGAACGGGTCTACAATAACTTTTCCGATTTCCGTATCTTTACGTAAAAACAATTGTCCTTCTGTAATATACCCGGTATTATCGGGAACGGCATTTGTAATATCTCCCCCTGAAAGCGTTGTTACAGCAATAATCGTTATTGATCCTCCGGCAGGAAACTGAACGGCCTTTTCGTAAATCTTCGCCAAATCCGAATACAGAGAACCGGGCATAGAGTCTTTAGAAGGGATCTGGTCCATACGGTTAGAAACAATACTCAACGCATCTGCATATAAAGTCATATCCGTCAGCAATACCAAGACTTTTTCATTCCGTTCCACAGCGAAATATTCTGCAGCTGTCAAAGCCATATCCGGTACTAACAGACGTTCCACAGGAGGGGCTTCTGTCGTATTGACAAAACTTACAATTCTGTCGAGCACCCCTGCATTATCGAATAAATTCTTAAAATACAGGTAATCGTCATTTGTCAACCCCATTCCGCCCAAAATAATCCGGTCGGTTTGTGCCCGCAAAGCCACATTGGCCATCACCTGGTTATAAGGTTGGTCCGGATCGGCAAAAAACGGAATTTTCTGACCGGAAACCAAGGTATTATTTAAGTCGATACCGGCAATACCCGTAGCAATCAATTCGGAAGGCTGCTTACGTCTTACCGGATTTACAGAAGGTCCTCCGATTTCCCGTTCTTCTCCGTCAATAGCAGGACCTCCGTCTATCGGGTCTCCGAAAGCATTGAAAAAACGTCCGCAGAGATCCTCTCCAACTTTCAATGTCGGGGCTTTTCCCAGAAAAGTCACTTCTGCATCTGTCGGAATCCCCTCAGTACCGGAAAATACCTGCAGGGTTATATCTTCTCCCCAGATTTTCACGACCTGAGCCAACCGTCCATTCACGATCGCCAGTTCATCGTTTCCGACTCCCTGAGCTTTCAGCGAACAAGTTGCTTTCGTGATCTGAGTGATCTTTGTATAAACTTTTTGAAAAGCTGTTGTCATAGTATTTAATTTGAAAATTTAAAAATTGTCCATGTTATCCATTTTCAATTCCTAAATCATTAAAATTCTCATTTCTTTCTCTCTTTGATGATATCCAGTACTTCGGCTTCGTATTTTTTAAACGATTCAGATTGAAACTCGGAATAATTCATCTGTTTAAATCCATTAATCAAACGTTTAAAGTAAGGATTTACTTCTTCAAAAGATTCAAAATTGAAATCCGAACGTGTCACATCCAGCACCATATGCAGCATATATTGCTGGCGCTCCATAGAAGTTGAACCATCGATATTATCAAAAGCATCCTGCTGCAAGATCACAAAGTCGATTAATTCTGATTTCCAGAAAATCACATGATAATCCAAAGGTACGCCATCGTCTCCCAAAATATCAATCTGTTCAGCAGTTTCACGGCCTCTCACCAACATATTACGGGCCTCATTTACATCACTGATCCAGTCCCCTGAAATATTTTTCTTCGCATATTCGATAAATTCGGGATATTCCAAATATTTTGAATAGGATTCGAGGGTATCAATTGCAGGATAACGTTTTGAATCGGCCCGATTCTGAGAAAGGGCGTAAAAACAACGAGCCACTTTTTTAGTAGATTCTGTTACCGGTTCTTTCAGGTTACCTCCAGCAGGAGATACCGTCCCGATAAAAGTAACAGAACCCGTTTTTCCATTTTTCAGATACACCATTCCGGCACGGGAATAGAAATTGGAAATAATAGCCGACAAGTCCATCGGGAACGCATCCGGTCCGGGTAGTTCTTCCATACGGTTGGACATTTCCCGCAATGCCTGAGCCCAGCGGGAAGTAGAGTCGGCCAATAACAACACCTTCATCCCCATCGTCCGGTAATATTCCCCAATCGTCATGGCCGTATATACGGAAGCTTCACGGGCCGCAACCGGCATATTGGAAGTATTGGCAATAATTGTCGTCCGCTCATATAATTTACGTCCGGAACGCGGGTCTTCCAGTTCCGGGAACTCGGTAAAAATTTCGACCACCTCATTAGCACGTTCACCGCAAGCAGCCATAATAATTACATCTGCATCTGCAAAACGGGCCAATGCATGCTGTAACACGGTTTTTCCGGTACCGAACGGACCGGGGATAAAACCGGTTCCGCCTTCCAGCATCGGATTCATCGTATCGATCACCCGTACTCCGGTCTCCATCTGCCGTGAAGGACGGGGCTTATCCATATAAGCCCGGATAGCCACTTTCACAGGCCATTTCTGGGTCATAGTAATATTGTATTCCTGCCCTGCACTATCTTTCAGCACGGCAATCGTATCTTTTATAGTATATTCTCCCTCCGGAGCTACTGAGACGACTGTATACTCCCCTCCCATTTTAAAAGGAACCATAATCTTATGATCCAGCCAATTCTCCTTCACATTCCCTAGCCAATCGGCCGCACTTACCAGATCTCCAGGCTGGGCAAGCGGAGTAAAACTCCATTTTTTATCGTCTTCCAACGGATTCGTATATTCCCCTCGTTTCAAGAAAACTCCTGTCATCTTGTCGAGGTCATTTTGCAAACCGTCGAAATTCTTCGACAGCAAACCAGGACCCAATGTCACTTCCAGCATGTGGTTTTCAAACTCAACCGGCATACCGGGTTTTAAGCCACGGGTACTTTCAAATACCTGTACATAAGCTATATCCCCCACAACCTTTATCACCTCTGCCATCAAACGCTCTTCACCCAGTTGAATAAAACAAATTTCATTCTGGGATACAGGGCCTTCGACCTTTACCAAAACCAGGTTAGAGATTATACTATGAACTTTTCCTTGCGTTTTATTCATTTTATAATTGTAAATTTTAGATTTTAATCACTTTCCGATTATAAATTGTTCGTCAAATTCAAAACTTTTCCGGAATTTCTCTACCAGTTCCATAAAAACTTTCCGTCCGGATTCCGAACTCATCCGGCTCCATCTCTGTACGATCATCAGTTTCAACATAAAACTGATTACCTTTTCAATGGAAAAATATTCAAAAATTACAGCCTCGTCCAGGAAATCCCAAATCAGCAAGTCTAACCCTCTCTCCCGTTCCACCAAATGATCGTTCTCCAAAAGAGAAATGACCTTTTCCACATAAGGATAGTCCATCGATAATCCAAAATCCTTGGAATTAGAGGTACGAAGGGCAACTGCAAATTCATTTTCCCCTATGACTTCCTTACTGATATCCCGGCCGTACTTCCTGCTATTATAAGCTGCAATCAGGTTTCTCATATTCATGGAAAATTCAGCATATTCCCGGACCAGCTTATTCTCAGAATGCATCATATAATCATAATACATCCAACTTAAAACATTTTCAGGAACGACATCGTACTTCAAATGCTCTTCCTTAAAATCTGCAATAAATTCCCGTAAATAAAGAGGTAAGGCAGCAGAAGGCTCCTGTACTTCTTCTTCCAGTTGTTTTAAGGGATATACAGTCTGTAAGGCCGGATCCGGTTCCTGCTTATTCAATAAACGCAAAACCTGCGCATTATCATTCGGGAGGAAAAATAAATCCAATAGTTCAGCATCCTTGCCCGAGATATACTCTTTTGCTTCATCCCGGAATTCCTGAACCGTCAAGGGCAATTTCCGTTCATCCCACGAAATCTCCGGCAAACTGGCGACTAAAGTATAATAATCTTTTTCAAATGCCATATTTTCAGTTTTTGACTTTAGATACGGAAACATTCCCAATATAAATGGAATACTCCATTCCTATCCGAATGTCAACCAACAGTTTGTTTATTTGTATAATAAACTCTTTGTAAAACTCCTCATATACTGATTGAAGAAAGCTTCAAAAAGTTCCTCTGAAAAAGCAATTTGATAACTCCCGTCCTGCGGGCGGATCAGGAAACCTTCTTTCATATTCCCGACTTTTACTTCCAGGCCTTTATCCAACAAATCTTTATATTTCTTCGCCACAAAAGATTCAAACTGGGCTTTTTCATCAGGAGAAAGGACAATATCCAAATTTAAATTTCCTGAAGTAACATCCCATTTCTTTACAATAGAAATTAATAAGTCCTGAACAAAAGCTTTGTCTTCAAATCCTGTCTCAGCCATTTCCCCGGCTACCTCATCGGAAATCAGATGTGTAATGGATTGTTTTAAAGCTGTCAATGCCTGACGTGCACTCAAAGCCATTTCTGACTCTGCTTTTTTCTTCAGATTATCCACCTCTTGTGTACCTCCGGCGATCAGATCCTTTGCCTTTGCTTCAGCATCCGCAATGATTTTTCCAGCCTGTTCGTTTGCTTTATTGATGATTTCATCAGCTTCCTTCCTGGCCTTCTCTACCCCTTCATCATACAGCTTTTTTGTTAAAACCTCTAACTTATTTTCCATATTTGAATATTGTTTTGAATTATTCTTATAATCTCAATTCTTTTTTCTTCTCCAATTACTTGAAATACACCCGTTAAATTCTCTGCCCTTCTCTATAATTTGAAGCCTCCAAATTAATATTTTTAGATTTAATAACAAATAAATCTCCCGAATTAAAACGTTTTAAATCGCTTCACCTGCTCTTCCTTTCTCTATCCGGAAACGTATTTTCCCTTTACGAAGAAACATATTTCTTTGTTTTAGCCGATTAATTTCTTTTAATTTGCGTTAATAACTTCAATTTTTCAAAGGAATGCTCGATCATAAATATAAGGTATTTTATCATTTGGCCAAAAATCCCAATACGACAAAAGTAGCCGAAGAACTATTACTCACCCAACCGGCTATTTCTAAAAACATAAAAGAATTGGAAAAAGAACTAGGCATCACTTTATTCCTTCGGGAAAAAGGCCGGATGCAACTGACGGAAGCCGGGAAATATTTATTTGAAAAAACTGAATTTCTCATACAAAGAGAACGGGAAATCGACTATGAAATGGGAAAAATGCGCGCATCTATTAAAGGGACCCTTTGTCTCGGAGCAAGTACGACCCTCTCCCAATACGTATTACCAGAAGTATTGGCCCGGTTTACAACCCAATCTCCCCAGATCAATATTTGTCTGACAAGCGGAAATACAGACCAAATTGAACACGAGATTCTCGCCGGGAATATCCAGTTAGCTTTCATTGAAGGAACTCCTTCTCAGCCCGACATTCACTATATACCTTATATCCGCGACGAAATCGTGTTGGTTACAGCCCAGAATACTCCCGTCGAAGAGAATATATCTCCGGAAAAATTTATTCAGCTTCCTTTTGTTTTCCGGGAAAAAGGTTCGGGTACTTACCATATCATCCGAAAACAATTAAAGGAAGCCGGCATTCATATTAATTTACTCAACAGCCGTTTAATATTGGGGTCAACCGAAGGGATCAAACATTATCTTCTGCATTCCGACTGTTTCGCCCTGCTTTCCATATACAGTGTACGCGAAGAATTATCCGCCGGCAAACTAAAATTGATAGAAATGAACGATCTCTCCATTCACCGTATGTTTTATATCATTCACCGTCAAGGTGAACCTGACCCGTATGCCCGCCAGTTTATGGAATTTACTTTAAAACAAAAAATATAAACTGTTTAAATATTCAACTGTTTTAGGTGGATGATCAGAAAAATAAATGGGGAGAGACATATTTGACCAGTAAATATCCCCCGCTCAACAACCAGGCATATAAAATCAAAGCCAATACAAACGGTTTTATTCCTGCCTTTTTGAATTTCTCGAAGTTAGTTTCTGCACCCAAGGCTGTCATAGCCATAGTCAATAAAAAAGTATCCAGATTATTGATAAATCCGATTGCCGGCTGAGGCAACAAATCAAAAGAATTAAAACCGATTACACCTAAAAATCCGATAGCAAACCAGGGTACAGCAATTTTCTGTCCCCCTCTCTGTCCCCCTTCTTTCCGGTTTGCCCGCATTCTGGCTTTGGCTCTGGCCCTGGCCCTGGCAATGACATAGCTGATAATCAACAAGGCCGGGACCAACATAATGACACGAATCATTTTGACAATAATGGCTACATCTGAAGTTTCTTTTCCAATCGCATTCCCGGCCCCCACAACGTGAGCGACCTCATGTAAAGTCGATCCGGTATAAAGTCCCATTTGCTCCGGAGTAAGCTGAAAAATACCATTTCTATAAAGAACCGGATATAAAAACATAGAAAGGGTACCGAATATCACCACAGTAGAGACGGCAACAGCCGTTTTATAAGGTTTACTTTTAATAGTAGCTTCCGCCCCCAGAATCGCGGCAGCTCCACAGATCCCACTCCCTACAGAAGTCAAAAGAGCTACGCTTTTATCCATCTTCAATAATTTTCCGACAAAAACTCCTCCTGTAATCGTAACCGTCACAATAATAGCATCTATAATGATAGCCGGTAAACCGACATCCACAATATTCTGAAAAGTCAAACGGAAACCATACAGAATAATTCCCAGCCGTAATATTTGCTTAGAACTGAACAGGATTCCAGGTACCCAGGCTGCCGGCAAACGATTTCTCAAACTATTGGCATATAACATACCCAGGATAATACCTATAATCAACGGACTAAAGGATAACTTTTTAAAAAAAGGAAAATCTCCGATATAAAACGCCGCACAAGAAAATAAGGCGATCAGCAGTATTCCATGAAGCATATTGCCCCTTTTTTCACTTAATCTCATTTCAGGTTGTATTAAATTTAGATGGATTAAAAACAATGCAAAAGAATCACATTTTATCGAGATATCCGGCATCAAAATAGTTATCGGGAATAACTTTTAGTTATCGCTCCGGAAACCTCCCTTCAACGGATTTTGTCAATGGCTTTTTTACCTATCGTTTTTTTGTTTGCTCCAAAACAATTATCTTCGCACACGAAAAATCCGGAACTATGAATATAATTTTATTACTGACGACCGCCGTTACCTCTCCGGCAACTGAAGCGAATCTCAGTTTATGGAGTCTGATTATTAAGGGAGGCTGGTTAATGATTCCTATTTTCCTCCTCTCCCTTGCAGGGATTTATATTATCTGTGAGAGGTTTTCAGTCCTTCGTAAATTAACCAAAACGCCACAAGAATTTACGGAGAGGATCGTCCGGTACATGGAAACGGGTAATTCTGCTGCAGCTTTACAAGAATGTAAAGCCGAAGACAGTCCTTTAGCCCGTATCTTACAAAAGGGAATCCGTTATTCCCATATTCCTGTTTCAGAACTTCGCAGCAGTATGGAAAATGCGGCTAGTAGCGAAATTGCCCTGCTGGAAAAAGGATTATCCCTATTAGCTACGGTAGCCGGTATCGCACCCATGATCGGTTTTTTAGGAACAGTCGTGGGCATGGTCCAGGCTTTCTATGATATGTCTTTAGCGGGAAATAATATTAATATCACTTTGTTATCCAGAGGGATTTATACAGCAATGATTACTACCGTTGCAGGTCTGATCGTCGGAATTATCGCCTATTTCGGTTATAATATCTTAGTTGCACGGATAGAAAAGACAACTGACGAATGGGAAAATTCGATCTCGGCATTCCTTGATTCTTTATATGCTTTAAAAAAGTAAAAAGCAAAGAAACGTTATGACCATTAAGAGAAAAAGCAAAATAAACCCTCATTTCAATATGTCATCTATGACTGACATTGTATTTCTCTTGCTAATTTTTTTCCTTGTCACCTCCACTTTAGTAAATCCGAATGCCTTAAAACTCTTATTACCCAAAAGCACTAACCAACTTTCCAACAGGCAAACTGTCACGGTGTCCATCGATAAAAACCTGGTTTATTATTTTAATGCCAAAGTCACGCCTTTTTCTATGCTGGAAAGTAAAATCGTCAATGAATTAAAAAATTCGGAGGATCCTTGTATTCAGATTCAGGCGGAAAAATCAGTCCCCATTGAACATGTGGTCCGTATCATGAATATTGCCAAGACCCACGGCTATAAATCCATTTTGGCTACAGATCCGGAATAAAATCTTAACAACCATTCATTTCGCTTTTTATCTCTTTTATTCACAGACCTTTTGTTTTTTTTCCTCATCAAGCGTAAAAAAATAAGTGCAACCATTTAAAATAGTTGACGTATACTTCCATATTATTAAAAATGATTTATAAAAAATCTAGCACACAGATTGATAATAAAAGAATGTTAAACTAAAAACAAACTAAGTATGAGACGTTTACTATTTTTACTACTAACCGGATTGTTTGCTCAGTTATTGGTATCCTGCTATCCTGAAGGAGCTGACAAAACGGTAGATTACGACGTTGCTATGACAACTTACGACCGGGACAAAGATGCAAGCTTTTTTGCCAGTCTCACCACCTATTCGATGCCGGATACTATTGTTTATTTCGTAAGTAAAAACGACGAGATTAATGGGGGGCATCAATTCGACCAAGCTATTCTCAAATTGGTTGAATCGGAATTTCAAGCTTTAGGATACCAGAGAATTCAAGGTTCTGAAACGGATAAACCCGACTTTATCGTTACTGTTTCTGCTTTTTCAAATGTAAATTACTACTTCGTATACAATAACTGGTATAACTATTGGGGTTGGTATCCAGGTTGGGACTGGTACGGCTGGGGGTATTACCCGGGTTGGAATTGGCCAAGTTTCGGCCCTTATTACCCATGGGGCTCTATAAATCTGTATTCTTACCGTTCCGGCTCTATTGTAATCGATATGCTTGATCCGTCAAACGTTACGGAATCCAGTAATAAAATACCCGTATTGTGGAGCGGTATCGCAGATGGTATCATTGCAGGTTCCACTGATTATATCCTTCAACGAGCTGAAACACAAATCAGACAATGTTTCGTTCAGTCACCTTACTTAGGCAAATAATAGGATTTTTAAGCAGAAAGTTTATTACGATCCTATAAAATTATCAACTGACATTCATTATTTAAGATATAAAAACGATTGAGTATGAAAAAAATATTAGTAATCGCAATCCTGTTGTTTGGGCTGAGTCCACTATTAAAAGCTCAGATGCTTAATCTCAACTACCAGATAAGCGTACCCCTCGGCGATATCAAAGATTTTACAAACAAAGGTAGTTTCAGAGGCGCAGACCTCGAATATCATCAGTTCCTAGGAGACTATTTTTCAATCGGCGGAGCTATCGGCTGGAACGTATTTTATCACAACCTGGACCATCACACTAATAATTTCCGCTTTCAGGGCAACGATAATATCTATACCATAACAGGCAATCAATACCGGTATATCAACACCGTCCCCCTGATGGCTATCGGACGTTATTATTTTACAGACAACACGACTTCTGTCCGTCCGTTTGTCGGCCTAGGCATAGGTACACGCTGGACAGAAAAGCGCCTGGAAGTAGGACAATATTCTTCTACCATTTCCAGATGGCAATTCAGTTTTGCACCCGAAATCGGTATGTATGTCCCGCTCAGCGACCAGATTGCATTGAATTTCGGAGCACGTTACAGTTACGGTACGCGAGCTGCCCACGGCAGAGTACCTGAATTCCAGAGTTTTGCTTTCAGTATCGGTCTTATCCTCTTGGGAGCTCAATAAAATGTTTAAAATTCCGGCAGATCCGCCGGAATTTTTTTATCCTTCTTTTTTAAAAATTCATTTTAAACTAGCATATTTGCATATTAAAGAAAATTAATATGCATAAACTATTTTTATTATCTATTCTCTTTCTGCTCAGTGCCTGTCAAACGACACCCCCTCCTGCACCTGTTTTTCCTCTGCCCACCTCCAACCAAATCGAATGGCAGAAACTGGAAACATACGCTTTTATACATTTCGGACTAAATACATTTAATGATCTGGAGTGGGGATATGGCAACACGCCTGCCTCTACTTTTAATCCCACAGACCTGGATTGTGACCAATGGGCTCGCATTATAAAAGCCGCGGGATTAAAGGGAATTATGCTGACCGCAAAACACCACGACGGATTTTGCCTCTGGCCTTCCCAATACACAGATTATAGTGTTAAAAATTCTCCCTGGAAACAAGGGAAAGGAGATATCGTAAAAGAATTATCAGACGCCTGCCGGAAATACGGCTTAAAATTCGGCATTTACCTTTCTCCCTGGGACCGTCATCATGCCGATTACAGCTATGCTTCCTATGTAGACTATTTTCACAATCAAATGCAGGAACTGCTTAGCAATTACGGGGAAATTTTCGAGTATTGGTTTGACGGGGCCAATGGAGGAGACGGCTGGTACGGTGGCAGTTGCGAAAAACGGAATATAGATGCCCTTACCTATTATCAATACGAAAAAGCCCGTCAGACGATTCAACAGCTGCAACCACAAGCTGTCATATACGGCGGAACCTGTCCTGATATCCGTTGGATAGGAAATGAAGACGGCTGGGCCGGAGAAACCAATTGGAGCCTGTATAATCTGGAGGCTCAGAAATTTTTTTCAGAATTAACATACGGCATGCCGGAAGCGGAACAGTGGATTCCCGGCGAATGCGACGTCTCCATCCGTCCCGGTTGGTTCTACCACCCCCGGGAAGATCACCAGGTAAAAACCCTTGCACATCTTGTAGACCTTTATTACTGCAGTGTCGGCCGGAATGCCAACTTCTTATTAAACTTTCCGGTCGGAAGAGACGGGAAAATACATCCCCTCGACTCCGCACGGGCTATAGAATGGAGAAAAACGATAACAGCAGAACTGAATCAAAATTTACTGAAACACGCTAAAGCTGAAGCACAAAACACAAGAGGGAATTCCCGGGAATATGCTCCTTCCCATACAACAGACGGGAATTGGGATACCTATTGGGCAACTGACGACAGTGTCAGCCAGGCTCTGTTAACGCTTTCCTTTCCCGGAAAACAATCTTTTAACCGGCTGCTTTTACAGGAATACATTCCCCTGGGGCAGCGGGTGATTGCCTTCCAAACGGAATATTTCCGCGAAGGCCAATGGCATCCGCTGGAAACAACCGATTCGATGACGACCATTGGTTATAAGCGAATTTTACGGTGTAAAACCACAGAAGCAGAAAAAATCCGGATACACTTTACCCGCTCCCGCGGCCCGCTATGCATTAACAATATCGAAGCTTATCTGGCCCCACCCCTGCTTACGGAACCGGTTATATCCCGTCGGGCTGACAATACTGTACTCATACAGAACGGAGACCCGGAAACCCAAATCTATTATACAACGGATCTTTCTACTCCTACCTCCTCATCCGCGCTCTACGATCCGGCACATCCTTTTAAATTGAATCGCAAAGGGACGGTAAAGGCCATCGCCTATTCCTCCCAAAACGGTTTGCAAAGTCCCCTGTCAAGCCGTCGTTTCGACATTCCCCGGAATGGATTCCAGTTGATCAATGAGCGCCAATTAGCCGGGAAGGACAAAGCCCTCATACCCGAATTATTGCAAAACAGCCAGCTTATGTTTGACGGAAATGATTATACCGCTTTTTATTTACCAGCTAAAGCGAAGCAAGAGATCCTCATCGACCTTGGCAAAACATACCGGCTTAACGGTTTCACCTATACTCCCGATCAGAGGAGAGGAGGAAGGGGAGTTATCACCCATTACGAATTCTATGTAGGCAACCGGTTAGTATCCTCCGGCGAATTTTCCAATATCGAGCACCACCCGATTGAACAGCATATCGCTTTTCCTCCCGTAAAAGGACAACATATCCGTTTCGTCGCCTGTCAGGTTCAGGGAAATCAAAGAGCCGGTATAGGTGAATTTTCGGTGCAAACAGCAGACTAATTAAAAAGTCATCTGAAAAATAAATCAGATGACCCATGCCGGAGCACGGAAGGAGGGGCTCGAACCCCCGACAGCCGGTTTTGGAGACCGGTACTCTACCAACTGAGCTACTTCCGTATTTCGCGGTGCAAAGGAAAGAAAACTTTCTTAATTATGCAATTTTAATTGAGGTTTATATGTGCAAATGTTTAAATGTGCAAGTGTGTTTATCCGAATGCAAAAGGGAGAAAGAAGGTATTATATTCTTTATGTTTAGCTGATATTCCACCGATTAATGAACTTTTGATTCTGACGGAATTCTTCCGTCAGGGACTTTCGTCCGGTAACTCCCCCACAGGAGAAGGATTCGCCCGAAGATTAAAAAAATCCAGACGTCCACACGAACAAGTAAGACCTTTCCTGAATTCGCTTTCCCGCTGAAAACTATCAGCTATCGGATTCAGACGCAGGACCGGAAAAATATGTTGCCGGCAAATCCCGTAAATTATACCGGGATGCCATGGTTTCTCCATAGGCTCCGGCCGAATGAATGACAAACAGATCTCCCCTCGAAGTCCCGTTTAAAGTCACATCTTTTCCAAAACAATCTGCTGACTCACAGATCGGTCCCACTACATCGTATTTTTCTTCCGGTTTGTTTGAACTGATGTTTTCAATTTTGTGAAATGCCTGATAAAGGGCCGGCCTCAGCAAGTCGTTCATACCAGCATCCAAAATGACAAATTTTTTATTCCTTCCCTCTTTTACATACAATACCTTGGAAACCATATCCCCACAATGAGCAACAATTGAACGTCCCAACTCAAAATGTACCTGCTGATAAGGACTGGCCTCAAAAAAACGGGCAAAAGTGGCAAAATAATTTTCAAAATCAGCAATCGGTTCCCTATAGGGATGATCATAATCTATTCCCAAACCTCCTCCAAAATTGATATGCGGAAAAACGATTCCCCTATTCTTCAATTTTTGCTGTATCTCATTCACTTTTAAACAAAGACTTCTGAAAACACTCATGTCTGTAATCTGAGAACCGATATGAAAATGCAGTCCAATCAGTTCGATATTCGGTAATCTCAGGCTCTCTTCAATGACCTGTTCCAAATCGTACAGATAAATACCGAATTTGTTTTCTTCTATACCCGTGGTAATATAATGATGTGTACGAGCGTTTATATTGGGGTTTACACGTAAAGCGATCCTGGCTTTTTTACCAGAAGCGGCAGCGATTTCGTCAATCACCTGTATTTCCGGCAACGATTCGCTGTTAAAGCAAAAAATATCCGCATTTAAAGCCGTTTTTATCTCCTGATCATTTTTACCAACACCGGCATAAACAATCCTGTCCGGTGTAAATCCGCATTCAACAGCCCGCTCCACTTCATTCCCACTCACACAATCCGCACCCAATCCGGCCCTGCTGATCAATTTCAGTAAAACCGGATTGGCATTTGCTTTTACTGCATAATGTACCTGAAATCCCGGATACTTTACCAGCTCAGCCTTTACTTTCCCGATTGTTTTCCGGAGTAATTCAATATTATAATAATAGCAAGGAGTATGTAAATTTGTCAAGTGTGTTATCTCTTTCATGATCGTAAATTCAAAACATTCTTTAAGATTCTCTATCCAACAACCGGTAACTCAGTTCCTTCAAAGCTTTTTGCTTGTCTTCCTGCTTGACAAGCAACGAAATATTATGCTCACTTCCTCCATAAGAAATCATGCGTAAAGGAACATCCGTCAATGCATTCAACACCTTAGCCCCAAGTCCTGTTTTACCTGCAGCAAATGCTCCGACGATACAAATAATGGAAAGATTTGAATCCACTTCTATTGTTCCGAATTTTTCCAAATCCTTCAAAATATTCTCTAAATGATCCGTACAATCAATTGTCAACGAAACCGCCACCTCCGACGTCGCAATCATATCAATCGGAGTTTTCCAGGCTTCAAATACTTCAAATACTTTTCTTAAAAATCCATAGGCTAAAAGCATATTGGTCGACTTGACGTTGATAGCCGTAATTCCATCCTTCGCAGCCACCGCCTTTACATTTTTAACAGGACTTTCCTTAGCAATTAAAGTGCCTTCATCCTCAGGGCGAAGTGTATTTTTTAACCGTACCGGAATATTTTCTTTCTTTGCCGGCTGTATACTGGAAGGATGAAGAATTTTTGCACCGAAATAAGCCAATTCCGCAGCTTCGTCAAAAGACAAATGCCGGAGGGCACGGGTTTTGTCCACAAAACGAGGGTCATTGTTGTGTACTCCGTCTATATCTGTCCAAATCTGAATTTCTTCTACTCTCAACGCAGCTCCTATCAAAGCTGCGGAATAATCACTTCCCCCCCGTTTTAAATTATCAATTTCCCCATAAGCATTCCGGCAGATAAACCCTTGGGTAATAACAAGCGGCTGAATGGACGGCTGTGATAATTCCCGCTTTAAATTTTGTTCTATATAGAAATAATCCGGTTCCCCGTCTTTATCAATACGCATATAATTCAATGCCGATACCAGAGAAACAGGTACCCCGCATTCCTGTAAATAATAGTACATTAAAGTCGTGGAAATTATTTCCCCTTGCGCTATCACTGCCTTCTCCTGTAAGGGATAAAAATCCTTATTGACAAAAGAACGCAAATAGGTAAAAATAGTTTGAATAAACTCTTTAGCCTTATGAATATAGGATTCCGTTACGTATAGCTCACTGATAACGATATAATAATTCAATTCCAGATTCTGAATAATATCGATAGCTTTCTGCTTTTCGTTGCAATATAGACAATTTGCTATTTCTATTAAAGTATTCGTCGTACCCGACATGGCCGAAAGTACAACAATTTTAGGCTGACAATCATCCACTAAGTGAGCTACTGCCTGAATTCTTTCTGCACTACCTACAGAGGTCCCCCCGAATTTTAAAACTTTCATTTTTCCTTTATTATAATTATTTAGCTGTCCTAAAACGAGTTTTAAGAATTCTTATTCCAGAAATTCTTACTGAATTTTTAAGGCGACAAATATCCTACAATTTGTGATAAGAAACAATACTTTGTTTATAATTAAACAAATTGTTTATTTTTTGTAAAAGATACAGCTGTCCAATTCTGATTTGTTTTCTGATTTATCAAAATCATTCCCTCTTCTTCTGCCTTTTTTTGAATAAAAGGTAAATCCTGGGTATAAAACCCGCTCAGGATCAAGATGCCCTGATCTTCCAGGTGATGAATATAAAAAGGCATGTCGGTTAGAAGAATATTCCGGTTGATATTAGCCAGTATAAAATCGAATTTATTTTCTTTTTCCAACAAACCGGCATCTCCGATTTTGATTTCTATATGCCCGAGGTGATTATTTTCAATATTTTCCATAGCATTTTTATATGCCCACTCGTCTATATCAATTCCGGTAACGGCATGTGCTCCGAGTTTAGCTGCCATAATAGAAAGGATACCAGTACCACACCCCATATCCAAAACTTTTTTATTTTTAATCTGCTCCGAAAAATCAAGTAAAGTCTCCAGCATAAGGGTAGTTGTCGGATGGTGACCGGTTCCAAAACTCATTTTAGGTTCAATGATAATCTCGTATTCTATACCGGGAACTGTCGGGTGAAAACCGGCCCGGATCAATATCCGCTTATCTATGAGTATGGGAGTAAAATTTTTTTCCCATTCCAGATTCCAATCCCGGTCTTCCAGCACTGAGCTATTCCAATCCATTTGATAATCCGAAGGCAGCCATTGGAGAAATTCCAAATTTTGAATTTTTTCTCTGTCAAACTGCTGACAAGAAATATAGGCCGTAAAACCGGTATCTGTATACTGAAATCCTTCAAACCCGATTTCACTCATTTCTGCAATCAGTATATCTGCTATTTCCTCTGAAAAAGGGGTAATATTAAAATTTATAGCTGTGAAGTCCATTTTTGATTATTTAACAGATTCAACTTTTCCGAAAGGCAGTTCCATGCGGATCCGCCATTCTTTCGGATAATAATTATTAAGCCGGTTTCCCACACTCTTCCCCCAACCCAGTCCGATGCCGCCATAGGTAATAAGTACCCATTCCCCCGCTTTTGCCGAAACAGGAATATCTTCTTTTTTTAAAAACCGAAGTGCTGTATTCAAATCCACCTCATCCCGCAAACAATTTGATGAGTTTAAACGGACATACAGGGCCAAAGGGTGCAAACGCTTTACCTTTTGATGAACCAGTTCTCCTACCTCACATCCCTTATAAATAACCCGAAGAGATTGCTCCAGCAAACTGACGAATTCATCTTGTATAGCCGGCAATACGAAAATACGGGAATTTTCATTCCGGACAGCCAGTGTTGAGCGGTCAGGCAACAAAGCGGTTAATTCTTCAGGTAGCCGTATCGTTGAAGAAAAACAGGTTTTCTTTATTTTCGGGACAGTGTGTGCAGAGGAATCATTTTTCTGCAAAACGCTGATAAAAAAACCTTCCCCTTTTACTTTATGAGGATAAAACCGGTATCCGTATAAAGGAGGTACGGTAGACGTAATTTCAGGAAAATGATGTTCAATTTGAATACTTTCGGCCCCCCATTTTTTTTGTATCCATCTTATTATCTCTTCGTTTTCTTCCGGATTATAGGTGCAGGTACTATAAATCAGATATCCTCCAGGTTTGATACAATCCCAGACATCTCCTACAATTCTCTTTTGTCTTTCACTGCACAAACGAAGATGGGTTTCGCTCCATTCCTTTACGGTTTCCGGATCTTTACGGAACATTCCCTCTCCGGAGCAAGGCGCATCCACCAATAGGATATCGAAAGCATTCCTTAAACGTTTAAAATCAGCAGGATCATTCTGGGTAATAACCACCTGATCTCCTCCCCATTTAATAAGATTCTCTTTCAGAACGGCAGCCCTGGAACGAATGACCTCATTCGAAACCAGCAAGCTCCCGGCAGGAAGCAGAGAAGCCAATAAAGTAGATTTTCCTCCCGGAGCCGCACACAGATCCAGCACCCTTACCGGCTCTTTCGTCAGCAACTGTTTAACCATATAACTCAAAAACATAGAAGAAGCTTCCTGCACATAATATCCCCCTCCGTGCAGATACGGATCCAGAGTGAACCGTGGCCGTTGATCCAAATAAACCCCTTCCGGACACCAGGGTACGGATTGTTTTACCAGCCCGTCCGTCTGCTTGAGATTTGCCGGATCCACTTTAGCCGTATTAAAACGGATACTTACCGGAGAGGGTTCCTGAAGTGCATTCATAAAATTGTCTGTTTCTGCCCGCAGGATGTCATGCATACGTTGAATGAAAGCGAAAGGTAAATTGTCCATTGTCCGGAGATATTCTTATATTTGCTGCAAATATAATAAAGCCCGAAACAAAACGAAAAAAGCAAAGGCTTTAGCTAGTCTGAAAAAAATGAAAATAGAAGAAAACATCAGCCTCCGCCCTTATAATACCTTCGGCATAGATGTAAAATGTAAATATTTTGTAGCAGGAGAAGAAGAAGAAGAATTTATTGAATTCATACGGGAATATGAATTAAAACCGGAAGAAATGGTGCTTTTGGGAAGAGGAAGCAATTTCCTTTTTACAGAAGATTTTGAAGGAACGGTTCTTTATCCCTGTATGCAAGGTATTGAGATTCTCTCTGAAAATAAAGAAAAAGTAAGCGTCCGTGTAGGAGCAGGTATCAACTGGGACGATTTTGTAGCCTGGACGGTCAATCATCATTTATGGGGAGTCGAAAATTTATCGTTTATTCCCGGACATGTCGGAGCAGCACCTGTACAAAATGTCGGAGCATACGGTATGGAAGCAGGCGAACACATTGTAACAGTGGAAGCTATCGATCTGGAAAAAGGCCGGAAAATCTATATTCCGGCCACAGACTGCCGTTTCGGATACCGAGACAGTATTTTTAAAAAAGAGTGGAAAAACAAATACCTGATCACTTATGTCATTTTTGAACTGAGTAAACAAGCTTTTCCCCGATTGGAATACGGGAGTATAAAAGAAGAACTCAAGCAACTGGGAGGTATATGTAATTTAGAAAATATCCGCCAGGCTGTCGTAAACATCCGAACCTCCAAATTACCCGATGTCTGTACCTTACCGAATGCCGGCAGTTTCTTTAAAAATCCTATAGTAGAAACCCCTCTGGCTTTACAACTGAAAGCAAAATACCCGGATATGCCTCTTTACGCGGTAAACGGATCCTTTTCAAAACTGGCGGCTGGCTGGCTGATTGAACAATCCGGCTGGAAAGGAAAAAATCTGGGAAAGGCCGGGGTATATGAAAAACAAGCCCTTGTATTAGTAAACCGTGGGAATGCTACCGGTTTGGATATTGTCCGGCTGGCAAACGAAATCAAAAAAAGTGTCTTTCTGAAATTCAATGTATGGATAGAACCGGAGGTGAACATCCTCTGATTCACTTTCCCGTTTCCCATGCAAAGCAATGGAAGCCTCTCAAAATCCGACAGCCACATTGAAAATACATTCTGTCAAGGACATTTTTCAGTTTACGATTCCTCCAAGTAATAATGCAGATTCCGTTTTTACTCTTCAGTTTCCTGAAGAACAACATTGCTGCAATTTTCAATGACAAAAGCTCTTTGTTCTTTTCCGGAATAAGGATAAGCGTCCGTACGGATCACCTGATTCCCTTTGAACACAAAATCATCCACACAATACAGATTCAGCAGACGGGGATCAAAGGCATAAAATGTATTCTCTTCCACTTTTATCTTCCGGTGGTAACGGCTTGAGTCGCGACGGTCATAAATCCCGGACCCGACGGCAATACAAGCTTTTCCCCAAATGCCATAATTACAATTATCAAATACATTTTCCCGGATAATGGCATCCCGCACTCCCGACTGTTCATACCAGTAAGTGCCGTCTCCTTCAAAAAGGATAGCAGCTCCGGGCACATGAAAATAATTTTTTTCCACCCGGATTTTTCCCCTGGATCCCAATAATAATCCCCTGGCCCGGTTATTCCTTATTTTACATCCCCGGATTAATACATCCGGATAGGGACCTGCTGCAGCCACGACATCTTTTGGCCGGGTGCCGGCAGGTAAAGGAGTATTTAAACAAACCCGGGTATATTTCTTATTCAAACGCTCTACACTTCTAACTCCCAGTTCCCCGTACGGAATCAAACTTTTGTGATTTACTACCTCCAGTTGTTGTCCCGGTTCTATAAAATCGAACCCCCATTGTGCCGGATGCATTAATTTGACAATTATTTCTTCCGGGTTTATAATGGAATCAATAACGGCATAAATCCCATGAATATTGGTTGCATCATCTTTTTGATTTTCAAACAAACAATTCAACATGCGAATCTGTCCATAACAATTGGAAAAATGAGTTGCATCAGCTGTAATACTTATAATGCGTCCGGAATTCGGGGAAGGTGTAACCCGGACACTATCCAACTCAATATCTCCCGTTCTCTGGGCAACAACCCCCATTCCGCCACAATGCCAAATAGTTACATTCTGTATGCGTATCCCTTTACTGTCGGTAAGGGTAAAAGCCGGTATCAAACGCTGGGCCGCACCAAATACCAATATATTACCGGGCGTTCCTTTAATATTTTCTTTAAAAATCCGGACATTTCCGTTATTCATTTCCTGGGCTGGCATACATCCGCCGGACAACCAGTAATCTTTTACCATATAAGCCGGTTCCCGCTTCTTCACATCAAATTCCAATAAGTTACTATAAGGATATTTATTCCCCTGATTGTCCTTAAAATACAGACATCCATTTGAAAAATAATAAGGATACTCCGAGGGAAACGACACTTCCAGCCAGCCTTCCCCTCTAGCTTCGATCTTCCCTTCTGAATGAAAAGTACGCGTATAATCTATAGATAAATTCTGAATTTCAATATTCCGGGCTTCTTTTATCAAAAAAGGACAAATGAAACCGGAAAACAGCAGCCTTGCTCCATTTCCTTCAATTTTCAAATCCGTAAAACCGGTCAAATCAAAAGCAAACCGCTTCAGTCCCTCATCATTATTGCTGACAAAGACGTAATGTTCTACCGCATAATCCGGTTTGAAATAGAGTGTCCCGGCAGTCAATTCCAACCGCTTTGCATTTATTTCTTTACATTTTTCCAAAGCCTTCCGCAAAGCTAAAGTCGCATCCTGCCCTTCCGGACCCTCAGTCATATAATCTTTCAAATAGACTACTTTTTCCCCTATCCGCCCCGGTGACAGACAAGAAAAGAAGAAAACGCCAATCCAGCATAAGCATCCAATGTATACGATCTTTTTCATAAGATATAACTGTTAATGATCTCTCCATCTTCGTTCCCGGCTCTTCCAAACCGGAAGAAGGTTCAAAGGTTTAAAGGTTTATTTTTGATTTCTGAAGAATGCTTAGCGGACTAACAACACAGCATCTCCTTGATGACATTTCCGTCATCAGAACCACCGTTTATTAATCTGTGACTCAGCAAACGAACATTTATCCGGCATAAATTGCCATTACTCCTATTTCCCATTCACCTATTTAAATACTCAAACATTTTCACAATTAAATATTTCATCCTGTTTTTATTTACCCGGGAACCGAACGGATAGCGAACGACCGGCCTGCGTATTCCGGGAGAAGACAATTTTGCCGTTCTCTTTAACAACTACATAAAGTCTGTCTTCTTTCCGGCTAACCTCAATATCAAACTTCCTCCCGAAAGCACAGATATTCCTCAATGCCAGCTGATCCCAGGCAGCAGGAAGACGTGGGGTAAAAACAAAAGAAGACAATCCTGTAGGACGAATACCCAGTAATCCTTCCGTAATAACCCGTACGTAGAGCCCGCTTTCTGCGGACAGATGACGCTGACTCCCTTCCGGCCAGGCTTCTATAGCATAAGGCACATGTTCCCCCAACAACCGCTGACGGGAATAATATTCCAAATAAGCCGTGGCCTTTTCCGTAGCACCGGCTGCATAAACCCCTCTCAAGGCATATAAAGTAGAACGATCCCAAAAAGTACTGCTCCCTTCCTGCGTCAGCAAACCGTTTTCTGTCCACAAACGAGGGGAGAACAAGGCGGCAATTGTGCCTTCTTTTCTGTCGGTAATTCCCATGCTCAGCGGAATGCAAATCCACGACCTCAGTAAATCATTTCCCTGATAGTAACGGTAAGTGTCGAATCCCCCGAACCGAGCTCCGAAATATTTCTCTATAGACTGACGCAATGCCTCTGCTTCTCTTCGGTAACGTTTCAATTGTAGTGCTGAAACCCCCAATTCTTTTCCGAGAAATACGGCAGAACACAAGGCATCATAATACAAAGAAGAAGTGCATAAATTAGCATTTCCTGCCGGGAAACGTCCTTCCAGCTCGTCTGTATCCGACTCTACGACCCCGTCTGTATTCATTTTCCGTTTACAGTATTCCAGACACCACTCTATCAGAGGCCAAAGTTCCTTTGCTTCCTCTAAACTTCCCCGGGCCAAAGCATAGCGGGCAGCCCCGTATGCAATCATCGCCGCATCTCCTCGGTCTCCGGCCCCATTCCATATATCTTTCCCCTCAGCAATAATGGAACTCGGTATCGGTTTATATTCCGCATTCATAAAACGGGCAAAATGCCGGAAAGCATTCAAAGCTGACTTATTTCCCACCTCATACCCCAAATAAGGAAAGAACGGATTTACGTATTCGGCCTGGTCATTTGCCCAGATTGCCGCATAATAAGACTCTCCTCCCGGACCATGCATATATCCCCCTTTCGTTTTATATATACTTTCTGCAGCCCTTATTTTGGCAAACTGAAACATCGTATTGATCACTTTATCCGGAGTCTCCAGACACAAACGATCTTCCATTTCCCTCACAAATTCTTCTCTTTTCAAAAGTTCTGCCGCATAATCCGGTTGCACTGCCTTATCTGAAAGCCGGCCGGCCTGAATTCCAGCATAAAAGACGACAGCATGCCCGGGAGCTAATTTATAAGTTCCTCCCCCTTCCGTACAAGTGAAAAATACATATTCTCCATCCACTCCTTTAAGCGGGTCTGTACGGGAATAAATTTTCATCTCCGGAATTGATAGTTCAAATAACCGGTCCGAAATATTTTTTATCTCATACCGTTCACACCAGACAGGGGCATCAACAGAGGGATAAAAGGTCCGCACGACTTCTGCTACCGGCTTCTGCACCCGTTTGCGGGCGGCTCCGATATTGACATAACCCGTAGAAAACTCGCTCTTCACCCGCATAAGGCCTTTCAAGTAAACCGACTTCAGTTGTTCCTGCTGCAAAGCCAAACCGTTTATGTTAACCCACGACAAAATATCCCCGCCAAACCGATGCATAAGACTGGCATGTGTATTATTCGGTACTGTCCGCAGCATCGGCCAGACAACCGAACGTTCCAGACAAAATCTCCCTTCCTTATTCACGCCATAACGCAAAACAACAGACAGTTGTTCTCCACTCATTTCAATGTGATCGTCATGGGGTACACTATCTTTTATTTCCCATAAAATTCCGCCATCTTCCAGAATTTCCCACCGATCCTGTGCTTTTAACCTTCCTCCAAAAATTAACCCGCTTAGCAGTAAAGATATAAAAACAGATTTCATTAGCCTTCTTATTTAAATTGAATTTCACTTTTCATTCTCCGGACAGTTGATCTGAAACGATTCTCCGGAGAGAAAACACAAGTAAGGATGTATTTCCGGTTCCGATACTCTTTACCTGTCATACATCCTTCATTCCAATAGGAGTTCAATCCATTTTCAGGATTACACCAGTTTATCTGTTCTCTTTTTCTTATCTTCCGGTTTTGCAATATTTTCCCTCATCTGAGTATCCGCTTCAATATTTTTCATACGGTAGTAATCCATTACTCCCAGGTTACCGGAGCGGAAAGCTTCAGCCATAGCTAAAGGCACATGCGCTTCCGCTTCTATCACTTTTGCTTTCATTTCCTGCGCCAAAGCCTTCATTTCCTGCTCCCGGGCAATGGCCATTGCCCGGCGTTCTTCCGCTTTAGCCTGAGCAATTTTTAAGTCGGCATCTGCCTGGTCAATTTGTAAACCGGCCCCGATATTTTTCCCGACATCGATGTCCGCAATATCAATTGAGAGAATTTCAAATGCCGTGCCCGAATCCAAACCTTTGTCCAACACCACCTTGGAAATAAAATCCGGATTTTCCATCACAGCTTTGTGAGAATCGGAAGAACCGATTGAAGAAACGATTCCTTCTCCCACCCGGGCTAATATTGTCTCTTCTCCGGCACCTCCCACCAGACGTTTTATATTTGCTCTCACCGTCACACGGGCTTTTGCAATCAACTGAATTCCATCTTTCGCCACGGCACTGACGGGAGGGGTATTGATCACTTTTGGATTTACGCTCATCTGCACGGCCTCGAAAACATCCCGCCCTGCTAAATCAACTGCAGTTGCAATCTGAAAGGTCAGATCGATATTCGCTTTCGAAGCTGATACCAATGCATGAACGACCTGAGGTACATGTCCCCCGGCCAGGTAATGAGCCTCTAATAAATCGCGGTAAAGTTCAATCCCGGCCTTTTTCCCTTCAATCATAGCACCGACAATTATAGTAGGAGGCACTTTCCTCCACCTCATCAATATCAATTGTAACAATGAAATTTTTACATCAGAAACTAATGCCTGAAACCACAACCCAATCGGAATAAAATATAAAATAAGCCACAATAAAAACACCCCGCCGGCAATGGCAGCCACTAATAAAACGATACCTGTATTATCCATCTTTATCTTTCTTTAATTTAACAATTATCTTATCTTTATTTACTTTTACCACTTCAACTTCAGCATGGGAGTCAATATAACCACTTTGAGAAAGTGCCTCCACTATAGTATCCCCTACTTTTACCTTGCCCATCGGAGCAAGGCGTCCCAGACAAATCCCACGATCTCCCACTTTTACCGATTCATCCACCCCTTCCACAGTACTATCAATACTCGAATTCAGGCTCAGCCTCTTCCAAGTCTGTGCCCGAAGGGCATACCAGGTCACAACAAACCCTCCCACCGCCGTTGCCAGCAGAATAAAATGTCCTGCCTTTGTCCCAAAAAATTTATAGCCCAGATAAACCCCGAAACAAACACAGGCAAAACCGATAATTCCAGCCACATTTACTCCCGGAAGAACTAAAAATTCTAAAATCAGCAAAACAAAGCCGATCACGACCAACATAAGTACAATAATCCATTCCATACACAAATCTATTAAAAACCGAAACCTCCCACGGACTGCTTAAATAATATAAACTGGATAAAGATATAAAAAACTCCTGTTTTAAAAAATTCTGATTTGATATTTTTATTGATCTTACTATTCTGTTTTTCCGAAAATAACAAACTTTTTGAATGCAGGTATTTTCCGCCCTATTATACCGATTCAAATCTGGACGTTCCTGCCTGTCTGTCAACGCTTTTATTGGATAAAAAAGGATTTTCAGGAAGCATTATTTTATAATCAGATTTTTTATATTTACTTTGTACTGTTTTTGCGAGCCTGTTGTAAACACAATCTTTAATTAAATTCAAACGCATGGAGCAAGAAATCACCAATGAGGAAGAGTTTTATCAAAAGGTAGAATATTTTAATGCCGAACGCACGAAACAATTAAGTTATCATTATCAGGAGATTCTAAAACTACTTGGAGAAAACCCGGAAAGAGAAGGACTTTTGAAAACTCCTCTGCGTGTAGCCAAAGCGATGCAATTTATGACCCAGGGCTACAGTCAGAATCCTGAGCATATTCTGAGTTCCGCTCTCTTCAAAGAAGATTACCGTCAAATGGTTATCGTAAAAGATATCGAAATATATTCTCTTTGCGAACACCATATGCTCCCGTTTTACGGACGTGCTCATGTTGCCTATATTCCCAACGGGTATGTAACCGGATTAAGTAAAATAGCCCGCGTTGTAGAAACGTATGCCCGCCGTTTACAGGTACAGGAACGCTTAACTTACGAGATTAAAAATTGTATACAAAATACACTCCATCCCCTGGGGGTCGCCGTCGTCATCGAAGCCAAACATATGTGTATGGCTATACGGGGAGTGGAAAAACAAAATTCAGTAACGACAACTTCTGATTTTAGCGGAGCTTTTGAAAAACTGGCCACCCGGGAGGAATTTATCCGGTTAATCAGTTCCAAGCTGCACTAAAACAATTTTGGTGTAAATGAATAAATGTCACATCTTAAAAATAAACAATATGAAAAAAGCATTTGTATTTCCCGGACAGGGAGCACAATTTGTAGGAATGGGGAAAGAATTATACGAAAACTCTCCCCGGGCAAAAGAACTGTTTGAAAAAGCAAATGAACTTTTAGGATTCCGTATTACGGATATGATGTTTAACGGAACGGAAGACGATTTAAAACAAACCAAAGTCACCCAACCGGCCATTTTTTTACATTCTGTTATTTTAGCTGATAGCCTTACCGAAAAACCGGATATGACAGCAGGACATTCCCTTGGAGAATTTTCTGCCCTGGTCGCAGCCAAAGCTCTTTCCTTTGAAGACGGATTACGCCTGGTACATGCCCGGGCTTTAGCCATGCAAAAAGCCTGTGAAGCTCATCCGTCCACTATGGCAGCTGTCTTAGGGCTTGCGGACGAAACGGTTGAAAAAATTTGCGGAGAAATTGACGAAGTGGTTGTGCCAGCCAATTACAACAGTCCCGGTCAGATTGTCATTTCCGGCAGCAATAAAGGGATCGGAATCGCCTGCACCCGATTAACAGAAGCCGGAGCCAAAAGGGTAGTACCCCTGAATGTGGGAGGAGCTTTCCATTCTCCTCTAATGGAATCCGCCCGTAAAGAATTAGCAGATGCTATTCACCATACACATTTTTCCGAACCGGTCTGTCCCATCTATCAAAATGTGGATGCCAGACCTTATACCGATCCGGAAAAGATAAAGCTAAATTTAATTGCCCAATTGACCTCTTCTGTCCGGTGGACACAAATCATGCAGAATATGATTGCCGACGGAGCCACTTCTTTCCTGGAAATCGGTCCGGGAAAAGTCCTGCAAGGATTGATAAAAAAACTGAACAGAGATATGGATATTGCGGGCATCCAGTAAAACGAAAAAAAGGTTCTCAATCGGAACCTTTTTTTTATAAAATCTTTATATCTTTAGTCGCTAATTGGAAATTTTTGATTTTTAATCATGTCGGACAGAAAACGCAAAAGGCAACTCTATATCGTTTCACGGATTATTGTTATACTGATCGTATGCAGCATAATTGTCTTCCTTTTTCCCAAAGCCGGAATATTTCAATATGAATTCCAGAAAGGAATGTCCTGGAGATATGAAACACTTTATGCTCCTTTCGATTTCCCGATCTATAAAACGGAAGCTGAATTAGCCCAAGACAGGGAAAAAATCACACAAGAACAAACCCCGATTTTCAATCTGAATCCGGAGATAAAAACCTATCAGCTCAATAAATTTGCAACGGCCCTCGACAAATATAAAAATCCGGCGACAGCTCAGACGTTGGAAAATCTGCAGCAGAAATTAGCCCTTCTTTACGACGCCGGAATTTTACAATTACCGGAAAATTTAACGGCAGAAAACCTCAGGACGATTAAAATCGTCAATAACAATATCGGTAGAGATGTCGATTTCCAAAAAACATATACCTTAAAAAAGGCCTATTCGACGCTGACAGAATGGATCAATTCCTCCAGTCTCCCGCAAAGCACGAAAGAACATCTATTGAGTTTGAACCTGAACAATTATATTCAGCCGAATCTGGAATTTGATGTTTCTAAAACAAACCTTCAGCTTCTGAACCAGCTCAAAAATATCAGCCTCACGCAAGGACTCGTCAGAAACGGAGAAGTGATAATTGCCAAAAGGGAACTTGTCACTCCCGAAAAAATAAAACTTCTCAATTCGTTAAAAAAAGAATACCGGCACAATACAGGTTCACCGGTAAGTAATTTACGCACATTAGGAGGACAAGTCATTTTAACGTTAACAGCCCTGATGATATTCTCCATATTCTTTTACTACTCCAAAAAACGGATTTTTTATAACAACAAGGAATTTATTTTCCTTTACGGCTCTTTTCTGGCCACCGTTGCTCTGGGAAGTATCGGATTTTATCAAAATATCAATATGCTGGCTCTGCCTGTTTTATTTTTTGTCATTATCGTCAACATCCTGGTAGGCAGCCGTTCAGCCTTATATATGCTTTTAGGGACCTCCCTTCTTATCTCTTATTTTGCCCCCAACAGTTATATGTATCTTTTCATGCAGGTCGCAGCCGGAATCGTAGCGATTTTCAGTTTGGCACAATTGCAACGCAGGGGACAGTTATTTCTTTCCATTTTCCTTATTTTTATCACCTATACGGCAGTATATATTGCTTTTATCCTGAGTCAGGAAGGAGAGATTGAACTGACGCATGCCTTTGGCATACTTTGGTTACTTATAAATTGTTTACTTTTAAGTCTCAGTTATCCTGTTATTTATATTTTTGAACGGATCTTCGGACTCACGTCAGAAATCACGCTGATTGAATTATCGAATCCCAATCATCCGGCTTTGCGTTCTTTAACCAAGAAAGCCCCGGGTACCTTCCAGCACTCTCTTATGGTAGCCAACCTTGCCGAAGAAGCTATTTACCGGATTGGGGGAAATCCTTTACTTACCCGTACAGGAGCTTTATATCACGATATTGGTAAATCATACGAACCGATATTTTTTATCGAAAACCAGACAGGAGGAATCAACCCTCACGATAAATGTGAATTTGACGAAAGTGCACAGCATATCATCAATCATGTTACCAAAGGCGTCGAACTTGCCAAAAAATATAATTTACCGGAAACTATCGTCAACTTCATCCGGACCCATCACGGTAAAAGTAAGGTAAAATATTTCTATAACTCTTTTAAAAATAAATATCCGGACAAAACTATAGATGAGTCTTTGTTTACTTATGCCGGTCCCGATCCAGTCAGTAAGGAATGCGCCGTCGTCATGATGGCTGACGCCGTAGAAGCAGCTTCCCGCACACTCCAGGAAAAAACGGAAGAGAACATCAGTAAATTAGTAAATGATATCATTGACGGACAAGTAAAAGACGGCCGCTTTCAAAATTCAGATATTACATTCAGGGATATAGCTATTGTTAAAAGAGTTTTTACGGAAATGCTGGCCAATATCTATCATTCCAGGATTGCTTACCCAAAACTCAAAAAAGAAACAGAAACCGAACCCCAAACTGAAACGTAAAACGATTAAAACAAACCAATATGACACAAAAAGCAATCACCATTAAAGATTTAGCTGCAAAACTAAATATTTCCGTATCCACGGTATCCCGTGCATTAAAAGACAATCCGGAAATCAGCCAGCAGACCCGGAAAAGAGTCCAGACCCTTGCCAAAGAATTGGGTTATAAACCCAATCCCATTGCAGTAGCACTGAAAACTCACAAAAGCCATACGATTGGTATTGTCGTACCGCAAATCGTAAATACTTTTTTTGCAACTGTCGTCAAAAAAGTGGAAGAAGTAGCCGATAAATACGGTTATAATGTACTGGTAGCTTCTTCAAATGAAAGCTTTGAAAAAGAAAAGAAAAATATCGACGTCTTTCTGGCCAACCGGGCCGATGGAATTATCCTTTCTATTTCAAAAGCGACCAGCTCTTACGAGCACATTAAAAACATACAGAATCAAGGGATTCCACTGGTTTTGTTCGACAGGACGACCAAAGAGCTGGATGTTTCCAAAGTCATTGCAGACGATGCAGATGCCGCATATAAAATTGTCCAGCATCTCATCCATGGCGGAGCGAAAAAAATCGCCCTTCTTACCGGACCGGAACACATGTCCATCGGCAAAAACCGCATGAAAGGATACTTGAAAGCGATGACGATTAACAAGCTGGAAATCAACACAGATTATATCGTCAGATGTGAAGATTTCTCTGTAAAGTCTGCTAAAGAGGCAACCAGCCGTTTATTAAACTTAAAAAATATTCCGGACGCTATTTTCGGGATCAATGATGATATGGCTATAGGCGCCATTGAAGCCATAAAAGAAAAAGGATTGAAAATACCGGAAGACATTGCTGTATTCGGTTTCTCCAATACCAAACGTTCCCGCTATATGAATCCTTCGGTCAGTACAGTGAACCAATTTCCCGAAAAAATCGGAGAAATAGCAGCCGAATTACTTTTTGAGCAGATTTTAAATCCCAAACACGCACAAGTCCGGGAAGAAGTCGTAAATTGTGAACTTTTAATCCGGGAGTCTTCAGACCGTTCGTATTTAAACGAATAGAGGATTCCTATAGACCAAAGCGAATTCATTATTTTGTGTCATAAACAGGAAGTTGTCCAAAAATTCTTTACCGGCAAATGTCAGTTTCCAGACATCCTTGTCCCGATAGGTTCTGCCTTTATAGAAAGAAGAAAGGGGAATTATAATTTTCCCGTCCTGTAGTAAAGTACTCATCGGAATTTTAAGGAAAATGTCCGGTTATTGTCAGAAGAAAAGAGTTTTTGGACAGCTTTATTTAAACTTATTTCATTCTGTCTTTTAAAGCAAAAGTTCCAAAAATCGTATTTTCCCTTTATTTTTCTCATATAAGCTTACTCCCGGTAATCATTTCTCGTGAAATAGTTATAAATTTTGTTACTTTTATTTATACTTTTTACAAACAAAAAGGAACAATTCCCTGCATTTTCCCACTTGAATCTATAAAATTTAATTTCTTTTTTAAGAAGAGCCGGAGGGCGGTTAAAGTTTGTTAAACCAGTCCATTTATGCTTTGCCGTAATTATATTTGTATCAATCTAAAAGCAGCTTTATGGATATTGTAGTAGAAAATTTGTCGAAATCATTCGGTCCGCAAAAGGCTATTGACAATATTTCTTTCCAGGTGAAAAAGGGGGAAATATTGGGATTTTTAGGACCCAATGGAGCCGGGAAAACGACGACAATGAAAATCATCAGCTGTTTCCTATTTCCGGATACGGGAAATGTACAAATAGGAAAATATTCCATCCGGAAGCATGCGTCTAAAATCAAGCAGCATATTGGTTACCTTCCGGAACACAATCCCTTATATGACGAAATGAACGTCATTGACTTTCTGATTTTCATTGCCAAAATACACAATATTCCTCATTATAAAATTACAGCCCGGGTACTGGATATGTTGCGGATGTGCGGACTGGAAAATGAAAAACAAAAAAACATACGGGAACTTTCGAAAGGATATAAACAACGCGTCGGACTGGCACAGGCTTTAATTCACGACCCGGATGTAATTATCCTGGATGAACCTACAACCGGTTTGGATCCGAATCAAATTGTTGAGATCAGGGAATTGATTAAATCGATCGGGAAAGAAAAAACAATTATCCTCAGTTCTCATATTCTGGCACAGGTAGAAGCGACCTGCGACCGGGTATTGATTATCAATAAGGGGAAAATCGTAGCAGACGGGACTTCTTCTGAATTGCGTAAATCCAGTACGGATAAATTACTCAAAATTACGATTAAAGGAGGAGATACGAACACGATTTACGAAACGTTGACAACTCTGGAAAATTTAGAAGATATCGAAATTACGGGAGAAAATAGTTTCCGGATTCAAACCTCGCGTAAAAATAACATTGAAAAGGAAATATTCCATATTTGTGAAACCCGGCAATGGTATATAAAAGAATTGATCCCGGTAGAAAAACGGTTGGAAGATATTTTTCAGCAAGTGACACAAAATTAATCTGCTTATCATCGAGTCTATTGTTTTAAACGATATGAGAACCATTAAAATAATCATAGGCAAAGAGCTCAACAATGCTTTCAATTCCTGGAGCATTTATACGGGTTATCTTTTATTCTTTTGTATCTGTGGATTTATCTGCTGGTTATCCGTATCGAATATATTTTCCCTGGGACAGGCAAATATGATGCCTTTTTTCACAGTAATTAACTGGACGACTTTTTTCCTCATCCATGCCTTAACCATGAAGTCGATAGCCGATGAAAAGAAGAATGGAACCCTGGAACTTTTATTGACAAAACCGATACGGACGAATCAACTCATCGCAGGAAAATTCTGGTCACAGCTTTTTATCATTCTGATCGCTTTAGTTTTAACTTTACCTTATTACTTCACCATGGCTTTTTTAGGACATATCGATCACGGAGCGGTTATTTTAGGTTACTTCGGCTTGATCTGTATCAGTTCCTGTTACATCAGCATAGGCATTTTTGCCTCTTCTTTTGCCAAAACTCCGGTAACAGCATTCTTTATAAGCCTGGGGATCGGACTTTGTTTTCAATTGCTATTCGGCATTTTAGCCCAGCAAATTGGTTCCGGATTTCTGGCAGGTTTATTTACGTATTTATCTATCTCCGAACATTTTGATTCCCTTTCCCGGGGAATTTTAGACTCCCGGGATTTTATATACTTTATTTCAGTAATTGTACTCTTTTTGTCCTTATCGAAATTATTTATTTGCAAAACCCGGTTTTAAGACTATTTCATGAAACAGCTTATACGAAATAATATATATATCATCATCTGCATCCTTCTGGTGAATATCGGAATGTCTTTCGTATTTATCCGGATTGATTTTACATCCAATAATCGTTATTCCCTGAGTAAAGTAAGTAAAACTGTTGTAAAAAATACGCTTGATCCCATCACTGTGGATTTTTATGTAACCGAAGATTTACCGCAGGATTTAAAAAAGCTGGCGAAAGAATTTGTCTATTTGTTGAAAGAATATAAATCGTTGAGTAATGCTAATTTTACTATTAATATCCTACATCCTAATAATGAACAAACGGGGCAAAAAGCTATAGAAGCAGGGATTCAGCCCCTTCTGGTGGAAATCAGCGAAAGGGATCTGGAAAAAATTCAGAATATTTTTATGGGAGCTGTTTTTCATGTAGGTAATAAACAAAGCGTCATCCCTTTTATCAATCACAATACCCCTTTAGAATACGAAATTACTCGGCTTTTAAAACAAAGTTCGGATACTTTAAAACCCCGTATCGGATTCATTAAAGGCCACCGGGAAGCTTCTCTGGGACAAATGCCCCAACTGATCAATGAATTGTCTCATCTGACAGATATTTCGGTTATTGATTTGTTCTCTACTGCTGAGCTGGAACGATACAATGTTCTGTGTATTATCGATCCGAAAGATGTTTATAGCCCCTATGAAAGAGAGCAGATCGACAAATATTTAGGTAACGGAGGAAGATTATTCGTGGCCCTCAACCATGCAGTAGGGCAAATTAACGAAAGTCAGAATAACGGCTTTATTAACTGGACAGGCATAGAAGACCTTCTGGAAACAAAAGGATTAAAAATTCTCTATGACTTTGTCGTAGACAATAATTGTGGTACGATTACTGTAAACCAGCATAATGGTTTTATGAGTTATCAAAGCAGCGTCAGTTTTCCTTATCTCCCTATCATTACCAATTTCAGCAAACACACTATCACCCATGGTTTAAATGCCATATTATTACCTTTTGCCAGCAGTATTCAACAGGTCAAGACGAATTCAACGTATATTTTTACACCTCTGGCCACGACTTCTTCTATTTCCGGCAGGCAACAAGCCCCGATTTTTTTCAACCTGCAAAAACAATGGACACGCCGGGATTTCAACAGTCCACATAATATTGTAGCCGCTTTGCTGACCAATGAAGACAACAACAGCGCTATCGTGACGATAACAGATGCCGACTTCCTGATTAACGATGTCGGGATATTTGCACATCCCCTGCGTACAGACAATATCAATTTTGCTATTAATTCGATTGAATGGCTGGCAGATAATTCCGGTCTGATTAAGCTCCGGAATAAATTTACAACTTTCGCCACCCTGGAGCCCATTGACGATTATGCCAAGAATTTCCTGAAATACTTCAATTTTTTCTTACCGATCATCCTGACTCTCGGTTATGCGGGAATCCGTTTCCGGATCAACCGGAACAAAAGAATCAACCGTTCCCGTCCCGGCTATATCGATTAAAACCGGAAAGGATGTTCGGTTTTCCGTTAAGGCACAAAACAATCAACAGGAAACCGGAAATCCGGACTGAAGGCTTCTCTCTTCCTCCGCCTGCTGCTCTTAAAATCATAACCTAAAGCCGGGATTAAAGAAAAATAAACGGAAATTTCCCGCATTTTTTCCTTCTGTAAAGCATTTACCTATTCGTGAAAAAAGATTTGAAAAAGGTCCTCTTTATAATTCCTGAAGCAAAGTTTTCAAATGCCGGCACAATTCTTCACTGGCAGCCACCAAGGGTAGCCGTAAATAATTATGACGGATCGTTCCCTTTATCTGTAATGCAGCTTTTATTCCGGTCGGATTTCCTTCTGCAAACAAAGCCTTACATAAACCGGCTAACTGAAGATGTATGTCTGCCGCAGCTTTAAAATTACCTTCATTTGCCAGACGAACCAAAGTCGAAAATTCAACAGGACAAACGTTCGCAGCTACTGAAATTACACCGCACATACCGATCGCCATCAAGGGCAATGTCAATCCATCATCTCCGGAAACGACCGCAAAATCTTTTCTTTTAAGTTTCAGGATCGCAGTGGCCTGTTCAAAATTCCCGCTGGCTTCCTTTATTCCGGCAATATTCGGACAATCCTGAGCAAGCCGTATAACGGTTTGCGCCGTCATATTGACCCCCGTACGTCCCGGGACATTGTACAAAAAAACAGGTATAGGTGAATTTTCGCTTAACGTTTTAAAATGCCGATATAATCCTTCCTGAGAGGGTTTATTATAATAAGGCGTTACGCTCAATACGGCACAATATTTCTGAATACCAGGAAACGCCTCAATATTTTTCATCACTTCTGCCGTATTATTACCGCCTATACCAATCATTACGGGCAAACGGCCATTGTTTTCCTCCAAAATAATCGTCAACACCTCAGAACGTTCGGCTGCCGTTAAAGTTACCGCCTCAGAAGTCGTACCCAATGCAACCAGATAATCCACGCCTCCGAGAATCACTTCCCGGACCAATTGACGCAACGAAACCTCATCAATTTCTCCTTTTTCATTGAACGGAGTCACTAAAGCGACACCAGTACCCGTGTAAAAATTCATATCAATATTTTTTTAATTCCGATAAAACCTGTACAATTCCTGCGACCAGTTCTCCAGTATCCCGGACCCCCTCTAGCATAATATCCGATTCAAAATCAGCTTTTACCTTTCCGATTTTACATTTAGCCAAAGATGTTTTTAAAATATAATCGATCAAAGCAGACGAACGGTCAGACAGATCCAGCAACAAATCGTAAGGAGTACTCAATATAGGGTAAACACCTGTATTCAATATTTTCCCTCCGAACCCCAAATCTTCATTCCGGACATATACAACGTCCTTATGAAGAGTATAGGAAAAAGAATCCGGAACAAAACATAGCTTATCAATTTTCACTCCTCTCAACTCTTTGGTCAATGTCTTTATCCATTCTGTATCCTGTGCATTAGCAACCCAAAAGATCAATGCCGTTTTCATCGTATCCGCATTGTGAAATTCTTTATCCCGTTTCGTCTCCTCCATTTTCTTTAACAAAGCGCTCACTTTCATCCGATGAAAAATACCTTTAAAAATCTGTTTCATACTCCCATACATTTCCAATCTATTGACAAATATAATCATTTAAGTGTTCTTCTGCTAATTTTGTTATTTTTACAACACCAAAATGCTTCCTTTCAAAAAAAACAACAAAAAACTTGCAAAATAAAAATCTCTCCTCTATATTTGCACCGCTTTACAAAGCAACGGACTCGTAGCTTAATGGATAGAGCACTTGGTTACGGCCCAAGAGGTTGTGGGTTCGACTCCCGCCGAGTTCACCAGAGGGAATGAAAAATCAACTTATTATGATTTTCACTCCCTCTTTTATTTTCCCCAGTTTTCGCTTCATTATTCGTACTTTTAACTTACTTTACATGGAAAGATAAAAAAAATAGCATACCGTTTTGAGGGATATGCTATTTTTAGTGAATAGAGAACTGTTTTTACAATTTCTCTTCGATAATTTCTGTCAGGACATCTTTTAACCGGGCTCCCGCAACTTTCACCATTTTAGGAATGAAACTGTTGGCTGTCATACCAGGCGTAGTATTTACCTCCAGCATAATGACATCATTCCCCTGAACAAATCCGTCTACCCGGACAATTCCCTCACATCTCAGTATATCATATATTTCAGAAGTCATTTCTTGTATTTTTTCTGTAATTTCATCCGGAAAACGTCCCGGGATAATTTCATCCGACAGACTGGCATCATACTTTGCATCATAATCGAAAAACTCTTTTTTAGGTACGACCTCGGCTACAGGAAAAATTATTTTCTTTCCCTTTGCTTTATATAATCCGCAAGTAAATTCGGTCCCGTCTACAAAAGCTTCAACGAGGACCTGCGGACATTTTTCAAAAGCTTTAGCCAGAGCTTCATCGAAAGCCTCGGCTGTTTTCACTTTCGAAACCCCGAAGCTGGACCCTTCTGCATTCGGTTTTACAAAACAGGGCAGCCCTACTGCTTTCAAAACAGCTTCCCGGTCATACTGCTTTCCCCGGAATAAAATAACCGGATTTGTAGTAGGAATGCCAAATGCCTGCAAATAATTGGTACAAGTGTATTTATCAAAAGTAAGGGCCTCGCCTAAGGTGGAGCAGGTTGAATAAGGAATTCCCATCATATCCAGATATCCCTGCAGCATTCCATTCTCTCCCGGATTTCCGTGAATTGTGATATAAGCATATTCAAAAGCGATCTTTTGTCCCTCATATTCAAAAGAGAAATCATTTTTATCAACCTTATATTTTTGTCCGTTATATTCAACCTGCCAGTCCCTCCCCCTCAAAATCATCAGATACTTATTAAACCGTTCTCCATCTATTTCGGCATAAACGTGATGACCGGATTTGATAGAAATCTCATATTCGGAAGAATTCCCCCCTGCAATAACTACAATATTTTTTTTCATTTCTTTTCAGTTTTAATTTATGCTTCATACTAAACAAACACTTCCAATAAATTACATAACAAATGTTTCCATACGCAACGTTCTAGACAAAAGAGGCTCAAAAGTACAAAGTAAATCTTAATTTTCAACTTTCAGTTTTCAATAATTTCCTAACTTTGCAGCCACACTGAAAAATCGTCTTATGAGAAAAATAACGGATCTTACTCAGGGGAGCATCGTCCGTAATCTGTATGTTATGGCAGTTCCCTTGATTTCGTCTTCTTTCATACAGATGGCATACAGCATGACGGATATGTTATGGCTGGGACATTTAGGTAGTGATGCGGTTGCTGCAGTCGGGGCGGCGGGATTTTTCGTATGGCTTTCCAATGCCCTCTCTTATATGACCAAAACCGGTGCAGAAATTACCGTTTCACAATCCATCGGAGCCCGGGATACAGGAAGGGCTGCCATCTATGCCAATCATGCCCTCACACTTTCTGCTCTGATTGGCCTGGGCTATGCTATTTTTACCTATGTCTCCGCTCATTTTCTCATCAGCTTCTTTAAATTTGATACTTCTATCTCCTCACTATCCGTAAATTATTTGCAAATTGTTGCTCCCGGTATCTTTTTTCAGTTTAATAATAATACCTTCAGCGGTATTTATAACGGACAGGGAGACAGTAAAACCCCTTTCCGGATTACAGCAATCGGTTTAGTGGCCAATATCGTACTCGACCCTTTATTTATCTACGGTTACGGGCCCTTCCCCCGTTTGGGGACTGCAGGAGCAGCAATAGCTACCGTTCTGGCCCAGCTGATCGTGTATTCTTTCTTTGCTTACCGGATATTTTCCAATCGTTTTCCTTTAGGAAAAATGTATTTATTTACTTCTTTAAAGAAAAAAACGGCCGGCCGGATTATTTTTTTAGGCTTACCCGTCAGTCTGCAAAATGCTTTATTTTCGATGTTTTCCCTGACACTTGCTGCTTTGGCAGCCCGCTGGGGAGCCATTGGAGTAGCAGCCCAAAGCATAGGCTCTCAGATAGAAGCTCTTTCCTGGATGACGGCTACTGGTTTTTCCACAGCTTTAGCTGCCTTTGTCGGTCAGAATTTCGGAGCCGGAAAATACGAACGCATCCGCAAAGGATACCGGCTTACCTTGTATATTGCAGGCAGTATAGGACTCGGAGCCGGTATTCTTTTTTTCCTCTTTAACCGGGAAATTTTCAGTATATTTATTCCCGAAGCAGAAGCCGTGGAAGCAGGAGGAACTTATCTGAAAATACTGGCATTATCTCAGCTTTTCATGGTTACAGAACTCGTTACCCAAGGCGCTTTTAACGGATGCGGACGTACGATTCCTCCCTCCCTTACAGGCATTCTGTTTACCGGAGCCAGAATCCCGCTAGCCTGGTATCTTTGCTCTTTTCCTTCCCTCGGTTTAAACGGGATTTGGTGGAGTATAACCCTTTCCAGCATTTTAAAAGGAACCCTACTTCCGCTTTGGTTCCTTTATTTTCAAAAAAAGACATTAAATGCTAAAAAAATTAAAGAAAAAATTCTCTAATATTATTAGCGGATATTAAAAAAAAGGCCTAAATTTGACGTCGATAAGAAAGGGATCTAAAAAAGATAAAAATCTTACGTATAACTATAAAAATTATTTCAAAATGAAAGTAACAGTTGTTGGAGCAGGTAATGTTGGTGCAACATGCGCGAACTGTATTGCTCAGAAAGACATTGTCAATGAAGTGGTTCTTTTGGATATTAAGGAAGGTGTTTCCGAAGGGAAAGCTTTGGATATGTGGCAAACAGCTCCTATTAATATGTATGATACCCGCATTAAAGGTGTCACCAATGATTATACGGCAACTCAGAATTCAGAAGTAGTTGTAATTACTTCCGGTCTGCCGCGTAAACCAGGTATGAGCCGTGATGATTTAATTTCAACGAATGCCGGTATTGTGAAATCTGTAACAGAAAACATTATCAAACATTCTCCGGATGCCAAAATTATCATTGTCTCCAATCCCTTGGATGTAATGTGCTATTGTGCCTATCTGACAGCTAAAATCGACTCTTCACGGGTATTCGGTATGGCCGGGATCTTGGATACAGCCCGTTACAAAGCTTTCTTGGCTGAAGCTTTAAACATTTCCCCGAAAGACATTCAGGCTTTATTAATGGGTGGACACGGAGATACAATGGTTCCGCTCCCCCGTTATACAACTGTTGCAGGCATTCCCGTGACGGAGTTAATTGATGAAGAAAAATTAAATGCGATCATCGAAAGGACAAAAGTCGGAGGAGGTGAATTAGTTAAACTTATGGGTACTTCTGCCTGGTATGCTCCCGGAGCTGCTGCTGCACAGATGGTGGAAGCTATTATCCGGAATTCCAGAAGAGTATTCCCGGTTTGCGCCATGCTGAACGGAGAATACGGTATGGAAAATATTTATTTGGGCGTACCCGTTATCCTGGGTAAAAACGGTATTGAAAAAATCGTCGAAGTTAAATTAAACGATGACGAAAGGCAACTATTGGAAAAATCCGCCGCTGCCGTTAAGAACGTTATGAAAGTATTGGATGACATGAAAATGTTCTAATATCTTCTATTTCTGAATTCGAAATGAATCCGGAAAAGAAATCGTAAAGCCGTGAGCAAAAAACACTGCCATCTGTTTCCTTGCCCACGGCTTCCTTATTTAAGCCCGCCAACTTTTCCCCATTATTGCGACAACAAAAATGAGAAGAAAAAAGACCGTTCCGATTACAGTACCTATTGAGATCGTTGAGCTGGAAGATCATAGCTATCATATTCTGGTATCGGTTGCCATTAACGGCATCGCAGGAGATATGATTATTGATACAGGTGCTTCCGTTACAGTTGCTGACCGCCAGTTATTCCCCAATCCCCCTGAGCCCGATGAAGAAATAAAAATTCAATCGGGCAGCATTACCGGAGAAATCAACGATGTTCAGGTTATGCATACAAAAAGCTTTCAACTGGGGCCCGTTCAACTGAAAAAAATATGCATTGCCCTTATCGACCTGGAATATGTCAACAAAATGTATAAAAAACATTTAAACAGGAAAATAATCGGTTTACTTGGTTCGGACTTCTGTATCAGACAGGGCGTCATTATCGATTACCCTCATTTAACTCTTACAATCAGCCAACTGGAATAAAACATCTGTTTTTCCTGAATAAAGAAGTTCGTTTACATCGTTTTTCTTTCCTCATTTTCTCTTTCTTATTTCCAGATCTTTTTCAGACATACGACTTCTTTTTTAAATATCAACTTCGGATAAATCAGAAATAACAGTGATTATTTCAAAAAAATATTATACTTTTGCGCATTAAATCTTCGTGGAAGAACAAATAAAGTTTAAGTAATATAAAAAACAATTTTTAAAATGCGAAACAAAGGAGCGATAACACTACTCACGATAGCGCTCGCGCTAGTGAGTGCTTACCAGTTGTTTTTCACTTTCAAAACATCCCAGGTGGAGAAAGCAGCCCGGATATATGCCGCCGGCGATTCCGAGAAAGAAAGAGCATATCTGGATTCTATTGCTAACAAGAATGTATACAACTTTCTGGGGTTAGTAAAATTTACGTACAAGGAATGTAAGGAACTGGAACTTCCGTTAGGTCTTGACTTACGGGGCGGTATGAACGTTACGATGGAAGTTGACGTGGTAGATGTAGTAAAGAGCCTCGCAAATAACAGTCAGGACCCGGCTTTCTTAAAAGCATTAGACGAGGCTGTAAAGATGCGTACGACAAGTCCGAAAGATTTTGTAACGCTGTTCGGGGAAGCATTTACCAGAATTGCTCCCAATGCTCAGTTGGCTTCTCCTGATATTTTTGGTACTGTAGAGTTAAAAGATAAGATTAAAGTGGGTGCCAGTAATAAAGAAGTGTTAGATGTGATCCGTAAAGAAGCTGACGGAGCCATTGACAACACTTTCAATATTCTCCGCACCCGTATTGACCGTTTTGGGGTTGCACAGCCCAATATCCGTAAAGCAGATATCTCTGGCCGGATCAATATTGAATTACCGGGTATCAAAGATGCTCAGCGGGTAAGAAAACTTTTACAAGGAACAGCAGCTCTCGAATTTTACGAAACTTATGAAAATGCAGAGTTTTTCGAGAATTTAGTCAAAATCAATGAAAAGGTAAAAGAACTGCAACGTTCTGCAGACATTTTGAGCCTGAATAAAGATACCCTTCAATTAAGCGAAACGCTTGAAAAAGAAACGGTAACAACAGATACTCCGGACGAAGGTTTAAAAGCACTTATTGAACAAACTTCAAAAGATTCGCTTAATTCTATAAATGAAGAGGAAATGAGAAAACAAAACCCGCTTTTCTCACTTCTCATTCCGGCACAAGGACAAGATGGTTCTTTCCGGCCGGGATCCACGATAGGATATGCTTATCTCAAAGATACTTCAGCCGTCAATGCTTTATTGGCTCTTCCGCAAGTAAAAGCGTTGATACCCCGTAATGCGCGTTTATTATGGGAAATGAAACCGATGGGAGATATGGTCGCCTTGCATGCAATAAAAATTACGACCCGTGATGGAAAGGCTCCTTTGGATGGAGGTGTAGTGGTAGATGCCCGGAAATCTTTCGATGATCACAATGGAGGTGCTCCTGTTGTATCTATGAACATGAACGGAGAAGGTGCTAAAACCTGGGCCCGTTTGACAAAAGACAATATCGGACGCAGTATTGCGATCGTTTTGGACGGGTATGTGTGTTCTTCCCCTACGGTGCATTCCGAAATTAAAGGAGGTAGTTCCCAAATCAGCGGTAGCTTTGATGTGAAAGAAGCAGAAGACCTGGCAAATATTCTGAAGTCCGGTAAATTACCGGCCCCGGCCCGTATTATTGCTGATGAAATCGTCGGACCGTCTTTGGGACAGGAATCCATTCAAACCGGTATGTGGTCTTTCATCATTGCTTTTGCATTGGTATTATTTTACATGCTTTTCTTCTATAGTAAAGGTGCCGGTCTCGCTGCCGATATTGCTTTATTGGCGAACTTATTTTTCCTGTTTGGTATTCTGGCCTCCATCGGAGCTGTACTTACCCTGCCGGGTATTGCAGGTATCGTGCTGACCATGGGTATGTCGGTAGACGCTAATGTATTGATCTACGAACGCATCGAAGAAGAAAAGCGGGCCGGTAAAGGTTTGAAATTAGCAATCAAAGAGGGATATAAAAATGCTTATTCGGCCATCATCGACGGTAACGTAACGACTTTATTAACCGGATTTATCCTGTATTATTTCGGAGAAGGCCCGATTAAAGGTTTCGCAACAACTTTGATTATTGGTATTTTTTCATCTCTGTTCTGTGCCATTTTCATTACCCGCTTGATACTGGAACGCGCCTCCAGCAAGAGAGACAATGTACCTTTTACGACCGTCTTTACACAAAATTGGCTGAGGGATGTAAAATTCCCCTTCTTACAAAAACGGAAAATTTCTTATATTCTTTCCGGCACTGCAATTGTTCTTTCTGTCGTTTTCCTGTTTACCAAAGGCCTGGATAAAGGTATAGACTTTGTAGGAGGTAGAACTTATACAGTAACTTTCGACAGGCCCGTACAGGTAGAAGACGTTGCTGCAAGTCTGGCAGAAGTATACGGGAGTGCCCCTGAAGTAAAGACATTCGGTGGAGAAAACCAGGTGAGAATTACGACAAAATATAAAATTGATGCCGAAGGAACGGAAGTAGATGACGAAGTAGAAACCTTACTGTATGAAGGTTTAAAAGACTACTTACCCGACGGAACCAGCCGGGAACAATTCCTGGAAGTTAATCGTCAGATGTCAGAAAAGGTCGGTCCTGCTGTAGCAGAAGATATTACCCGTGCTGCAATTTGGTCGGTTGTACTGGCCTTGCTGGTTATCTTTGTCTATATCATGTTCCGTTTTTCTCAATGGCAATACGGAGCCGGAGCTGTCATCGGTCTGGCCCATAACGTCATCATTGTAATGGGAGTATTCTCAATATTCTCCGGAATATTACCTTTCTCCCTGGAAATTGATCAGGCCTTTATCGCCGCTATATTGACGGTAGTCGGATATTCTATCAACGATACGGTAGTGGTATTCGACCGTATCCGGGAATATCATACCCTCTATCCGAAACGGGATGATATGTCCGTTACAGACGCCGCTTTGAACTCTACCTTGAGACGTACTTTCAGTACTTCCTTATCAACAATTGTAGTACTGCTTGCTATTTTCATTTTCGGCGGTACTTCTATCAAAGGATTTATATTTGCCTTATTGGTAGGGATCTGCGTCGGAACATATTCGTCCCTGTTTGTCGCCACTCCGATTTCTTACGATCTGAGACGGATGTTTGATAAAAATAAAAAATAAAATACCTCTTTTACTTTAAAAAGCCACCTTCGGGTGGCTTTTTTGTTCTCTGCAAAGTTGTTAAAGTAGGGGAATCCGTAAACAAATTGCAACCTTTTTTTTACATTTGTAAGAAATGCATATTTCACCATTCCACGAGTTTTATTGATAGCATGAAGCAAAGACCAGTTTACACAGAACCTGAAAATTGTCAGGATTGTTACAAATGCATACGGGAATGTCCGGTAAAGGCTATCCGGATTGAAAACAACAAGGCTTATATTATTGCAGAACGCTGCATCTATTGCGGGCATTGTACGCAGGTATGCCCGACCGGAGCAAAGAAAATCAGAGACGGAGTACCGGCCGTAAAGGAAATTCTCAAACAGCATAAGCGGGTTATACTCTCTTTAGCCCCCTCTTATGCCAGTGAATTCGGGGATTTACCTGCTTCTTCCCTTATAGCTGCTATCAAGCGTCTGGGTTTCAGCGATGTATCGGAAACAGCTTTGGGAGCCGAATTGGTATCTGCTGCTGTAAACGAATATTTATTGCAATCTCCCGGTGGTATTTATATTTCTTCCGCCTGTCCTGTGGTAGTAGAGTACATCCGGAAATACGCTTCCGGCCACATTTCTTCCATCACCCCTCTATTTTCTCCTTTACTTGCACATGCCCGTTTTTTAAAAAAACAATACGGGGAAGATATCAAGGTTATTTTTGCCGGCCCCTGTATTGGAAAAAAGACAGAAGCCGATAACTTTAAAGAATTGGTAGAAATAGCCATCACCTTTAAAGACTTAAAACTATGGATGGAAAAAGAAGGGATTCATCCGGAAACAGAAAAAGGGGAAGGAATGCAGTTTATACCTTACAAATCCGGGAAGGGAGCACTTTATCCAGTTGAAGGAGGTATGTTGGCAGGTATAAACGGAGAGGACAAAAAAATTGTAAAAATGGCATTTTCGGGTATGGAAAACATACAGGACGTCATACGTAACCTGGACACTTCTCCCCGTAAAGATACTCTTTTCTTAGAACTTCTATCTTGTAAAGGAGGCTGTATAAACGGACCCGGGAAACTGAGTTCTTCTTCTTTAGCTATCAAACGGTACGATGTCACCCGGAAAACGGATTTAGAAGACAGAGATAAACGGTTAGATTTGTGTGAGCTCACCAATTATTATAAGGCAGATCAGCAAATGAAGGAAGAACATTACAGTGAGAATGAAATTTTACAGGCTTTAGCCGCAGTCGGCAAGACTTCGGCTGCCGATGAATTGAACTGTAGCGGTTGCGGTTATGATAATTGCAGGGATTTCGCAAGGGCTTTGCTGGCTGGTAGGGCTGAAGAGAACATGTGCGTTTCCTATATGCGGAAAATAGCCCATGACAAAGCAACTGTTCTGCTGCAAAAAATTCCGGCCGGCGTTATTTTAGCAGACCTGAATCTGAAAATCGTCGATATGAACCGGTATGCTGCCAATTTACTGGGAGAAGAAACAACCCTGGTATACGATGCGTCTCCCGGACTGCAGGGAGTAGCACTGGAGGATATCTGTTCCTTCTCCGCTCTGTTCAGGGCTGCTCTTTCTACAGGAAAAGAAATCATAGAACGGCAAATCCGGGAAGGAGAGAAAATATGGATGCTTTCCATTTACAATATTCAGCCTCATCGTTTAGTTTTCGGGCTTCTACAGGATTTACGGGAACCTTATGGTAAAACAGAATGGATGATGGGAAAAACCAAAGAGGTGATAAGCAAACATATGGAAACCGTACAAAAAATTGCCTGCCTGTTGGGTGAAAATGCGGCTTATACGGATGCGACCCTACGGGCAGTCATGGAAACAATGAAAGGAAAAGAATAATCCGTAGAGAACAAAACAAACGATCAGTATGTTGAACAGTCTTCCAGAAATTTTTATTGAGGTCGATTATTTTCAAAAAAATAAAGCCGGGAATCCGGTATGCGGCGACAGTTTTATGTCACAGAAACTGAAAGGGGAAGGGCGAATTATAGGAGTTTTATCGGATGGACTCGGCAGTGGCATAAAAGCGCGGGTTCTTTCTGCCATGACGACGACAATGGCGATGAATTATACAGCAATGAATGAAACCATACTCCGTACGGCCCGGTCAATTATCGATACTCTCCCAAAAGACGAAATAAAACAAATCGGTTATTCCACGTTTTGTATAGTGGATATCGATTGTTTCGGAAATACCAAGATAATTGAATACGAAACTCCTCCTTTTTATCTTTTCAGAAAAGGAGAGCGCTTACACATTCAAAAACAAAGAATTCCGATCGAACGTTCCGACTTAGCCGATTCTTACCTTTGGATATCCGAATTTTGTCTGGAAAAGGAAGACCGTTTGATCTGTTTTACGGATGGAGTAAGTCAGTCCGGAATGGGTTCGGAGAAACTTCCGGCCGGGTGGGAAACGGAAATTGAGGCCTATATTCAAAACCTGCTTCTCCGCCAGCCCGGTATTTCTGCTGAAGATTTATCCCGCCGTATTGTCATTCAAGCTGAAAAAAATGATGGTTATACTTTAATAGACGATGCCAGTTGTTGTGTCGTCTATAACCGTACTCCACGTAATTTGTTGGTATGTACCGGTCCTCCTTATGATCCGCAGAACGATAGTTATCTGGCAATACGGGTAAAAGAATTCCGGGGTAAAAAAGTTATCTGCGGCGGCACAACCGCCTCCATTCTGGCCCGGGAACTACACGTTTCTGTAAATGCCCTTCCCTGTCAAATTTCTGTAAAAGAGCCTCCTCTCTCCACTATGGAAGGAATTGATCTGGTTACGGAAGGCATATTGACATTGAGCCGGGTAGAACGGATTCTTTCGGGAGAAGAATCCGGGAAATCCCAAACAGAAGGAGCCGCAGAGCAGCTGGTCAAATTATTACATAACAGCGATCAGATAACCTTTATCGTAGGTACCTGTATCAATATTGCACATCAGGATCCGAATTTGCCGGTCGAATTGGAAATCCGCAGGAATGTTGTAAAGAAAATCAAATATTTATTAGAGACAAAATTCCTGAAAGATGTGGAAATTACATACCTTTGAGCCTTTAAAACAAAAGACAACAGTTTTTATCTGAAAAGCTAAATCATAAATTGTAAATCGATATCATATGTTATACGATAACTTTGCAATGCTCACCAAACGGGAGTTACTGATCAGAATTGTAAAATTATTAAAAAATGATGAGTTAGTTACAAAACTGAAATATCTGCCGGTAGAAATGCGTCCCCGCAACAAAAAGCCGGTCAGATGCTGCGTGCATAAAGACCGTTATATCTTAAAACACAAAATTATTTCCATACTGGGATTTGATATCGTAGACGAAGAAATCGATCTGATTCACTTATCGGAATTCGCCCGTATGGCTATGGCGAATAAAAATACCAAAGAAAATATTCTTTCAGTAGTACACGAAGCCTGTAGTGCCTGCATCCAGTCCCAATACGCGGTTACAAATCTTTGCCGTGGCTGTGAAGGGCGTCCCTGTGTAATGAATTGCCCCAAAACGGCAATTTCTTTTAAAGGGGGTAAAGCTTCTATTAGTACAGAAGACTGTGTCAGTTGCGGATTGTGTCAGAAAGTTTGTCCTTACCATGCTATCGTATATACTCCGGTACCTTGTCAGGACGCTTGTCCCGTAAAAGCAATCGACAAAGACGAAGAAGGGATCGAGCATATCGACAAAGATAAATGCATTTATTGCGGAAAATGTATGCAGGCCTGCCCCTACGGAGCAATCATGGAACGTTCTAAAATCATTGATATACACAAAACGATCACACATCCGAATAAAAAAATCATTGCTATCGTTGCTCCGGCAATTTACGGACAATTCAATGCTTCGGCCGGACAGATTTTATCCGCCATCAAACAAATTGGTTTCGACGATGTCATTGAAGTAGCGCTCGGAGCTGAAATAACGGCCAGTAAAGAAGCAGAAGAACTAAGGGAAAGAATGGAAAAAGGAGCCTCTTTTATGACTTCTTCCTGTTGTCCGGCTTATACGGGATGGGTAAATAAGCATGCGCCCATGCTCAAACCGTATGTATCCGACACGCGCAGCCCCATGGTCTACGCTGCTCGTTATGCCAAGGAAAAATATCCGGAAGCCGAAGTTGTTTTCATCGGCCCTTGTCTGGCAAAACGCTACGAAGCAGACTCCGTAACGGAAGTGGACTATGTGATGAGCTTTGAAGAATTAGGAGCTTTTATGGTCGCTTACGATATTAATGTAGCCAATTGCAGTGAAAAAGATCTCAATGAAGGTGTAACCCGTTACGGAAGGGGTTTTGCCCAAGCCGGAGGAGTCCGCGATGCCATTACCAATGCAGTAGGGAATGAGGTGACTACTATGGCCGTAGAAGGATTAGATAAGAAAAACCAAGCCCTGTTAAAAACCATGATAAAAAAGCCAGAAGCCCAATTCGTGGAAGTAATGGCCTGTGATGGAGGATGTATTAACGGTCCTTGTTCACTTGCTCCCCTCACCCTGGCAAAACGCCAAATAAAAAAAGTATTGGACAAATAAAGGCTAATTCGCAAAAACTGTCTTTAAAGAGGAAATCACAATTTATACCGATAAGGGGGAAGTAGCCCCCTTATTTATTTTACCTTTCTAATTAAGAATTTTCATTTCTTTACTGAACATCAGTTATACTTTCCGTATTTTCCCTTTTTCTCTACTTGTTCATTTGAGGATTTGTTTTACTAATTTTCCAGACAAAAAAAACCATTCAAATAAATATATAAATTTTAATTATTTATCGGCGAAAACATTAAATTTGTTGCGTTTCCTGTCTAACGATATTATTCGTCCTGTAACAGCAACAAAACAAAAACCTATTATTCATTCACAAGCTTGTTAATTACAGGCTAAAAATCACAGATTATGATAAAAAAACCTTTCACGTGGGTCATTGCCCTGATTATTGGAGGCAGTTGTTTCTTCAATGCATGTAGCGATGACAAAACAGAAGAAACCCCACCTGTAGAACCAACCTTAACGCTTACTGCCGGAGAAGTTACCCAAAATTCGCTGAAATTTGCAGTTGAGCTTAAAGATGCAGATAAATGTACTTACTTTTACACGGAAAGCAATGCATCCGTACCAAGTGTTTCGGACATACTTGCTTCCGGGAAATCCTTGTCCGTATCCGATACTGTTTTAATCGAAGACTTGAAGGCCGGTACAACCTACCGTATTTCAGCCGTTGCAGAGCGGGAAGATCTTTTTGGAAAAGTAGAATCCATCGAAATGAGTACGTTGACACCGACCCCCGTACCAGTCGTTACGCTGACGGAAGGTACAACCGGAACAGATACACTTACATTCCATGTAACGCTGACCAATGCCGAAAAAGCAGCTTATATTTGCAAGGAAAAAACCGATGCGCAGATGCTTTTACCGAATGCTGAAGAAATCATCAAAAACGGGACGGCAATTGTCCAGGCCGGAGAAGTGACGGTTGGGGAATTGAATGCAAACACCACTTATGTGATTGCAGTAGCTGCAGCAAACAAAGAGGTATTTTCTGAGGTCCCGTTTATCGAGATGACGACAGACGCTATAATCAGCGGTCCTGCCGTCTTCGACCGTCAAGTGGCCGGTGCCTATTACGGAGATATCCATGAAACCGGTTATGCTGAATATCATTTCGTACTGGCAGATGCAGAAACGACAGAGAACGACGGTGTATATACAACTGTGGGCGCAGGACGTACCATGAGCTTCGACTTGTATCAATTTTCCCCTTATAATCTTGACAACATCACTCTTCCTGCCCGTACCTACCGATACAACACCAATTACGGTATGAATACTTTTGCACCGGAGAAGACTTTTTGCATGGTCAACAACGGTAAAGGCAAAATCACGAAAATTGAATTCAAAGCCGGAACAATCGAAGTTGATTTAATCGGTACCAACTATACAATCACAGCCAATCTTACAACCACAGCCGACGAAGAATTCACGGCCAGTTACAGTGGTACATTAAATATCGAAAATAAGGCGAAAGTACCGGAAGGCCTTCCTCAGATTGAAAAAGACATTACCGGATTAAATTTTATACGGGCACTGGCTGCATATTACGGCACTTCCCGCGTCGATAATTGTATTGTAAACCTTTACGATGTAGAGCCTAAAGTGTCCGAAGGTTCCGATTACCTTTCAAAAGCCGGACACCTTGTATCCCTCGATCTTTCGACAGCATTATCTGAACAGATGCAACTACAGGAAGGTACTTATACAGCTTCTAAAACCTCTGAGCCGGGTACATTCCTGCCGGGTTATGATGAAGAATTTATGGGCATGGTACTTCCTTTAGGCACCTATTGCGAAGAACGGAATGACAGCTATGAATCGATTTACGGTCGTATTACAGATGGTACGGTAACAATTTCGAAAGTTACTGAAGGGTATCGTTTCGTCCTCAATTTTACCACCGACAAAGGTTATAAAATCTCCGGAAACTATGAAGGAAAAGTAGAGTTTACCGACAAACGTTCCAACGGATCGAATATTCCAGCTGCAGAAACGGCTAAGGCTCTGAAAATCCGCCGTCAATAATTTATTTAAGTTAAATAAAACCGGCCGGAGCATAAGTTTCGGCCGGTTTTATTCATTTGTCCGGTATAGATAAAAGGCGAAAATATTACCCTATCAACAAAGAGGCATATCTGTTATAGAATTAAAAAACAAATACCCGTCAAATACGGATTAAATATAAAACAGATTTTACCACATGCAGTTGTAAAAACCAATAAACCATATTATTTATTTCTTTTGAACAAACGCCGGAGTACACTGGCTAAATCCTCTCCTTCTGCATTATGCACCATTGAAATACTCCGGAAAGTTCCCGTTTCTTCTTCCCCGACGCCCATTTGTACGGGATAGATTAATACACAATTATTGGTTTGAAAATATTTATTCATATAAGCCGGAATCAAAGCCATCTGTCTGGAATAAGAAGAAAAATTACGACGGCTCATCACAACCATTAAAGCATCATCCGGTTTCACATCCCGGGATATGATCAGAAAATCATCCCAGTTGGTAAATTCAATAAATTCCGCACTGACATTATGTCTGGCTTGTACGTCTTTTAAAATAGAAAGTAAAGCTGCATTTCCGTAAAAAACGATTTTACTATTTGTATTGCGAACCATATTCCATACTCTCACTAACCAATAAGGGAAACCGACTTCCAGTTCTGCATTTTCCGGAATCAGCATAATGTATCTTTTCAAGGTTGACAAAGGTTGTACCGGCCGGTATACAAAAGTAGTGGTAGCACATTTTGCCACAATCCCTTCAACCAGTTCTCCCAAAAAAGTATTTGTGATATCAGAAGCTTTACGTAGCCCTAAAACAATATCGGTTATTTTATGTTCTTTTACCACATTTTTTATTCCGTTCACTACATTTATATCATAACGCATCAAAGTATGAATCACGTCATCTGTTGCAGCAGCGGTCTTGGCTGCCTTATTTAAAAGGGTCTGGGACCTTTTCTCTGCAGCCCTGTCATTGCTGTCCGATTTTATAATACTGAGAGCCATCATCGTAGCTTTACACTTCTGGGATTTCACCGTGACTCCCAAGCTAATCAATTCTTCTACGGTTTCTATATTACTTAAAGGGATCAGTATACGATCTTCCGTATCGCTCTTATCAACTAACTCTTCCCCTGCCATTTCTGCCAAAGCTACATTCTGAGCTCCTTTTTGAGTTACAAAAGAAGCAATCGTACAAGTTACCAATATCATGATAATGGTTCCGTTCAGCACATTCTCATCCAATAACCGGATCGGTTCTCCCGTAGAAGAAGTACCGAGAATTACCTGATATCCTACCATAACAGCAGCTAATGTTGCCGCAGCCTGGGCATTAGACAAGCCGAACAGCAACCGTCCTTCATCCCGGGTATAATGAAGACTTTTCTCGGTCACCCAAGCCGCAATATACTTCGCAGCAGTTGCAATGACACACATGACAATGGCTACCCAAAGAGAATCCCATCCCTGGGCAAAAACGCGGTAATCCACTAACATTCCCACTCCAATCAGGAAAAAAGGGATAAAAAGGGCATTCCCGACAAACTCAATCCGATTCATCAAAGCAGAAGTATTGGGAATCAACCGGTTCAATGCCAAACCGGCCAAAAAAGCCCCGATCACATCTTCCAATCCTGCCACTTTCGCCAGAAAAGAAGCCAGGAATACCAATGCCAGAACAAAGATATACTGGGCAATATGATCCTCATACTTTTTAAAAAACCACCTTCCCAACATCGGGAAAATAATCACTACAACCGCAATAAATACAATTGTAGAAATCGTTAATTTTACCCAAAACTGTCCATTGATATCTCCTGTAGACATGCCGACAATCACAGCTAAAACCAACAACGCCAGCAAACAGGTAACTACCGTCCCACCTATGGAAATATTTACAGCCCGGTTTTTAGTCACCCCATATTTACTCACAATAGGATAAGTCATCAAAGTATGGGAAGCAAACATACTGGCCAGTAAAACAGAAGTCGGCCAGCTAAAATCCAAAAGATATATTCCGGCAAGTGTTCCCATGATCATCGGGATAAAAAAAGTCAGCAATCCGAAATACATACTTTTATTATAATTCTTTTTCAAGTCGGCTAAATCTATCTCCAATCCTGCAACAAACATGATATAAAGTAATCCGACTTTTCCGAAAAGTTCGATGCTGCTATCCCGGGCCATAATATCCAACCCATTCGGTCCTATAAGGGCTCCTGCAATAATCAATCCGATCAGATCCGGTATTTTTAAACGATAAAGTAAAATAGGAGCCAACAAAATAATAAACAATAATACCGAAAATATTAAAACCGGATCCGTTAACGGGAACTGCAATACACTTTGTAACATACTCATGTTCATTAATAAACAGGTAACTTTTTCACAACGGACAGCGACCTGCATTCATTTACTTTCTCAACGACCTGCTTAAATCCCTATTCAACCTTCCACGACAGACGGGTAGGCCCGTTGAATTACCATCACTCTTAAAATACAAAAATACGATAAAAAAGTGGGATTGGGAAATTCCGATAAAGCAAGGAATATTCCCGTTATTGATAATCCCCCGGGGACGGGGGAAGGTGCTAAATTTAAACTTCAGGCTAGCAGATACGACAGTTTAGTTCCAATTTACAGGATGACACAATTACAACCTGAAAAAGAATCTTTCACTTCAGTGATTTTACCGTCCTCAACTATCAGATAATCAATATCGCCCAACGAACCGATAATATACCTCTCTGCCGTATTTAATTTATGGCTGTCTGCGAGAACAATTGTTCTGCAGGCCCGTTCCAACATCAACCGTTTGATTACTGATTCTTCTCTGTCGGGAACGGACAAACCGATCTTCGGATGAACACTGCACACACCTAAAATCAACCAGTCGGCACGGATCATTTGTAATACCTGAAATACAGGAACCCCGACAGTTACTTGTGAATCTCTGAAAACCGTCCCTCCAAAGAACACCACTTCGATAGCAGAACGTCCCATTAATTGAGCAGGAATACACCCGGCGTGGAATTCACATCACTCCGCAGGATTTAAACGGTATAGAAGAGTATTCCGCTTTTCCGAATTTAAAATCGATTGTCAGTTCAAAAGGATTTTTCCGTTATGCTCCTGTCATGACAGGAAGCGTTGAAGGACTGCAATACCTGAATAAAAAATACGACGTACTGATTGTATCCTCAGCTACAGAGTTCCTGAATTGCCTGGATGATAAACAAGCATGACTGAAGGAACATTTTCCATTCATCTCCTGGCGTCAGCTGGTATTTTGCGGAAAAAAGGACAGTATTACGGGAAATATCATGCTAGACGATCATCCTAAAAATCTTTCATATTTCCAAGGAGAACGATATATATTCACACAACCCCACAATATAAATATTGAAAACTCCACTTATCACAGGGGATACAGCTGGAAGGAAATCATGGAAAACTTATAACACCCCATCATTTCTGCCCCAGCAGGAACACTTTTCCACTCATTTATTTGAGGATCACATAATTAATGTAATCCTCTTCTATTCATCAAATCCTTTAAAATAATATCTTATTCTTCGTACCTCATTATCGTTTGTTCACGATCGGCGCCGACAGATACAATTTTTACCGGGACTCCGGTCTGTTCCTCTATAAAGCTTACATAAGCATTAAACTCTTCCGGGAATTCATCCTCAGAAGTCATCTTTGTCATATCTGTTTTCCAGCCAGGGAATTCCTCGTATACAGGTTCTATCCCTTCGGTAACTTCATAGGGGAACTCTTCAGTAATCTCATCGTTAATCTTATAAGCTACACAAGCTTTTATGGTATCAAAAGAATCCAGGACATCGCTCTTCATCATAATCAATTGAGTTACCCCATTAATCATGACAGCATATTTCAGAGCAACCAGGTCCAACCATCCGCAACGACGGGCCCTACCGGTTACGGAACCGAATTCATGTCCTAAAGTAGACATGGCTTTGCCTACTTCGTCGAACAGCTCCGTCGGGAAGGGGCCACTCCCTACGCGGGTACAATAAGCTTTAAAAATACCATATACTTCTCCGATCCGGCGGGGAGCAACGCCTAAGCCTGTACAAGCGCCGGCACAAATTGTATTGGAAGAAGTAACAAAGGGGTAAGAACCGAAATCGATGTCCAGCATAGTCCCCTGGGCTCCTTCTGCCAATACGGTCTTACCTTCTTTCAGCAAATTATTAATGACATGTTCGCTATCAATCAAAGCAAATTGTTTCAAATATTCGATAGCCTCAAACCATTCTTTCTCCAATTCTGTAATATCGTATTGATAATTCAGGGCTTTCAGTATTGTTTCGTGTTTTGCTTTTGCCTTTGCATATTTTTCAGGAAAATTATGCAGGATATCTCCTACCCTTATGCCGTTCCGGCTAACCTTATCTGTATAAGCCGGTCCGATTCCTTTTCCTGTCGTACCAATTTTAGCATCTCCTTTTGCTGCCTCATAAGCAGCATCCAACATACGATGTGTAGGTAAAATGAGGTGGGCTTTTTTAGAAATACATAACTGCTGACGGATATCGTGACCGCTTGCGGCCAAACCTTCTGCTTCCTGTTTGAAAAGCAAAGGATCCAGAACTACTCCATTTCCGATAATATTCATTTTTCCACCCTGAAATATTCCGGATGGAATAGAGCGCAAAATATATTTTTCTCCAGCAAACTCCAAAGTGTGACCAGCATTCGGACCTCCCTGAAAACGGGTTACCAAATCATACTTCGGTGTTAGAACGTCTACCACTTTTCCTTTCCCTTCATCTCCCCATTGTAATCCAAGTAACACATCTACTTTCATTTGTATTATTTTATTAAAATGATTTCTGATTATCCTATAATAATTCAAAAATCGAGTTATAATTATTACTATTTGCCTTACCTTCTTTTTTCATTATTCAACGAAATGGCCAGGCTTTCTTTCACTATATCACATAAAAATTGTTTCTCCGGGGAACATTGCCGAAAAAACACAAACGTACAAAGTTAATCTTTTTAAAAGAATTTCTATCTTTTCCTTTCTCTTTTTACAAGATTAAATTTTGCAGCATACAGTCTTTTTCCCTGAACAGCCGATACTTCCGCAGCGATATTTTTATTTTTTTCCCAACTGACAAGACTTACAAATACCATAGATATACATTAAACGATGGTGTACAGAAAAGTTACGCTTCCCGGCAATATAATCCGTTATTTCATCCAGGCGATTGTCAGAAAATTCTTCCACCTTTCCGCATTTCAGGCAAATCAGATGTTCGTGCCGGTCGTTATTATATGCTCTTTCAAACTGAGCGGTATTATTTTTAAACTGATGTTTGATCACTAAATTACAATCCAGTAATAACTCTATTGTATTATAAATCGTCGCCCGGCTTACCCGATAATTCTTTTTATTCATTGCCATAAAAATGGATTCAACGTCAAAATGTTCGGGACGGGAATAAATTTCTTCCAATATGGCATAGCGTTCCGGTGTTTTCCGGCAACCTTTTTTTTGCAGGTAAGCTGTAAAAACTTCCTTTACCACATCTTTCATTTTCCCTGTATTCATTCGTAAATAACATCAATTTTCAAGATTCTCTACCCGGGATACTTTTTCGACTCCTTTCAGAGAAGATATTTTGGAAATCAAACGATTCAAATCGGCTGTATTATGTACATACACATGAATCATCCCTTCAAAAATACCATCTTTCGTCTCAAAGTGTATCATCCGCATATTTACACTGTTTTCTTTGGATATAACCGCAGTGATATCGCTCACGACTCCCACTCTGTCAATACCGGATAGCTGCATGATAGCTGGGAAAGACATGACTTTGTGAGTTACCCACCGCACGGGTACGATCTTATCTCCATAGCTGGACATCAACCGGATAGCTTCCGGGCATTTACGCTTATGAACCATCACTTTTCCTCCGATATTGATTCCCACCACATCGTCTCCCGGTATAGGATTACAACAAAGGGAAATGACAATATCGGTATTTTCGTCATTTACCTCATCCTCCCGGCTATCCCTGTTTTTCCGGTCTTCGTTATCCCTGTCACTCCAAAGGAATTGCAGCTTCCAATACTTCATAAATCTATTTTCAGCTTTCTTTTTCAACTCCTTTACGATCTGTTCTCTTGTCAGCGCGTTTTTAGCAATCTCAGCATACAAATCCTCTTTATTTTTCAACTTCAACTGCGCCAGTATTTTTTTCAGGGGCTCGGATGTAGAAGGTAATTTCAGTTCTTTTACAATCCCGTCAAATATGACAATACCCCGCCGGATCTGATCTTTTCTTTCTTTTTTAAATGCCGCATCAATATGGGATTTCGCCTTTGCCGTTACGACAAAATCCAGCCATTCCCTCTGGGGCTTTTGTCTGTCACTGGTCAGCACCTCTACCTGATCTCCGCTTTGAAGCACATAACTCATCGGCACCAACTTATGATTCACTTTGGCTCCGATACAGGTATTCCCGATCTCTGTATGTATATCGTAAGCAAAGTCCAAAGCGGTTGCTCCTTTAGGTAAAGTCTTCATATGTCCTTTAGGGGTAAACACCCGGATTTCTTTAGCGAAAAGATTCAGTTTAAACTCATCCAGGAATTCCAAAGCATCGGAATCAGATTGCTCCAGCATTTCCTTAATCCCGGCAAGCCATTTATCCAATTCAGAATTGCCTTCTCCTCCCTCACTTTTATATTTCCAATGTGCAGCTAAACCTTTTTCAGCGATCTCATCCATCCGCTGGGAACGGATCTGAACTTCAATCCACTGACCAGAAGGCCCCATCACAGTTACATGCAAAGCTTCATATCCATTCGCTTTAGGCGTGCTTACCCAATCCCTGATCCGCTCCGGCTTCGGCCGGTATAAATCAGTTATCAGAGAATAAATATTCCAACACTGCCACTTTTCAGGTTGCTCTGTTTTAGGATTGAATACAATCCGCACGGCCAGTAAGTCATAGATTTCATCAAAACTGATATCCCGTTTCTGCATTTTCAGCCATACCGAATACACACTTTTAGTACGGGCGGTTATGGTATATTCATACCCGTTTATATCCAACTTTCCCCGGATAGGTTCAATAAACTTTTCAAACAAACCGGAATATTCCCTGTGGTAAGCTTCTATTTTTTTATCGATTACTTCGTATTCTTCTGGATGCTCGTATTTTAAACTCAAGTCTTCCAATTCTGTCTTAATGGCATGAAGCCCCATACGGTGGGCCAGAGGAGCATAAATGTATAAGGTCTCGCTGGCAATTTTTACCTGCTTATGTTCCGGCATAGAAGATAACGTACGCATATTATGCAAACGATCGGCGATTTTAATTAAAATCACCCGCACATCATCGGCCAAAGTCAGGATCATTTTCCGAAAACTTTCCGCCTGCTTACTGGTATCCGATCCCATTACCTCCCGGATCTTCGTCAGACCGTCTACCAGAGAAGCGATCTTCGGACCAAATAAACTGGCAATATCATCAACCGTATACTCAGTATCTTCCACGACATCATGCAACAAGGCGGCTACAACAGATTTCGTTTTCAGCCCGATCTCCTTTGCCGTTATTTTGGCGACAGCTATCGGATGCAAGATATAGGGCTCTCCCGACCTTCTTTTCATCCCTTTGTGGGCCTCATTGGCAAAATCAAATGCCTTCTTTATTAACTGTTTACTTTCCTTTGTTGTACCGGGCCATAGTGAGGCGAGCAAATCGTCGAAAGCATTTTTTATTAATTCCTGGTCTGTCATCATCTCCTCCTTTACTACAACTAAAAGAAATAAATTCCCTTTTTCTGATCCTTGCCTGCCGGGAACCTATTTTCATCTCTTTTAGAAATTGTCAGCAAGCTATCTCAAAGATATAAATTCTCGTAAATATATACGATTAGCAATCATAAATTCTGAAAAAATATAAAAAAATTTATAGCTGATCTGTCTTTCCGGTTTTTATCTTTTACCTTACAAAAATCATAGTTCTATTTGCTCTGCAGACAAATTCTTTCCTATAAACATCCCCGCCATACGATCGAACAAGCCTGTCTTTTCTGTAGTCAAATAAGATACATTCCCTTTTTTCCCAATCCGCTTTTCCATTTCGGGATGCCGGACCAAATAATCCCGTAAACGGTCGGCAACAATATGTCCCTGTTCGATTAACTTTACGTCGGCGGGCATATAGCGGGCGATCAAAGTGCGCAGCAAGGGATAATGGGTACATCCCAGGATAACAGTATCTATTCTGGGATCGGCCGCAAATAATTCGTCTGCATATTTCTTCACAAAATATTCAGTTCCTGCTCCGGTTAATTCATTGTTTTCCACTAAAGGGACCCACATCGGGCAAGCGACCTGAGTAATATGAAAACAACCCGGGCCGTATAATTTTTCTATCTCCAACAGATAAGATTCAGAAGCAACAGTCCCTTTCGTAGCCATAATACCGATATGCCCGTTGCGGGTATAATTAGCCAAAGCTTCTACACTCGGGCGGATAACCCCCAAAACCCTCAGGCTGCTATCCAAACGGGGCAGATCGACTTGTTGAATAGTACGCAATGCCTTAGCAGATGCTGTATTGCAAGCCAGAACCACCAGTGGACAACCCAGTTCAAAAAGTTTTCTTACAGCCTGATCCGTATAACGATAAACGACATCGAAGGACCGGGTTCCATAAGGTGTACGGGCATTGTCTCCTAAATACACATAATCGTACTGAGGTAAAACACTCATTATTTCTTTTAAAACAGTCAATCCCCCGTATCCCGAATCGAATACTCCAATAGGCCCTTTTATTTTATCCATATAAGTCCAAAGATTTAGTTCAAAAATACAGAGGAATTTGTATAAACCGAAAATTTTAGCATAAAAAAAGCCGCCTTAAAGGCGGCTGATCTTATTTTTCTTCCTTATTGAATTCCCAGTTTCTTTTTCACCAAAGGCAAAATATCTTCTGAAGTTTCCGAAACATATAAAATAGCTCCGGAATTCATATCGAAAATATAAGTAAAACTATTTTCTTTTGCTACTTCCTGAATTGCTTTATGTGCTTTATCCATAATCGGTTGTAAGAGTTCGTCCTGAGATTTCTTGAATTCATTCATTGCAATTTCCTCAAACTTCTGAATCCGTTGACCCAATTCCTCAATTTCCTGTTGTTTGGATGTCTTAATAATATCAGAATAGGTCGCTTCATTTTTCTGATAATCTGTCACGAGATTTTGCCATTGTGTTCTCAGGTTCTGACTTTCTTTTTGAATGTCATCTTGTTTGGATTCCAGCTGTTTTTGTGCAGCAGCCATTTCAGGCATAGCAGCAATCAATTTGCTACTTTCGATATGTCCTAATTTAACCGGTTTCTGCTGAGCAGAAACGCCAAGTGCGGCTACCATAAATACCGCCAATAACAACCATTTCATTTTATTTCTCATTCTATTCGTTTTTTATTTTGTCTATTGAAAAATCTGTCCCAATAAGTTGCCTGTTAGTCAGTACAAAAATAATAAAATAATTAAGCTTTTCAATTCCTTAATGAAATTAGAATTCTGAAAAATAGCCATAAATATTTAACAAATTCCAAAAGTCACTCTGTTTTCCAATCCACTTTTCCAATTCCTTAAAATTCCTGACCCAGTACGAAGTGGATTTGTGAACCGGAAGCTCCGGGACGTCCCGGTACATCATCGAAACCATATCCCCAGTCTATACCCAACATGCCGAACATTGGCAAAAATACCCGGACGCCTACTCCAGCTGAACGATATAGATTGAAAGGTTCAAATTCTTTCAGTTCATACCAGGAATTACCGGCTTCCAGAAAACACAATGCATAAATAGTAGCGGACTGAGACAAAGTAATCGGATACCGTACTTCCATAGTCCATTTGGAATACAAACTGGCATCGGCAGCATTCGGAGCAATAAAATTAGAACCGGCATTTGTCAAAGAACCGTTTTCATATCCTCTCAAACCAATATACTCACGTCCGTACAAACTATATCCGGACATTCCGTCACCTCCCATTTCAAAACCTTCAAAAGGAGAACGTTTATATTTATTGTAATATCCCAAGAAACCGTATTGTACTCCTGCATATAAAACCAGTTTTTCGTTCCGGTCCAGAGGCATAAACATCTTTCCGCTAAACTTCCATTTATGATATTCAATCCATCTGTATCTTTCTTTCTGGGTTAATGTATTACTCTTATAATTGTTTCCGTCAAACCAGGAATAAGGAAGAGTAAAGGTTAATCCCAACATGAAATCGCTGCCTTTACGGGTATAAAGCGGATTATCAATAGAGCTGCGTCTTAACTGGAAAGCAAATGAAAGATTATTGGAATTACCATTACTAAATATATAATAAGGCCAGTTCCTCAACCGATAACGTTGGTAAGACAGCTCCGTATACATGGTAAAAAAGTCGTCCGGCCATGTAATTCTTCTTCCTAAACCGACACTAAATCCGAAAGTAGTCATCAACTGATTATCATCGTATAAATCCTTAGAACTATTTACATAATAAGAATGGTTATAATAATTTGAAGAATATCCGGTCTGCCGGGAATAATAGGCAGACACACTCAAGGAATTCGGTTTTTTACCTCCCAGCCAGGGTTCCCGGAAAGAAGCGCTGACAGAGGTATAATATTTACCATTTGTCTGATATTTCAAACTCAGCGTCTGTCCGTCTCCCTGAGGCAATGGACGATAAGAATCCCAATTGAAAATATTCCGGATAGAAAAATTTGTAAACGTCAGGCCGACAGAACCGATAATCATACCGGCCCCCCAACCTCCGGAAAGTTCAACCCGGTCGTTTGCTTTTTCAACAACACTGAAAATAATATCGGCTGTCCCGGATTCCGGATCAGGTTTTACATCCGGTTTGATCTGTTCGGGATCGAAATGGCCTAAATTAGCCAATTCCCGCATACTTCGCATGACATCTTCCCGGCTGAACAATTCTCCCGGGTATACATACAGCTCACGTCTGGCCACATGCTCATGTGTACGGTCATTTCCTTTAATAATTACCCGGTTAATTGTCGCCTGAGGACCTTCGAAAATACGGATTTCCACATTTATAGAATCCTTACCTACTACCGTCTCTACCGGTATGGCCCGGAAAAACAGATAACCGTTATTTACATATAATTTGTCGACTGCCGTATTTTCATCGTCTTTCAAACGTTCATTAAAATACTTTTTATTATAAACATCCCCTTTCTGAATATTCAATATACGGGATAATCGTTCAGAATCATATACGGTATTCCCCACCCAGGAAATATTGTTGTAATAGTACCGTTGACCTTCGTTTACATCAATATATATTTTCACCCGTTTCGGGGAAATCTGTACTACACTATCCGAAACAATAAGGGCATCCCGGTATCCTTTTTCATTGTATTTATCCAATAAATTATATTTATCGTCTTCGTAGCTATCCTGAATATATTTCGAAGATTTAAAAAAGTTGACCAGAGACTTTTCTTTCGTTTTTTTCATGGCCCGCTTGAGTACGGAAGCTTTCACGTCTTTATTGCCGGTAATGACAATATCCTGAATTTTTATTTTATTATTCCGTTCGATTACTACATCCAATACAACAAAATTATCCCGTTCCGGATCATCCCGCTGTAACACTTTGACGGAAATGTTGTAAAATCCTTTTTCTTTAAAATACTTCTCGACAATATGCTTTAAATTAGAAATCATATTATCGGTTACCTGGGTACCCGGTAATGGATTAATACGTTCTTTAATCTTATTTTCTTCCGACTTCTTTAGACCGACATAATTGATCTTGGACAACTTCTGCCGTTCCTGTAAATTCAGTATCAGATACACTTTATTACCGACGATCTTATCGACAGCAATGGTTATATCCGAAAAAAGCCCATTGGAATATAAACGTTTTATAGCCCTTGTCGGTGCGTCGCCGGGTATCTTAATTTCAGAGCCGATTGTAAGTCCCGCCAACTGAATCAATGTCTCCGGATCATAATGGTCCGCAATTCCAGTCACCTCAACGCCAGCCAGTTCATAAGTCTTAGGAGAGGAATAATATACCTCCGCACCTCTCAATGTATCAGCAGATTGCGCCCAGCTCCGGGAAAAACAAAAAAAGGTTACTATAAGACAAAGAATTATCCTTCTTATCATCTGTTTTATCTCATTACAAATATTTACTCTTATTCAAATCAAAATATCCGAAATTATCAATTGTTTTCCAGCTGTTCACCTGTTTTTCCGAAGCGCCTTTCTCTCTGCTGAAAATTACGGATTGCCAAATATAAATCATCTTTTTCAAAATCAGGCCAAAATTTATCAATAAAATAAAATTCAGTATATGCACATTGCCATAAAAGAAAATTACTCAAACGGCATTCTCCGCTCGTCCGGATTAATAAATCGGGATCGGGAATATCCGTAGTGGTAAGATAAGTAGCGAAATCAGCTTCCGTCAAAACCTCTACATCCGGAATAAGACCTGCTTTATAAGCGCCGGCTATTTTTTTCGCTGCTTCCAGTATCTCCCAACGCGCCCCGTAACTCAATGCCAATATCAACTTCAGCCCTTTGTTTGCAGCGGTATTTCGTATCAATTCCTCTAATTTCACTTGGACGGAAGCAGGTAAATCTTTAATATTCCCAATCACCTTTACCACAACCCCCTGCTGTATTAAACCGGCCATTTCCCGCATAATTGCATCCACCATAAGGGACATCAATGCATTGACTTCCTCCCGGGGACGTTTCCAGTTTTCCATTGAAAAAGTATAAAGAGTTAAATACTCCAAGCCAATCTCTCCTGCCGCCTCCACGATCTTCTTTACCGTATCTACTCCTTTCTGATGCCCCAAAATACGATTCAGACCTTTCGCTTTTGCCCACCGTCCGTTACCATCCATAATTATGGCCACATGCCTCGGCAAATTTTCTCTTTCTATTAATTTAAGCATATTATATAATCACAGGTCCATTACTAAAAATTTTCCAATTAAAGCATACTTCTTCCTTGCTTCCAGATTTAACAATAATCCTGAATTTTTTCATTTCTCTCTCCACACAAAAAATTTGTCTCCTCCCTTTAAAAAGGAACTTTCTCTCTTTACGATATCTTTAACTTCGTAATTACCTGTGAAATTGAGGGACAAATTTAATTTCTCTTTTTCAATTTAATTTTCAAGGATATCCATTTTCCGCCTCTCTTTGCTTATCCATAAAAATCGTTCAAAGATAGTAACAATCATAAGAAAAGCGAAGGGTGAAAAGTGAAAAAACGGGTAATAAATACAAAGAATGTATAATATTACTTATTTTAAAAGGCAAATTATTCCTGAAATCTTTTCTAAATCAGAAAAGGAATGTTTTCAATTTATTTTTCTGCTCCGTTCCGGTTCCGGAAATCTTCTCCCCATCCTAATTTATTTCGCAACGTTCCATAATAATTATGACCGGGCAGATTAACAACCCGGATTTTAAATTCCCCATTTCTAATTTCAATTTCACAATCATCTTTCATTTTTTCTATGCGGGAATCCAGGCTCAATATAAAATCCCCGGAACGACCTTCTACTTTTAAGCGGATAATTGCATTATCCGGAACCAGCAAGGTACGCATCGTCAAATTATGGGGACAGACAGGAGTCAGAATAATATTTTTACATTCCGGATTTACGATCGGCCCGCCACCGCTCAGGGAATAACCAGTAGACCCCGTAGGAGTAGCCACAATTAACCCATCAGCCCAATAAGTGGTGAGATAAACATCCCCGATATAGGCATGTATTTTCAGCATGGAAGACGTATCTGTTTTATGTACGCTTACTTCATTTAAGCCGTAATTAAATCCGGAAAACGCTCTTCCCTTTACAACCAAACGCAATACATTTCTTTCCTCAGTTGTATACTGCCCCTTTACAATATACGCTACAGCAGCATCTATTTCTTCTACAGCAATATTTGCCAAAAAACCCAAATGTCCGGTGTTCATCCCTAAAACCGGTATTCCACTGTCCTTAACATATAACACGGCATCTAAAAAAGTCCCGTCGCCTCCAATACTCAATAACATTTCTGCCCCGGTTGCTTTCAGGCTATCCCGGTCATAAATGCCGCGGAATAAACCGCAGCAATCAAAACGTTCGGCTAATATCTTTTTAAAATTATCTTCACAATCCAGGAGAATATTCTGTTCTTTCAATTGACAAAGCATTTTTCTCAGATAAGGGAAAAACTCGTCATTCACATTCTTCCCGTATATGGCTATAATTTTAGGTCCCATTTTTCAGAAGTTATTACTATTTTTCGGTCGTTTTTTTCTCACCTTAACTTTCTCTGCAGGGGTTGGAAAGCGGTTTTCTGCATTCCGGATGACTCCCTGAATGCGTAAAGCCAATTCCCGGCACTCCTCATCCAATTTATCGGCTACAGAATTATGAATATAACGGTAATAACGCGCCGTATGCAACATATGCCGGATTTCATTGCAGGCAGATTCCGCCTCGGTCAGAAAAGCACAATATTGCACCGGCGATCCTGCCTGCCTGGAAGCTGTCAGATTTCCCAATATTGCTAAGACAACACGACGGAAATGGCAGTTGAAATGATAACTCCCGATATCAGAAATCTGTTTATATATTTCTTCTATTAAATTTTCAGCATTTTGCCACATTTGCATCTCACCGATATTCATTTTCCTGTTCATATTCTCTCTGCATTTGTACTATTCGGGAAAGACCGGAATATCCTTTTTAAGAGGGACTAAAGATACAACTTTTTACACAGAAAACAGGCGTATCTTCTGTTAATTATAAAGAAGCATTTCCCCATCAAAAATCTCCAAACCAGTCTCCGGTAACAGGAGTTTGCCTTTTATCAGTGAAACAATTGCAAGGTTCTCCGAGTTTTCCTTTTAAAAAGTCAAAATGTAAGATGTATATTTCTTAATTTTATCCTACATTTGTGATGTAAATTTTAAACATTAAAGATATGTTGCCTAAATTTCTTATTGCAGACAATTCACAAGAAGCCATTGATTTGGTGTATGTTGTCCACACAGAAACGCCGCGCTGCATTATTCAATGTGACCTTGATGGTTTTTACAGTAACCAGCGTATCTATTGGATCGACGAAGAGCCGCTTTCACAGGACGATATTGACACTTTACTAGAAGAAGCGGAGGAATTTTATGAAAAAGAACTGGATAACCAAGAAGACATTTATGATGAAGAAGAATAGATATTGTTAATCTGCCGGTATACTCCAATTCCTTCTCTTCTAGAGGGGGAATGCTATTATTTATCTGTAGTTTACTAAAGTAAAAAATAATGTATACAAAAGAAGACTTAAAAGAATTTAAACGCCGCAAAATAAAACCAGAACAAATTGACAAGCAAATGGAAAACTTTAAAAAAGGATTTGAATTTGTCAATTTAGCAGAACCAGCTACCTTAAATAACGGAATAAAATCGATCCCGGCAGAGGAGGAAAATTATCTGATCGATTTGTATGAAAAAGGAAGCCAGAAAGCCGATGTGATTAAAATGGTTCCGGCCTCGGGATCCGCAAGCCGTATGTTTAAAAAGCTTTTTACGTTCATGGAAACCTACAAAGGAGGAGCGGAAGAATTTCTGAAATTTGTACAGGATAAGAGTCCCGACAGTATGCATGAATTTTTCTTGCATCTCAATGAATTTCCGTTCTATACCCATTTGAAAAATATCATGTGGAACGACGGGCAGAATTTGGAAAAAATGCTCGAAAAGAAAATGTTTGCCGACATACTGGCTTATATTCTCACAGATAAAGGGCTAAACTACGGGAATACCCCGAAAGGACTGATTGATTTCCATGTATACCGTGATTTCGTCAGAACTCCTTTCGACGAGCATCTGGTAGAAGCTGCCCTCTATGGTAAAAAGGGCCGGGAAGCTCATCTGCATTTTACCGTTTCGGAAGAATATGTGCCGCGTTTTAAAGATCGTTTAGCTAAAGTAAGCAGGGTTTTTGAGAAAATGTTCAATGTAAAATACAAAGTTACATTCTCCATACAAAAACCCTCTACAGATACAGTAAGTATAGATGAAAAAGGGGAACTGGTCCGGGATGATAAAGGCAAAATTCTTTTTAGGCCGGGAGGGCACGGAGCCCTGATTCACAATGTCAACGATATTAAAGCAGATATTATTTTTATAAAAAATATTGACAATGTCTCTCCGGACCGGAGTAAAGCAGATACCGTTAAATATAAAAAATTACTAGCCGGTACTTTATTCGAAATCCAAAGTAAAGTTTTCGAGCACCTGGACTTACTCGACAAAAGAGGAATAACCGAAGCCCAGTTAGATGAAACGGAAATGTTTATCGAAAACAATCTCGGTTACAAAAAAGCAGACAGACTTCAGTTTAAGGACAAGAGAGCCCGTATAAAATATTTACGCAATATTCTGGATCGTCCGATTCGGGTATGCGGCATGGTAAAAAATGAAGGTGAACCCGGAGGAGGACCTTTCTGGGTTAAAACGGCAGACGGCAGCTGCCGCCTTATGATTATCGAATCGGCCCAGATAAATTTGAAAGACAAAGAACAAAAGAAAATATTCGAACATTCTACCCATTTCAATCCTGTAGATTTGGTTTGCGGGACGAAAAATTACAAAGGAAAACGTTTTGATTTAATGGATTTTGTCGATACGAACCAAGGTTTCATTACCACAAAATCGTATAAGGGCAAAGATATCCGGGTACAGGAATTACCTGGCTTATGGAACGGAGCCATGGCGGAATGGATCACTGTATTTGTAGAAGTTCCCCTGACAACGTTCACTCCTGTAAAAACGGTATTCGATCTCAGAAGGACCGAACACCGGAATGTTTTTTCGAAATAGCTCATGAATCCGTTTTTACGGCCTCTTAATTCCGGAGCCTTTCTGTAGAAACGCTTTCATGTCATAAAAATAAATTTAATTCAAAACAAGCGGAAAGGGAATAATATTTTTCAGCAGAAATAATACTCATTATATGAAAAGAAACAAGAATTATCTTTTATTGGTCTTAAAAGGATGCGCCATGGGCGCTGCAGATGTAGTACCCGGCGTATCAGGGGGGACAATTGCTTTTATTACCGGTATCTATGAGGAATTAATCAATTCTATTAAAAATATCGACATGCAGGCTGTCAAATTATTATTTCAGCTGAAAACGGCATCCTTCTGGAAAAAAATAAATGGAAATTTCTTGTTATCTGTACTCTGTGGAATTGGCATTTCTATTTTTTCCCTGGCCAGACTTATGTCTTATTTACTAATTCACCATCCGATACCAACCTGGTCATTTTTTTTCGGCTTAATCATTGCTTCAGCTTTTCTGGTAGCTAAAGAAATCAGGAAATGGGATATTTTTACAGTGATCTCCCTTATAGCTGGAATCTGTACTGCCTATACGATTACGGTTCTTTCCCCTGCTTCCACCCCACAGACGTGGTGGTTCATTCTGTTATCCGGAGCCATTGCGATCTGTGCCATGATTTTACCGGGAATTTCCGGGGCATTCATTCTGGTCCTATTAGGAAAATATTATTTTATCATAGGAGCAGTGGGACGTTTGGATATCGGCATACTGGCTATTTTTGCTATAGGTGCCATTATTGGAATTATTAGTTTTTCTCATTTACTCTCTTGGTTATTAAAGAACTACCACAACATGACAATTGCGTTATTAACCGGTTTTATGGTTGGTTCTTTAAACAAAGTATGGCCCTGGAAAGAGACGATCGAGTTTTTCACGGACAGTCATGGTGTCAGGCAAGCTCTGATTGAAAAAAATGTATCTCCGGCTACTTTTGAAACCTTGCAAACCTGTAATGGAAATCTATTTTTTTCTGAAAAGATACTTTCTCTGAATCCCTGCGAAGCAGGAGAAATCATTTCCCAGGGGAATCCGCAGTTGGGCATGGCTATTGTATTCTGTATCTTTGGCTTTCTGTTGATTTGGGGAGTAGAAATGTTAGGTAAAAAAATGAAAGAAAAGAATTCCTGACGATATGTTACAATACGGATTAATTGGCTATCCCTTAGGACATTCTTTCTCAAAAAAATATTTTACTGAAAAGTTTGAAAAAGAAAAAATCCAGGCAGAATATTTAAATTTTGAAATAGAAAATCTGGATGTTTTACCCGTTTTACTGGAAAAATATCCGAATCTAAGGGGATTTAATGTAACAATCCCGTATAAACAACAGATTCTCAGTTATCTCACCAAACAAAGTGAAGAAGCTCAAATTATAGGTGCTGTCAATTGTGTAAAAATCGAACGGCATTCTGCCGGTTGTCAACTCATCGGTTATAATACCGATACCTATGGTTTCCGCACTGCCCTGCTCCGGTTTATCCCTCCGCATATAAAGCATTGCCTTGTACTGGGAAATGGAGGAGCAGCAAAAGCAATACGCTACACGCTGCAACAATTGGGGATCTCTTCCTTAACCGTATCCCGTACTCCCCGGCAAGAACAAGAAATCGGATATGCGGATACCGGGGCCTACTTACCGGATTATCACCTTATTGTAAATACAACGCCTTTGGGGACCTGGCCCAATACAAACACTTATCCTTTGATTCCTTACGAACAACTAACCTCCCGGCACTACCTGTTTGACCTCGTATACAATCCGGAGATCACAACATTTATGAAGAAAGGGGCAGAAACCGGAGCCCGGGTATGCAACGGACTGGAAATGCTGGCCGGTCAGGCTGAAGCAGGGTGGAAAATCTGGACGGACCATCCGTATCACTAAAGAATGATTAAAATATTTTATAATTGAAAAATATTTTGTTATCTTCGCAAACGTTAGCATTCAAACTATGTACCAACCAGCTGAATATTATTTTGTACTTGCTTATATCATGGGTACTTTAAAATTCCATTGGGGATTATAAGAAAATCCTTTCTTTCCTTTATTCCCATGTAAATCAGCAAGAAAAAAAATTTTATTTTCACTTAAAAGCCATTAAACCATGCAAAAACAATTGTTACTGGGTGTAGAAGCCATTGCCCAGGGAGCTATCGATAGCGGAATATCCGGCGTATATGCTTATCCCGGAACACCTTCTACAGAAATTACAGAGTATATTCAAAATTCAAAGCAGGCTCTCCAAAGGAACATTCACAGAGAATGGTCTGCCAATGAAAAAACAGCTATGGAAGCGGCATTGGGGATGTCGTATGCCGGGAAAAGGGCTCTGGTCTGCATGAAACATGTCGGCATGAATGTTGCCGCAGATTGTTTTATGAATGCAGCGATCACGGGAGCCAACGGAGGAATTGTCATTACTGCGGCAGACGATCCTTCCATGCATTCCTCTCAAAACGAACAAGATTCCAGGGTATACGGGAAATTTGCTTTAATTCCGATACTGGAACCTTCTAATCAGCAGGAAGCTTACGAAATGGTACGTTATGCTTTTGCCCTGTCGGAAACTGTCGGAAGTCCGGTGTTACTGCGGATTACCACCCGCCTCGCCCACTCCCGGGCCGGGGTGTCAATAAACGAAGCTTTGCCCGAAAACCATCTCCGGTTGCCGGATAACAAACGCCAGTTTGTATTGCTTCCGGCTATAGCCAGAAAACAATACCGCTTATTATTAAATAAGCAGGCCGATTTCAAAGAAGCTTCCGATAACTCCCCTTTCAATAGTTATACAGATGGCCCGGACAAATCGTTAGGCATTATCACCTGCGGAATCAGCTATAATTATGTCATGGAAAATTTCGAGACAGGATGCCCGTATCCTTTATTGAAAATATGTCAATATCCTTTGCCCCGGAAATCGGTAAAAAAGATATTATCAGAATGTGAACGCATCCTGGTCGTGGAAGAAGGTTATCCCCTCATTGAAGAACTGTTAAAAGGCTATCCGGGAGATAAACGCATCACCGGCCGCCTGGACAATACCCTCCCCCGGGACGGGGAATTAAACCCCGATCTGCTGGCCCAAGCTTTGGGATTACAGGTAAAAGAAGGGGCTGCAGTACCGGAAATTGTAGTTCCACGCCCCCCTGCCCTCTGCGTGGGTTGTAGTCACAGAGACGTCTATAAAGCTTTGAATGAAGTACTTTCTACCTACGGAGAAGGGCATGTATTTTCAGATATCGGCTGTTATACCTTAGGGGCTCTTCCTCCTTTCCAGTCCATTAACTCCTGTGTAGACATGGGAGCCTCCATAACAATGGCAAAAGGTGCTTCTGACGCAGGTTTATATCCGGCTGTAGCTGTTATAGGGGATTCCACATTCACACATTCCGGAATGACCGGCTTATTGGATGCTGTAAACGAACATTCTCCTATCACCATTATCATTTCAGACAACGAATCGATTTCGATGACGGGAGGACAAGATTCCGCTGCTTTGGGTAAAATTGAATCCATTTGTCAAGGCATAGGGGTTGATCCCCAGCACATACGGGTTCTCAATCCGGTACCTAAAAATCACGAAGAATTGTGCCGGATCATCCGGGAAGAAATTGAATACAAAGGGGTATCTGTAATCATCCCCCGCAGGATTTGTATCCAAAAAGCACGCAGAGAAGGGAAAAAACAAAAATGAAAAAGTAATTTAACAGTTCGGTCAGAACTGACAAGTAAACTTTTTCTGACTTTAAATTCAAAAGCAATATGAAAACAAACATAATTTTAGCCGGAGTCGGCGGACAAGGAATTTTGTCGATAGCAGCAGCATTAGGATCGGCAGCATTAAATAACAATTTATACATGAAACAGGCCGAAACTCACGGAATGAGCCAAAGAGGAGGCGATGTTCAGTCTTTTATGCGGATTTCAGACAAACCTATTTTTTCCGATCTCATCGCTAAAGGGAAAGCAGATATCATATTATCCGTAGAACCGATGGAAGCCTTACGTTATTTACCTTATCTGAAGGAAGGCGGATATGTCGTTACCAATTCAACTCCTCTCATTAATATTCCGAATTATCCGGATCTCGAAGTATTATTGCAAACCTTAAAAAATCTGCCTCACCGGATTATCATCGATGCAGATCAGATTTCCAAGGAAGAGACAGGACAAACGAGAGCCAGCAATTTTGTAATGCTAGGTGCCGCTTCTCCTTTTATCGAAATTCCTTTTGACTACCTGGAAGAAGGAATCTGTTCTATTTTTAAACGGAAAGGGGATGCTGTGGTTGAAATGAATTTAAAAGCCTTACATGCAGGCAGAAAATTCGCTCAGGAAAATATATAATAACTGGAATCTGCCCAGTTTACTCCATTTCGGAGAAGCCTGGCGGATATTAATGCATATTTTACTGACAATAAGGGCTTTACATTTAACAAACAAATGTAGAAGCCCTTATTTTTATAATTTGCTTTTCACTTTTTACTTTAAAATATTATCTTTACCGGATTTTAAGAGGATAATAAAATAAATTCAAATAAATATTAACAAACAGACTGTTGTAACTGTTATAACCGTTGCGACTGTTGTAACTTAAAAATTTACACATGAAAGGACTAAAAATCGTTGTTCTTGCGAAGCAGGTTCCCGACACGAGAAATGTGGGAAAAGATGCAATGAAGGCTGACGGAACTGTAAACAGGGCAGCTTTACCTGCCATTTTTAACCCTGAAGATCTGAATGCTCTGGAACAGGCATTGAGAATAAAAGATAACATTGAAGGTACAACTGTACACATTCTCACGATGGGCCCGGGACGTGCTGCAGAGATTATCCGGGAAGCCATGTACAGGGGAGCCGACGGAGGCTATCTGTTGTCGGACAGGGCTTTTGCCGGTTCGGATACATTAGCGACTTCTTATGCTCTGGCTTGTGCTTTACGGAATTTGAAGCCTGATTTAATCATTTGCGGACGTCAGGCTATCGATGGGGATACGGCTCAGGTAGGCCCGCAAGTGGCTGAAAAAATGGCTTTACCTCAGGTGACATACGCAGAAGAAATCCTCTCCTGCGATCTCCGGAAAATAACGATCAGGCGACGGCTGGAAAGGGGTATTGAGCTGGTAGAATGTCCCGTACCTTGCGTAGTGACAGTAAACGGTTCAGCAGCTCCCTGCCGTCCAAGGAATGCCCGCCGTGTACTGAAATACAAGTATGCCAAAGCAACCTCTGAAGCTCAAAATGCCGGAGAAGATTATTTTACTTTGGCTGACCAAAGACCTTATCTGAAAATTACAGAATGGAGTGTCAACGATATTGAAAGCGATCCGAAAGATTTAGGATTAAGCGGTTCTCCTACAAAAGTAAAGAATATTGAAAGTGTAGTATTCCAGGCTAAAGAAGCAAAGGTACTGACGGCATCCGATACCGACATGGAAGACATGATGAAGGAATTGATTACGAATCATACTATCGGATAAAGATAACAGACACAGAAAATCATTTTTCAACAGGAAAAAATGAAAAACTGCAATGAATTATATTGATGGTTTTAGAATGACTTTATTTTGTACAATAAGGTATCTGAAATCTAACATCCAAAATTTAAATTATGAACAGTGTATTTGTATATTGCGAAATAGAAGAGGGTGTTGTCGCTGATGTCAGTCTGGAATTACTGACTAAAGGACGTACTCTTGCCAATAAATTAGGTGTAAAATTAGAAGCTGTTGCTTTGGGACACGGGCTGGAAGAGATCGGCAAGCAGGTATTCCCTTACGGAGTAGATGTCTTATGGGTCGGTGACGATAAAAGGTTATCTCCCTATACGACCCTTCCCCACACCTCTGTACTGGTAAATCTTTTTAAAGAAGAAAAACCTCAGATTGCTTTTATGGGAGCAAGCAGCATCGGACGGGATTTAGGTCCCCGGGTTTCCTCTGCCCTTCATAGCGGATTGACAGCCGACTGCACAAGTTTGGAAATCGGAGATTACAATGATCCCAAAACTCAAAAAACGTATCAAAATCTTCTCTATCAAATACGTCCGGCATTCGGAGGAAATATTGTTGCCACCATCGTTAATCCGGAATGCCGCCCCCAGATGGCAACGGTCCGGGAAGGGGTAATGAAAAAGGAAATCTATAATCCGAACCATCAGGGAGAAATTAAAAAAATAGATGTTTCCCGTTATGTTGACGAGACAGACTTCGTCGTAAAAGTCATCGAACGCCACATGGAAAAATCCAAAGTAAACCTGAAAGCGGCCCCCATTATTATCGCCGGAGGTTACGGAGTGGGTTCCAAAGAAAATTTCCAGTTGCTTCACGAGCTTGCCGAGGTATTAGGAGGGGAAGTGGGAGCATCGCGTGCAGCGGTAGATGCCGGTTTCTGCGAGCACGAACGTCAAATCGGGCAAACGGGGACAACAGTACGTCCTAAATTATACATTGCCTGCGGTATTTCCGGACAAATTCAACATACCGCCGGAATGGAAGAATCTGCCATGGTAATTGCAATTAATACAGATGTAAATGCTCCGATAAACAAATTTGCTGATTATGTCATTACGGGCGATTTAAATGTAGTTATTCCCAAAATGATTCAGTACTATAAGAAAAATAGTAAATAAACATGTGTATAAAGGGTTTATTTCCATAAACCATACTATACATTCAGTTTTAATTTCATTAAAATTTTACATATGGCAAATTTTTACACAGATAATGAAGATATAAAATTTCATCTCGGTCATCCGCTGATGGAAAAAATCGTAGGTTTAAAAGAACGGAATTATACGGAGGCAGAAAAATACGAAAATGCTCCCCGGGATTATGAAGATGCACTGGACAATTATGACAAAGTATTAGAAATTGTAGGGGATATCTGCGGAGAAGTCGTTGCTGTAAATGCGGAATCGGTAGACAACGAAGGTCCTCAGGTCGTAGACGGCCACGTTCAGTATGCCGCGGGAACACAGCAAAACATTGACATTATCAATCAAGCCGGCTTAAACGGGATTTCTCTTCCCCGGGAGTACAACGGCCTGAATTTCCCCATCGTACCTTTTATCATGGCTGCTGAAATCGTAGCCAGGGCGGATGCCGGTTTACAAAATATCTGGGGTTTGCAGGACTGTGCAGAAACCATCAATGAATTTGCAAATGCAGAACAGAAGAGCAAATATCTCCCCCGTGTAAGTGCAGGCGAAACCTGCGCGATGGATTTAACGGAACCGGATGCCGGTTCTGACCTACAGGCTGTACAATTAAAAGCTACTTTCAATGAAGCCGATGGGAAATGGTATCTGAACGGGGTAAAACGATTTATCACCAACGGAGACGGACATATATCTTTGGTATTAGCCCGTTCCGAAGAAGGCACAAACGACGGACGTGGTCTGTCTATGTTCATTTACGACCGTAACAGCAATGCCGTAACCGTTCGCCGTATCGAGAACAAATTGGGAATCAAGGGATCTCCGACCTGTGAACTGGTATTCAAAAATGCCCCGGCAGAATTGGTAGGAGAACGCAAAATGGGTCTGATCAAATACGTAATGGCCTTGATGAATGCTGCCCGTTTAGGCATCGGAGCCCAATCCGTAGGTATTGCAGAAGCCGCTTACCGGGAAGGATTAAAATATGCCCAGGAAAGAAAACAATTCGGAAAAGCAATTATTGAATTTCCGGCTATTTACGAAATGCTTTCCAATATGGAAGCGAAATTACATGGCATACGTTCTGTTTTATACGAAACGGCCCGATTTGTAGATGTCTATAAAACCTATTATCATATTTCTAAGGAAAGGCCCCTGGACAAAGAGGAAAGGAATGAAATGAAGGAATATCAAAAACTGGCTGACATTTATACTCCTTTGCAAAAACTCTTTGCCAGCGAATATGCCAATGAAATTACCTACGATGCGCTGCAAATCCACGGAGGTTCCGGTTTTATGAAGGATTACCCTATCCAACGGTTAGTTAGAGATGCCCGGATTACAAACATTTATGAAGGGACTTCCCAGTTACAGGTAGTAGCAGCTATCCGGGGAGTAACTACCGGGCAATATGCCAAACAAATCCGCGAAGTATATGAGAAAGCTGAAATTGCTCCGGAATTGGAATATTTACGCGATCACCTGAAAGGGATGACAGAACAACTGGAAACAGCCACCCAGACTGTAGGAGGAATCGGGAATACCGAATATACAGATTTCCACGCGCGCCGTTTGGTAGAAATGGCAGGTTATACTATTATCGGTTACCTATTGTTACTGGATGCACAACGGGCTCCCCGTTTTACGAAATCAGCCGAAATATTTATCAAATACGGACAAGCAAAAGTATGTGCTCATGCCGCTTTTATTGCTAATTTCAATCCGGATCAACTGGGTATGTACAAAAAGTAAAAAGACTGAAGTTTTTAAATTATTAAAATGAAGAATATTGCCATTCTGAACAGAAAAAAACAAGCTCTGGATTCAGGATGGCATTTTCTGAATAATAACCTCCTTTTTTTCCTGAAAAGGAAAAATTACTTTAACAACATCAAATTTTTTGTTAAAAGTGTAGATTAGAACCAAATTTATGAGTAATAATAATTACTTTTCGTACCCAAACAAATACATTAAAACCTTTCAATATGAATTTATTCAAACTTTTATTCACTGGTATGTGCGTTTTTATCTTCTACGGTTTAAGCGCTCAGGAGACGGCTCTATGGACCCGTTATCCGTCCATTTCTCCAGACGGGAAGACGATAGCTTTTAATTATAAAGGAGATATTTATACTGTAAATGTAGAAGGCGGAAAAGCTACACAACTGACAACGAACCCCGCCTATGACGGTTGGCCGGTATGGTCACCGGACAGCAAGACAATCGCTTTCGCTTCCAACCGTTCAGGGAGTATGGATGTATATACCGTACCGGCAACAGGTGGAATCCCAACCCGCCTTACCTGGAATTCAACCGGAGAAACGCCGGTTGCATTTACTCCGGACGGGAAAAAAATTCTATACAAAGCCCGGATTATGCCTGATATAAATTATACGCAATTTCCTTCCGGCTCTCAAATTTACGCGGTTTCAACAGAGGGAGGACGACCGGAACAATTCTTAACTTTCGAAGTAAATGACGTTCATTTTAACAAAGCCGGAGATAAAATCATTTATCACGATTATAAAGGTTATGAGGACAACTGGCGGAAACATCACAAGTCTTCTGTAACCCGCGATATATGGTTGCATGATTTAAAAACCGGTAAATTCACCAATGTTACCTCAAAAGAAGTGGAAGACCGGAGTCCGGTTTTTACAGATGATGAACAAGGTATCTATTTTTTAAGCGAGCGTTTCGGTGATTTCAATGTATGTAAATTATCCCTGGATCGTCCGGAACAGATTACTCAGATCACTCATCATTCCAAACATCCCGTTCGTTTTCTTTCCCGTTCCAATGACGGAACTCTTTGCTACTTCTTCAACGGAGAGGTGTATACACTGAAAGAGGGGAAACAACCGCAGAAGGTAAAGATAAATGTGGTTACCGATCAAATCGAACCCCAGCTAACGTCCAACACTATGCGAAACGGAGCACGTGAAATGGCTCTTTCTCCCAATGGAAAAGAAATTGCATTTATATTAAGAGGAGACGTGTTTGTCACTTCAGTAGAATACAATACAACTAAACGGATTACCAATACTCCTACTCAGGAAAGATCTGTAAGTTTCTCTCCGGATGGGCGTTCATTGGTATATGCAGGAGAAAGAAACGGACAGTGGAATATTTATACCGCTACATTGGCAGACACTACGGATAAGTTATTTACTTATGCCAAAGAAATAAAAGAAGAGCAAATCACTAAAGGTAAAAATGCCTGTTTCGAACCGACTTTCTCTCCGGATGGAAAAGAAATTGCCTATTTGGAAAACCGTACGGAAATTAAAGTGATCAATTTAAAAAGCAAAAAAGTCCGGACCGTATTACCCGGCAAATACAATTATTCTTACAGTGATGGCGACCAGTGGTATCAATGGTCTCCCGACGGGAAATGGATATTAGCCAAATATTTTGATTACGGTGGTTGGCAAAACAGCGATGTTGCTTTGGTAAAAGCCGATGGAAGCCAGGAAATTCACAATCTGACCAATAGTGGTTATTCGGATGAATCCCCCAAATGGATGATGGACGGGAAAGTTGTAATCTGGTTCTCGGACCGTGCCGGCTACCGTAGCCACGGAAGCTGGGGAGCACATTACGACGTTTATGCCCTTTTCTTAGATCCGGAAGCCTGGGACGAATTTAATATGAGCAAAGAAGAATATGCTCTGGCAAAAGAGATGAAAAATAACGACAAAAAGAAAGAAGACGCCCAGAAAACCGACAAAAAAGAAAATAAAAAGGGAGAGAAAAAAGAAGACAGTAAGAAAAAAGTAGCAGAGACTAAATTACCGGAACTCCATATTGACCTGACGAACCTGGAAGACAGAATCGCCCGCCTGACCATTAATTCTTCCAATCTGGGAGATGCTGTACTGACAAAAGATGCCTCTAAATTATATTACCTGGCTCGTTTTGAAGGGGGATATGACTTATGGGTACGGGATTTTAAAGAAGGAACAACCCGTATTTTGGCAAAATTGAATAAGTGGGGCGGAGCGTTGGATATGGACAAAGAAGGGAAAAATTTATATATGCTAGCTAACGGACAAATCAGCAAAATAGATATCAATAGCGGGAAAACCACTCCTGTGACTTATGAAGCCGAATTAGAACTGAAAAAACCGTTGGAAAGAGAATACATATTCGACCACGCCTGGCAGCAAGTTGTGGATAAATTCTACGACCCGGATTTGCACAAGGTAGACTGGGATTTTTACAAAAAAGAATACAAACGCTTTTTGCCTCATATAAACAATAATTACGATTTTGCAGAAGTCTTGGGAGAATTGCTGGGCGAACTGAATGCTTCTCACACGGGTGCAAGTTATTATGCTCCCACTACAGCAAAACCGACAGCTGTTTTAGGTGCCTTCTACGATCCGGCCTATAAAGGAGACGGACTGAAAATTCAGGAAGTTATTGAAAAAGGTCCGCTTACGACTGCTAAAACAAAAATCAAAGCAGGGGTAATTATTGAAGAGATCAACAACCAACCGGTCAAAGCAGGTAAAGATTACTTTTCACTTTTGGAAAATCAGACCGGGAAAAGGGTATACCTGACGCTCTATAATCCGGAAACCAAGGAGCGTTGGAATGAATATGTCAAACCGATTTCCGCCGGAGAACAATCGCAATTATTATACAACAGATGGGTAAAAGGACGGCAAGACCTGGTAGAAAAACTCTCAGAAGGCAAGATCGGCTATATCCATATTCCCAGCATGGACAGTCAAAGCTTCCGGAAAGTATATTCCCAACTATTCGGGAAATTCCGGAATAAGAAAGCGATTATTTTAGATACCCGTTATAACGGTGGTGGATGGTTACACGAAGATCTGGCAAATATGTTGAGTGGGAAAAAATTTGCAGAATTTGTTCCCCGCGGACAATATATCGGACAAGATCCTTTTGCACAATGGACAAAACCATCTGCAGTCATTATGAGCGAGAGCAATTATAGTAATGCCCATGGTTTCCCCTGGGTGTATAAAGAATTGAAAATAGGAAAACTCGTTGGTATGCCCGTACCGGGAACAATGACAGCTGTATGGTGGGAATCTCAACAAGATCCGAGCTTAGTTTTCGGAATACCTCAAGTAGGTATGAAAGACAACCAGGGACGTTATCTGGAAAATCTTCAGCTGGAACCGGATATCCGGGTAACCAATGATCCGGAATCGGCCATACAGGGAAGAGATTTGCAAGTGGAAGCTACTGTAAAATCTTTACTGGAAGAGATTAAATAAAAACCATTTATTTACGATCAGAATTTTAGCTGAAGAGCTTTCATTCTGATCGTAAATTTTATATATCCCCCGTTCACGGATAAAAGAGGGTTGTTGGAGTTTAAAATAAAAATATTCCCTGTTTTTCGCATTTTTCCCTCAAATCTTCCGGCCAAAGTCCGGCCTGCACTTCCCCAATATGACATTTATGCAAGAGCAGCATACAAAGCCGGGATTGTCCGATCCCGCCGCCCATTGTCTGAGGCAGTTTCCCTTCCAGTAACAAAGAATGGAAATACAATTTTTTCCGGTCTTCGCATTTTCTCAATTCCAACTGCCGTAGTAAAGCTTCCGGATCCACCCGTATACCCATAGAAGAAATCTCGAAGGCAGATTTTAAAACCGGATTCCACACAATAATATCCCCGTTTAATCCATGCAGTTGCCCGCCTGTCGGAGCAGACCAGTCATCATAATCCGGAGAACGGTCGTCATGTATGCTTCCATCCGCCAAAGCCCCTCCTATACCGCGAATAAAAACAGCCCCGTATTTTTCTGCAATCAGTTGCTCTCTCTCCTTGGGAGTTTTATCCGGATAAAGTTGCCTCAGTTCTTCCGCATGGATAAAATAAATCTCTTCCGGCAAAAAAGATGGTAAAACCGGAAATTGCTCGCCCAGTAAAAATTCGGTCCGTTTCAGTGCGGCATAAATCCGTTTTACACAGGTATATAAACGTTCAACCGTTCTTTCCTGCGGAAGAATAACTTTTTCCCAATCCCATTGATCCACATATACAGAATGAATATTGCTGATTCTTTCATCAGGGCGTAAAGCATTCATATCCGTATAAATACCCATCCCCGGCCGGATATGATGCCGCCACAATGCATAGCGTTTCCACTTGGCCAGGGACTGTACAATTTCTGCCTCCCCGCCTTCCAGCATGCGGGCCCGGAAACGAACCGGCAATTCCATTCCGTTCAAATTATCATTTAAACCTTTCCCCGAAGGTACGGCAATCGGAGCTGTAATTCTTCTCAATTTCAATTCTGCAGCCAAAGCCAACTGGAAAGTATCTTTCACAAATTTAATGGCATGTTCCGTTTGCCAGACATCCAATAAAGAGCGATAGCCCTGCGGTAAAAATAATTGCTTCATGTGTTTATATATTAATTAAACAAAAAAACCTTCCTTTTACAAGGAAGGCTCTCTTTATCCGAAATTTAATCATTGGTCAATTTCCACCACAATAACCTTCCTCTTGCAATCCCTTATTGCAATTATTAAAAAGATTATTGTTATTCCGATTTTTCACAAGTTTTTTGTTTTGATTGTCCGTCAAAAGTAAAGAAAGAATTATGAAATGACAAACGAAACGATGGGAATCTCAAATTCACAGCATTTTTTCACAAAAAATTTTTCATAACGCTCCGGAAGCCTTCCTTAGGATTTACCTTTAAGACGCCGGATCATCCAGATAACAGAAAAGAAAATGAGAAAACACAATACAATAGTAGCCCCGGACGGAATTTTGAGCCAGGCTGAAACAAAGAGTCCGATAACCGATCCGGTTGTACTGATCAAAGCCGAAGCCAAAAGTTGTTGACGGAAATTTTTGTAAAACAAACCTGCAATGGCCTGTGGAATGGTGAGGTAGGAAATCACCAATATGATTCCGGCTAATTTCATACACAACACCACACAAAGTGCAATAATCAGCATAACACCGGTTTCTAAAAAATTCACAGGGACGTGATGGGTACGGCTGTACTCTTTATCAAAAGCGATATAAAAAAGAGGCCGGTAAAAAAGGGCGAAAAAAAGTAAGATAAAGACACAAAGTAAAACGGACAAATAAATCTGTCCCATGCTTATTGTCAATATATTACCGAAAAGATAAGACATCAGGTTCGGAGCATATCCAGGAGTCAGATAGATAAAAAGTACTCCTATAGCCATACCTGCTGACCAAAAGATTCCTATCAGGGAATCTTCTCTTATTCTTCTGTTTTCCGAAAGGAAAAGTATCCCCCAAGCGGACAGTACAGAGAAAACAGTTGCCCCCAAAAGGGGAGCGAACCCCATATAATAAGCAAATCCCAATCCTCCGAAAGAGGCATGAGTTATCCCTCCGCTAATAAACACCATTCGCTTAGCAACGATATAAGTACCGACCAGCCCACAACTAATCCCGATCAGGATCGTACTCAGGAGAGCATTCTGAAAAAAATCGTAATTTAATAAATCAAACATAACCGCTATTCTATCAAAAAATAAATAATTCTCATCTTTTTATTCCGGATGTTCCGTCAATACCCGATGAGGAATTCGTCCGTGAGTAATCAGCTCAATCGGACAATGATACAATTTCAATTGTTCTGACGAAATTAAATTTGAATTGTGATAATGTAACTCGCGGTTCACGCAGGCAATCGTCTTCACATACGAACAGATCGTACCCAAATCATGGGAAACCATAATAATACAAAGACTTTTATTCAGTTCTTTTAAGATCGTATAAAACTCCTTTTCAAAATTACTGTCTACGTAGGTAGTGGGTTCATCCAATATCAAAACCCGGGGAGAAGAAATAATTGCCCGGCATAAAAACACACGCTGCATCTGACCTCCGGACAATTCCCCGATCGGCATTTTCATATATTCCTTCATCCCGTATTTCTCCAGTAATTCCCCGGCTTTTTTCTTATCTTCCTTCCCATACGTTTTAAAAAGTCCTTTCTCCGACAACAGACCGGAAAGGACGACTTCCTTTACATCAATCGGAAAACGCTGATCAAAACGGCTATTCTGGGGCAGATAACCAAAAAGATTTTGTAAAGGAGCATAATATTTTACTTCTCCATTAAAAGGTTTCAGCAATCCCAGGATAACTTTTAAAAGGGTTGTTTTTCCTCCCCCGTTCGGTCCGATTATTCCAATAAAATCCTGATCTTCAATTTTCAGGTTTACATTATTCAATACCGGTACAGAATCATAACCGGCTGTAATATTTTTCAGTTCCAGAATCGTTGCCATTCTACCCGTCTTTAATTCAATTTCTCTTTTAATATACGAATCAAATTTTCCATCTCCTTCATCCATTCCGGATTAAGGGGATCAATAGGGATAACCTGGGCTCCGGTTTCTGCTGCCACAGAATTGGCATTATTGACATCAAACTGATTTTGGATAAAAATAACCGGAATTTTCTTTTCCCGGACCGTATCTACAATTTTTTTCAGATGCACCGGGTCCGGTTCTTTTCCCTCATCTTCTATCGAAATCTGTTCCAATCCGTAATCACGGGCAAAATAAGTAAGCGCCGGATGATAGATCAAAAAAGTACGCTGAGATTTATTAGCCAATTCGTATTCCGCTTGCCGGGCCAGTTGTTCAATACGTTGTTTTAAACGTTCATAATTGGCCAAAAATTCCGTCTGTTTTTCCGGGTAAGTTTCGGCCAGTACTTCATAAATTTCCCCGCACATCAGGACGGCATAAGCGGGAGACATCCATATATGCGGGTCAACACCCGTGTGGGAACTGTGTACTTGCCCGGAATGATGGTGGCAATCGCCTTCCATCAGCTCCAATTGATCCGAATGTTTTATCAGCAAAGGTTTTTCTTTCCCTTCCAATACCGGATATAAATGCGTAGTTTCAAACGGGAGATAACCAATTGCAAAACAAATATCACTATCCAGCAGTTTTTTCAATTGTTCCGTATTCAAATCGGAAGTCGCAGGATTCATGCCCGGAGGGATCATAACGTTTATTCTCACATAATCTCCGGCTATTTGTTCCACAAAATATTGTTGCGGCAAAATGCTGACACTGACGATTCGCTCATTCTTTTTCTTAGAAGTACAGGAAACAATACATAAAAGAACGAATAAAAGAGAAAATAATTTATTTAACTTTCTACTATTCATATTTTTATAAAAGGAATATTTTTTTGACTTAAAGGATATAAAGATAATAGATTTCTACCGGATATAAACAGCTAATTTTACTTTTTTAGGTTTGTTTTTCAAAATCTGTATTATAACAAGCCTGAAGGTCCCGGATTTGAAAATCCGGGAGCACATAAAAAATATCCGGACAGGAGAAATCTAAAATAGCATAGAAAAACAGTATTCTTTTAACAATTGATTATAGTCAGAACTTTTTTTGCTTTCAGACCTAGTTTTTTTTAGCTTTGTGGCGGAATCCAATATATCAAAAAATTAAAACGTTTGAAATATGAAATATGATTTAATTGTTATCGGGAGTGGTCCTGGAGGTTATGTCGCCGCTATTCGTGCAGCACAATTGGGAATGAATGTTGCTGTCGTGGAAAGAGCTGAGTTAGGGGGGATTTGTTTAAATTGGGGGTGTATTCCGACCAAATCCCTTTTAAAATCGGCCCAAGTACTGGATTATACCCGTCATGCAGAAGCCTATGGAATACAAATAGAACAGGCTTGTCCCGATTTCAGTGCAGTCATCACCCGAAGCCGCGGAGTTGCTGAAAAAATGAGTAAAGGCATACAATACCTGTTCAAAAAGAACAATATAACTGTTATTGAAGGAAATGGAAAACTCACGAAAGACAAAAAAGTCGAAGTAACCGATCCTGCCGGCAATCAGAATAGTTATGAAGCACAGCATATTATTCTGGCTACAGGAGCCCGTTCCAGACAGTTACCGGCAATTCCCCAGGACGGCAAACGCATCATTGGTTACCGTCAGGCCCTGACGCTGGATCATCTACCCGCTTCTTTGTTAGTAGTAGGTTCGGGTGCCATCGGTTCTGAACTGGCCTGGTTCTATAATGCTATGGGTACAAAGGTTACTCTGGTGGAGTTTATGCCGAACGTATTGCCAGTAGAAGATGAAGAAGTCTCCAAACAAATTGCCCGTTCCTTCAAAAAAGCCGGTATAGAAGTAATGGTAAAATCAACAGTTGAAAGTGTCGATGCCACCGGAGAGCTATTGAAAATCAATATCCGGAATAAAAAAGGAGAAATCGAAGTAAAAGAAGCCGAAATAGTTTTATCAGCAGCCGGAATTACGCCGAATGTCGAAAATATCGGTTTGGAAGAAACCGGAATTGAGCTGGAAAGAGGACGCATAAAAGTTGACGAGTTCTACCGCACAAATGTAGAAAACATATATGCGATCGGAGATATTGTATCCGGACCGGCATTAGCCCATGTCGCTTCTGCCGAAGCAATCTGCTGTGTAGAGAAAATAGCTGGTCTTCAGCCGGAGCCAATTGACTATGGCAATATTCCGGGTTGTACTTACACAACGCCGGAAGTAGCTTCAGTCGGACTTACTGAGGCCAAAGCCCTGGAAAGCGGATACGAAATCAAAATCGGAAAATTCCCGTTTACAGCTTCTGGTAAAGCCAGTGCCGCAGGGGCAAACGACGGTTTTATTAAATTAATTTTCGATGCCAAAGAAAATACTTTATTGGGCGCCCATTTAATCGGAGCCAATGTAACGGAAATGATTGCAGAATTGGTTCTTGCCCGGAAGAAAAAGATTACCGGACACGATCTGATTAAAACCATTCATCCCCATCCGACGATGAGTGAAGCCATTATGGAAGCTGCTGCTGCAGCATACGGTGAAGTCATCCACTTATAAAAACATCGGGGCACAGTGTGTACTAAAAAATTTTCCTGTCTTTAGAATGAGGGCAGGAAAAGTATTATAAATAATAATTTTAACCGTTCTTATATGAAGAAAATCTTATTCATTACAGTCCTCAGTATAAGTTGTTCGGGTATTTTTGCCCAAGCTCTTACAGACAAGGACTTAAACGATATCCGTTCCAGTTTAAAGAAAGATGCTTCTACGCAAGCTATTCAAAACATTTTAACGACAGATAAAAATATAAAAGAAAACGCCCTGAACCGGGAATTACAAGGAAAAATCGATCATTTTTTCAAATACCGGGTGAATGTAAAAGGGATTACGGACCAACATAGTTCCGGCCGCTGCTGGATGTTTACTTCTATGAATGTGCTCCGGCCTTCTGTTATGGAAAAATACAATTTAAAGAATTTTGATTTTTCCCATAATTACACTTATTTCTGGGATATTTTTGAAAAATCGAATTTATTTTTAGAAAATATCATCACCACCGCTTCCAAACCCATGGACGACCGGGAAGTTACGACTTATTTCCAATCCGCTGTAAATGACGGAGGCGTATGGAACCTCTATTACAATGTAGCACAGAAATACGGAGTTGTTCCGCAGGAGGTTATGCCGGAAACAGCCCACTCCAATAATACCTCTCAAATGATTAACATCCTCAACGAAAAACTTCGTCTGGGGGGATATACCTTGAGGGAAATGGCCGCTGCCGGTAAGTCAGCCAAAGATTTACGGGCAGAAAAGAAAGAGATTTTAAAAGATGTATACCGTATTCTCTCCCTTTGCCTGGGCGAGCCGCCTCATACATTCACCTGGAGATACAAAGACAAGGAAGGCAATATTAAAGAATTGGCAAACTACACCCCTGTGCAATTTTACCAGGCCATCACTCCGAAAGATTATAGTCCGGAGAATTACATCATGATCATGAACGATCCTACCCGGGAATATTACAAATTGTATGAAATACAAAATTACCGGAATGCTGTGGAAGGAGTGAATTGGATATACCTGAATCTGCCCAATGAAGACATTAAAAAAGCAGCGTTAGCATCTATTAAAAACAACGAAGCCCTGTATGCATCGTGTGATGTAGGAAAACAACACCAAAGGGAAAGCGGTATTCTGGATCCGGAAATGTATGATTACGAAAGCCTGCTTGGAGTAAAATTAAAAATGGACAAAAAAGCCCGTATTTTAACCCGTCAAAGCGGATCCTCACACGCGATGACATTAGTGGGGTGCGATACAGATGAAAATGATCAGCCTGTCAAATGGGAATTTGAGAATAGCTGGGGGGCAAAAGCCGGGAATCAGGGATACCTGACGTTTACCGATAAATGGTTCGACGAATATATGTTCCGGATTGTTATCCACCGGAAATATTTGGATGAAAAAGCAGTTAACAGTTTAAAATCAAAGCCTATCCAATTACCCGTATGGGATTATATGTTTTAAAGAATAACAAAAAGTGGGAGAGCAATTGTTCTTCCACTTTTCATATACGCCTTTCCGGACCTGCTCTATAATCCACTCTTTTTTATTCATTCCTTCCGATATATCAAAACAGTGGCATAAGCAGAAACGCCTTCTTCCCGTCCTTCAAAACCCAGTTTTTCCGTAGTAGTTGCTTTTACGGATACCGCCTCTCTTTCTATCCCCATAACTTCTGCTAAACAGGATTGCATTTGCGGAATAAGGGATTTCAATTTGGGACGTTGCATACATATCACACTGTCAATATTCCCAATTTCAAACCCGTTTTCCTTTAAAAGTTCCACTGTTTTTTTCAACAGTATTTTGCTATCTATACCTTTAAATGTATCAGATGTGTCCGGAAAATGATAGCCGATATCCCGCATTCCGGCGGCTCCTAACAAAGCATCACAAATTGCATGTATCAAAACATCCCCGTCTGAATGGGCGACACAACCTTTTTCGTGTTCTACTTTTATACCTCCCAGCCAGAGATCCAGTCCTTCTTCCAGACGATGCACGTCTATACCGATACCTGTTCTTATTTTCATTTCTTTATTCTTTACGATTACTTTAAATCCATTTTGAACATTTAAAATTACAACTTTTTGCAAGCTTAACAAAAAAATATACTTTCTCAAAGAGAAGAAGTATTTCATTAAAAAATACAGGATTTTTCCAAGGATCAACACATTTTTCCGTACATTTGTCTACGTATTGTGATCCGACTAAAATTAACAAATTTCCAATGAAGAATTCTCACTTTTCTGGGAAGGGGAAAGCGTAAACCGGAAAGTAAAAGTTTTTCAAAAAATTCTCTCTAACCCGACTTAGATATGATTGCTATTCCACAGCTTTATAACGATTTTATCCGGGGGCACCGGGTAACTACAGATTCCCGGCACATTCAGCAAGGGGACGTTTTCATTGCCCTTAAAGGAGAAAATTTTAACGGTAATGAATTTGCCTCTTCCGCTTTGGAGAAAGGTGCCTCTGCTGTGTTTGTCGACGACAAAGACTACCTTTTGCCGGAAAACTGTATATTTGTCCCGGATGGTTTGCATTTTTTGCAGGACATAGCCCGTTACCACCGCCACCGTTTAGGAATTCCGATCCTAGGCATTACGGGGACAAATGGGAAAACGACAACAAAAGAATTATGTTTTGCCGTACTTTCAAAACAGTACAGGACCTCTGCAACTCAGGGGAATCTGAATAATCACATTGGTGTACCGCTCACCCTGCTGAGTATGGATGAAAATACCCAATTCGGGATCGTCGAAATGGGAGCCAATCATCCCGGCGAAATCCAGGAGTTATGTGATATAGCGGATCCGGATTTCGGGCTGATAACAAATATCGGACAAGCTCATCTGGAAGGATTTGGAAGTTACGAGAACATTATCCGAACGAAAACGCAATTGTATGATCATATATTCCGAAAATCAGGAAAACTTTTTGTCAACGCAGACGATCCTTTACTAATGGAACTTTCAGAGGGGCACACCCGCATCCTTTATGGAAAATCACAAGGAGACTGTAAAGGAGAAATCAAACAAACGATCCCTTATCTGGTATATGCCCTGAAAACGCTAAAAGGAGATCTTTACGTCAAAACGAAACTGATCGGAAGTTATAATTTTGACAATGCCATGGCTGCTTCCTGTATCGGTCAGTATTTCGGCATTCCACCCCTCAGTATCCGGGATGCTATCGAAAATTACCGTCCTACGAATCTTCGTTCACAACTGATAAAAACAACCCGCAACACGGTTATTCTGGATGCATACAATGCAAATCCCAGCAGCATGTACGCAGCGGTGAAAAACTTCACCGAAATTCAAGCTTCACCTAAAATTCTCATTTTGGGCGAAATGAGGGAACTGGGAACATACAGTGCAGAAGCCCACCGTAAAATAGTATCCTTAGCGACCGAAAACCCTGCACATACAGTATTTCTGGTCGGAAATAATTTTGAACATTGTAGTGATAATTGTAACTTTATCCGTCATTTTAAGGATACGGATACATTAATCGAATATTTAAAACTACATCCTTTTCATGCTTCTTACATTTTTGTAAAAGGATCAAGAGGGAATAAACTGGAAAGAATTGTCGAATTTTTATAATCCCGGTATCGTGAATAATAGAATTGTTATCATACCCACTTATAACGAAAAGGAAAATATCGAAAATATTATCCGCTATGTTGCCGGCCTTACTCCAGCATTTGATATTCTTATTATCGAGGATAATTCCCCGGACGGAACGGGAGACATTGTTGAAAAACTACAAAAAGAATTTTCCCAACTGCACATGATCTGCCGGGAAGGTAAATTAGGTTTGGGAACGGCTTATATTACCGGTTTTAAATGGTGTCTGGAACAGGGATACGAGTATATTTTCGAAATGGACGCCGATTTTTCCCATAATCCTGACGATCTTATCCGGCTATATAATGCCTGCACTTCAGGAGCAGATATGTCAATAGGATCCAGGTATGTTACCGGTGTCAATGTTGTTAACTGGCCGATGGGGAGGGTATTAATGTCTTATTTTGCATCCAAATACGTCCGTTTCATCACGGGCATGAAAGTCCACGATGCCACTGCCGGATTTGTATGTTATACCCGCAAAGTTTTAGAAGCCATTGATTTGGATAAAATCCGCTTCAAAGGGTATGCTTTCCAGATCGAAATGAAATTTACAGCCTGGACACTTGGATTTAAGTTAAAAGAAGTACCGATTATCTTTACTGACCGCACTTTAGGTTCTTCAAAAATGAGCGGGGGAATTTTTACGGAAGCTTTTCTAGGAGTCATTACAATGAAACTCAGAAGCCTTTTCCGGAAAAAACAGCAATAATACGTTTCAATACAATCGGACATAGGAATAGAAAACAACATCGAGGCATATGAAAAAAGTCATCCAAGGAGGAACGCTCGTCAATGAAGGCCGGATTTTTAAAGCAGACATCATCATTGAAAACGACCGCATTGCAGAGATTTCCGATCACTTTTCAGAAGTGCAATTAGAAAATGCCGAAGTCATAAACGCTCAGGGTCAATACGTGATTCCGGGAGTTATTGACGATCAGGTACATTTCCGGGAACCCGGACTTACCCGTAAGGGAGATATTGCAGAAGGGAGCCGGGCAGCCGCAGCAGGAGGAGTTACTTCTTTTATGGATATGCCGAACGTTATTCCTCCAACAACCACTCTCCGCTTACTGGAAGAAAAACAAGCCATCGCACAACAGCATTCTCTCGTAAATTATTCTTTTTATTTAGGGGCCACTTCGGAAAATATCGAAGAGATCCGGAAAGTAAATGTCCGTACGACCTGTGGTATAAAAGTATTTATGGGTTCTTCTACCGGAAACATGCTGGTAGATCACATCCCTGCTTTAGAACGGATATTTGCCGAATCTCCTTTGTTGATTGCAACTCATTGCGAAGACACTCCTTTAATTAATAAAAATCTGGATCGGTTCATACAGCAATACGGAGAGGGCATTCCTCCCCAAGCTCATCCCCTTATCCGAAGCCGGGAAGCTTGTTTTAAAAGTTCTTCTTTAGCTACAGCACTGGCCCGTAAACACAAAACCCGTTTACACATTCTTCATCTCAGTACTGCAGAAGAAACAGCCCTTCCGGACAGGGGACTGCGTACCCAAAAACGAATCACCGGAGAGGTATGTGTTCACCACCTTTGGTTCAACGACCAGGCTTATGCAAGTAAAGGTAATTTGGTAAAATGGAATCCAGCCATTAAAACAGAACATGACCGGCTAAGTTTAATAAAAGCCGTAAAAGAAGGGGTCATCGACGTCATTGCGACCGACCATGCTCCTCATCTCCTGAGCGAAAAAAAAGGTCCTTATACTCAGGCTGCCAGCGGAGGGCCCATGGTTCAGCATTCCCTGACCGTTCTGTTGGAATTAATGGAGAAAGGTTATTTCTCCCTGGAAGAAATCGTCGACCGGATGTGCCATGCGCCTGCCGATCTGTTTCACATCTCGGAAAGAGGATACCTTAGAAAAGGATATAAAGCAGATATTTGTATTTTCAAAAAATCTCCCTGGACGGTGACTCCAAACAACCTCCTCTATCGTTGTGGCTGGTCCCCTTTAGAGGATACAACTTTCAATTATAAAGTACAATTAACCCTTGTAAATGGTCATACAGTATATGAAAATGGCGTTTTCCATGAACAGCCGAAAGGTGAATTACTGAACTTTGACCGGTAAATTAAATCTCAAAAACAAAACCGGCCCCCAGTAAAAGCAAAAAAAGGATATTCCCGAATATCGGCAAACGTTGGATTACAAAATACTGGGAATAGATATAAGAAAGAGGAAATGCGACTAAATACATGAAATCAAAACGGATTCCAGGTATAAAAAGAAAAGTCAGTATACAGAAAACCAGCATAGATAACAAAGATACCATACTTCTCCGCTGACTTACTGTTGAAACCGGGTAATAAAGGGTGATATAATAAAGGGAAACAAACAATAGCAACAATAACGCACTGTAACGTACGATTTGAAGTGTTGTCAACTGATGCAAATATTCTCCGGCCCACAGATTTTCTTTAAAAAGAATAAAAAACTGGTTCAACTGGTCCGTCCAATAATAATAAAAAAGTATAAAATAAACCGGGGTTAAAATACCGATAGTAAGGGCCATAATGTCTTTTAGAGTAGATCTTCCCGAAAAAAACAGCACACAAAAAGCCCACAGAATTAATAATACAACCTTCGGATAAAAAAGGACTGCCAGGGCGATCCAAAATCCGAAATTAAATATAAAACGATTGGATTTCGTATTGTTTATGGCCCCAAGTAAACCGGTAAAAGCCCATACGATTATAAAGGCAGGGAATAATACCCAGCTAAAAATTCCTTTTACGAGCAATCCGATCGTCAGGATAATATAAATAACCGCCGGAAGCGTCGTCGTCTGGGCCAGAAATTTATATCGGATATTGACAAAAAATAATAAATACGCAATGCCGAGGGTGAACAGATAAATAAAAAACATTTTCCCTTCCGGTCTTAAATAAGCAAGGATTTCCGAAGGGATTATGCCCGGAAGAGCCGTACCTTCTGTTAAATGATTCCCGGAATAAAAATGATAGATACCTGCTATCGCCACAATCAGGGGCAATATAAAAAGCATATATGTCTTTTTAGACCTTAAATAACCGTCAAAAATCATTCGGGTTTAGTTTTCCAGTTCCATAAGATCTTTTCCGATATCGCTCCGATACGTTTTACCCTCAAAGTCAATTTCTTTTATATTCCGATACGACAAACCGAGAGCTTCCTGCAGGGTCTTTCCAAAAGAGCTGACGGCTAAAACCCGTCCTCCGTTCGTCAATATTTTTCCTCCTTCTTTCCGGGTTCCGGCATGAAAGACCAGACTTTCACCGGTTTGCCCGATCTGGATTTCTTTTCCTTTCTCGTAAGTTCCGGGGTATCCTTTAGCCACCAACATCACTGTCGTACAATACCGGGCATCCATTGCAAAATCCGCTGTCGCCAATTCGGCCCGGGCTGTCGCCTCAAATAGCCGGATCAGATCCGCTTTTATACGGGGCATCACCACTTCTGTTTCCGGATCTCCCATACGTACATTATATTCAATCACTTTCGGTTCTCCTTCCACATTCATCAGCCCGAAAAATATAAATCCTTTGTAATCTATTCCTTCCGCCTTCAGACCTGCAATAGTAGGCTGAATAATTTTTTCTTCCACTTTCCGATTGAAAATTTCGTCAGCAAAAGGAACGGGAGAAACAGCTCCCATGCCTCCTGTATTCAATCCGGTATCTCCTTCTCCAATCCTTTTGTAATCCTTAGCAGACCCTAGAACCTTATATTCTTCCCCATCGGTCAAGACAAAAACAGATATTTCTATCCCTTGCAAATATTCTTCAATTACAACGCGCTGACTGGCTTTTCCAAATTTACCTTCCAGCATTTCTTTCAATTCGGCCTGCGCCTCCTGTAAATCTTCCAGAATCAAAACCCCCTTGCCTGCAGCCAGTCCATCTGCTTTTAATACATAAGGGGGCTTTAACGTCTTTAAAAAATGATATCCTTTCTCCATCTGCTCAGCAGTAACCGTCATATAAGCCGCCGTCGGAATATGGTATTTAATCATAAATTCCTTAGCAAAATCCTTACTCCCTTCCAAAATAGCCCCAGCTTTCCCCGGACCGATAATGAATAAACCTCTCAAACGGGCATCTGCTTCCAGGTAATCCCGGATTCCTTCCACCAAAGGATCTTCCGGTCCTACGATAACCATACGAATTTTCTCCCGGACAATAAAATCAGCAATTCCTTGAAAATCCGAAACTTTTATATTCACATTCTCCGCGATTTCAGCCGTACCAGCATTTCCCGGAGCAACATACAATTTTTCCAACTCAGTACTCTGAGCCATTTTCCAGGCCAACGCATGTTCCCGTCCTCCGCCACCTAATAATAATACTCTCATATTCAGATTTCTAAAATTAATTTTACATCCGGTTTACAGCTTACAAAAATAGAAAAATACTTCTTTATTCTTCCTCTTCCCCTCAAAAACACAGAAAGAAAAATCCCTTCCGGGGAGATGATTTTTCCCGTTCGTTTCAGGCATTCATTTCATCCACAGTATAATTCAGAAAACGATTAAAACGGTACATTTTCTGAAATACCTCCACAATTTTTTCCTGAGCATCCTTTGTCATAAAAAAAACATCGGGTTTATAGGTAACCACATCATAATGCTTGTATTTCAATAAATCCCCCTGGGGAAAATCTGCAGGGAAAGGAGGCGGTACTTTTTTCAATTTATCCGTATCATCAATAGCAGCAAATTCTCCGGCAAAATCCGTTTCAGACAAAATAGAAGTAAATTCTTCAATATTCTCATATATATCCTGACGTAATCTTTTCAATAAGGCAGGTTCCGGACAATACAAACCTCCCCCGATTAAACTTCCGTCAGGTTCCACATGCAGATAATACCCCGCCCGCTGACTATTCCTTCCACCCGGAGAAGCAATGTAAGCAGCAAAATGAGTCTTATACGGCGACTTGTCAGGAGAAAAGCGGATATCCCGGTATATTCTGTAAACACAATCTTTTACTTCCAATCCGCTGATCTCTTCATCAAAACCGGCCGTTTTCTCAATTAATTTCCCTACCCATTCATCAAAAAAGGCTTTTAGCTCCAGATACCGCTTTTTATGCGTATTAAACCAATCCCTATTATTATTTTCCCGCAATTCCCGTAAAAAATCGTATATCTCTTTCATAACCGATTCTTAAAAATTGAATTTTTTCTTGTTTGTATACAAAAGTAATAAATGAGATCAGAAATAAATAATAACACTTGAAAAGTTTATCTGATTTTTGTTCTGTTACAATCTGCCATGCCCTTAAACAACCGGATACTGCTTACAACATAAGCCTGGAGGTAACATTGAAGAAATTGAAATTAAAAAATTCCTGAATTAAAGAGCGGACGATCTTGCCGGTTGATGAAAGATAAGCCGGTCAAAAAACTTAGCTGTTCTAGTTAGGGGAAAATTGCCCTATTTGTAATATTTAATTTTAACCTCCTGCCTGAACAAGAAATGAATACCTGCCAATGAAATGCTCACCGCTTTGATAAAAGAAGTGGCGGAAAAAGCCAGACCAAAGTCCGGGGAAGCGAAAGAAAAGTTTGGGAACCGGAACTCCGGGGAACTGTGATGAAAGTGTAAAATATACGGGTAATGTAAGAGAAAAATAAGCACAACCGGTTTACAATACTGAAATTCAATCGTACCGAATTCGGTACAATGAAGGACAGATAAAAAACGGGAACTTTAAAAATCCCCGTTTTCGTTTTATATATAAAGTTCACGAATCAAACCTACCGTTCAGTATATGAATTTCCCGAATTCACTGATAATGGTAAGCTTATTTCCTTCTTTCTCCTCACTGTCGTAACAACGGCCAACGATTTGAGCATCGATGTTAAAGCTTTTAGAAATCGCAATAATTTCTGCTGCCAGATCCTCTTCTACATATATTTCCATACGGTGTCCCATATTGAAAACCTTATACATTTCCTCCCAGGAGGTACCGGATTGCTGTTGTATCAAACGGAATAAAGGAGGTATAGGGAAGAGATTGTCTTTAACGACATGCATATTCTCGACAAAATTCATCACTTTTGTCTGAGCCCCTCCTGAACAATGAATCATACCGTGGACTTGATGCCGGTAGAGATCCAATATTTTTTTAATGACCGGAGCATAGGTCCGGGTAGGCGATAAAACCAGCTTTCCGGCATTTAATTCGCTGCCCATTACCGGATCAGTAAGCTTACATTGACCGGTGTACACCAGTTCTGACGGAATATTATTATCATAACTTTCCGGATATTTTCCTGCCAGGTATTTGGCGAAAACATCGTGGCGGGCTGAAGTTAAGCCGTTAGAGCCCATACCGCCATTGTACTCCTTTTCATAAGTAGCTTGTCCGTAAGAAGCCAAACCGACAATGACGTCTCCGGCTTGTATACGGGCATTATCTACGACATCCGACCGTTTCATACGGCAAGTCACCGTAGAATCTACAATAATGGTCCGTACCAAATCCCCCACGTCTGCAGTCTCTCCTCCCGTGGAGTAAATACTGACTCCCAACTCCCGGTATTCGGCCAGTAATTCTTCTGTCCCCCTGATGATTGCAGCAATAATTTCTCCCGGAATTAAGTTTTTATTCCGGCCGATAGTAGAAGAAAGTAATATGTTATCGACCGCACCCACACAGAGCAAATCGTCTATATTCATAATCAGGGCATCCTGGGCAATCCCTTTCCATACCGAAAGATCTCCGGTCTCTTTCCAATATAAATAAGCCAGGGAAGATTTAGTACCTGCCCCGTCGGCATGCATTATATTGCAATAGGCAGGATCTCCCCCCAAATAGTCAGGGACAATCTTACAAAACGCCTTGGGGAAAATTCCCTTGTCGATATTTCTGATAGCGTTATGAACGTCTTCTTTGGAAGCTGATACGCCCCGTTTATTATATCTCTCGTCTTTTCTCATAATGTTGATACTATAAACCCTTCCGGTATTAAAAGAGCATTGCTCTTTACTTTGAATAGGCAAATTTATACAAAATATCGGTTATCGGAAATTGAACATTCCGGACAAATAATCAATGCCAAATCCGGTGAAATATCGCATAAAGACGCCACCAAATCAGAAATATCAAAGCAATCGTAATGATATAGGTCACCGCAACACCGGTATGTAAAAAATAACGTACCGTAAATGCCAGTCCTTCAACTCCATTCCAGGGATTTAAACCGGTCCAGGTATACCGGAATTCCTTTGGCATAGCAGTCATCGACAGGACACTAAAGGCAACAATTAAAACAATCAAGGAAATAATAAAGGCTATCTTATTGATATTTCTCATGGAATCGAAATTAAAGATTTATCTTCCACAAATATAGTATAAACCTGTACAGTATCAAATTTATTCGAACTCTATCGGAACACATCCGTTTTTTTATACATAAATGGATTTCCCGGAACACAAAAAAAGCACAGAACTTTTCAGACCTTGCTTAAAATGAAAAAACCACCTTTAGCAGGTGGCTTTTACAATCAGCTCCTCAGGTAGGACTTGAACCTACGACCTACGGATTAACAGTCCGCCGCTCTAACCAACTGAGCTACTGAGGAATTAAATAAAAGAACTTCGCAGCATTACTGCCGGGCTCCTCAGGTAGGACTTGAACCTACGACCTACGGATTAACAGTCCGCCGCTCT
>ERZ1673753.128-NODE-128-length-104678-cov-6.928505_pt1 | contig 104678 bp, 93 predicted proteins | sample MGYA00580201_ERZ1673753 | MGnify/ENA primary metagenome ERZ1673753 (study PRJEB41218, sample SAMN15661747) | gut metagenome | host: Homo sapiens | place: Canada: London | collected 2015-08-20/2019-03-30 | study: EMG produced TPA metagenomics assembly of... | reverse complement strand
TGCTGACACCATTTTGATCTCTTGAAAAAATCAAATATATTCATAGAAGAAAGAGATTAAACAAATTAGGATTTAAAATATCATCAGAAATAAACTGAATATCTATTTTTTTAAATGACACACAACAAATCCTATTTTACATTTCTAATTTACATTACAAATATATATAAATAATCATTTAATATTTAAAATATATAGATAAATATTCTATTTTTTATATTATGTAACATAATTTATATACCTATATCTACATTCCTCTCTTTAATTGTATATTTTATAATTTTTTTGATCCGGAAATGAGTAAAAATTTAAAAAACAGACTTTAGGTCAGAAAAAAAGCTGCCTGAGTTTTCAGACAGCTTTATCATTCAAAATTCTTTTCCCCTATTCCAGGAAATCGATATTTCCGCTTTTTAATGTAATGATATGCGGTTTACTCTCTAAAATCAAAGTACCTTTCCCGCTGCCATATAAGGCAGCAAAAGCGATTTGTACTTCATCCTCGTCCTGAAGCATATATCCTGTTGTACGCGATACGACCTCTTTCAGTTTATAAGATCCGGAAGTTATTGCTGAATTATAGGGATCCCATTTTACGTAATAATTATTATAGCGGTTGAATCCTCCGCTACTTGCCATTTCTTTCGTCCGGACAGAAAACATCAGACAATATTCATTGGCATTTTCTACAGCCTCCCATTCGGCATAAATAGTTCCGGATTCTAAATTAAACTTTTTCAGCTTCAACTCTCCCAGACTCTTGTCGATATTGAAAGTTAAACTTTGAGAGGCTGTCTCTCCTCCGAGGTTCGTCGCCAGTACCTCATAAGTTCCGTTAGGCATTTTTGAGCTGTATAGGAGAGGAGTCTCCCAAACATTAGTTGCTTTTTTTACAAAAGAACAATTGGAATTTTCTGTACACTGCAATTTTGCACTGGCGATTTCCTGGGAAGAGAAACTGTATATATAAGGTGCATATACAGGAGTTCCCTCCTCAAACTTTTGTAGGAAATACCCAGCTGTGCTAATTGTAAAATTAACCTGATTATCGGATTTAAGACATCCGCTCAATAAAAAAGGTAATGTGGCCAAAAGCAGCCCATACCTAAGCATTTTTAATGTTTTCATACTTATTGTTTTTTCCCGTTTTAAAATTGCACGAATATCTGTATTTTTTTTTAGAGCTACAAGAAAAAAGGTTTTTATGTAACTTTTTTTGCTAGAATAGAGTACAATCCACAGATTTTAAACAGGATTTGAATCATTTATTTAATTTTTAATGATGAAAAAACTATTTTTACTTCTCTCGCTTGTATTTTGTTTTGCTTCAGCTTTTTCACAACATCTAAGCTTTCAGTCCTCCAAAATTGATTCCCTGGATGCAAAAACATTATTCGAGCGCATTACTAAAATCGAAAAGAAAACAGAAAAATTAAATGTATTTTTAAATACGCAAGTAAGTTTCAATGTATATCCAAAGGGAAACAGTACCGAACAGGCTACCTTTAAAATGGACCAGCTTCGTTTGGAAATCAAAGGTAATATTAACCGGTGGATCTTTTACCGCTACCGGCAGCGTCTCAACCGGAGCAACAATCCCGAAGCTTTGGACAATCTGCCGAACTCCATCGATTATGCAGCCATCGGATTTCAGGTCACGGAAAAATTTTCCATTTTTGCCGGGAAAGAATCGGTCGTTTTCGGAGGAATGGAATTCGATCTGAACCCGATCGAAGTCTATGAATACTGCGATCTCCTTGCCAATATGCATAGTTTTCAAACGGGGGTAGATTTCTCTTATTGGATTACGGATAACCATGAACTTCAGTTTCAAGTTGTCAATTCCCGGAACGGTTCTTTCGAAGATATGTTTGGAAGAACCGATTCCACGGTTAAAGCTGCTAAAACCCCTCTAGGCTACACCCTGAACTGGAATGGAAGTTTCTGGGAAAATACGGTACGTACCCGTTGGTCCGCTTCTGTATTCCACGATGCAACCAATAAGAATATGTATTATTATGCTCTCGGGACGGAATTAAACCTCCATCGCTTTCATATGTATTTCGATTTTATGCTGTCAAAAGAAGAGTTGGATAGAAAAGGCATTATTTCCCGTCTTGCTTATGCTGCCGGTTTTACAAACAGAGCAGAAGACGTACGTTATATGGCCTTAGTTGCCCATTTCAATTACCGGATTCGTCCGAAATTAAACGTATTCCTTAAAGGAATGTACGAAACAGCTTCCGTTACCCGCGCCAACGAAGAGTATGCAAAAGGGAAATACAGTACAACCTGGGGATATATAGGAGGTATAGAATATTATCCCATGCGGGAAAATTTACATTTTTTCCTCACCTATGTAGGACGATCTTACGACTATACACAATGCGCCCGCAATTTCGGGGCTTCCAATACGAATCCACAACGCATTTCTTTAGGGATAATTTATCAAATTCCTATATTTTAAATTTTTCACGGGCTCTGAAGTCCTTGTATCTTCCAGAAACGCTGCTCAACATAACAACCGGATACATAGCGATAAATACCGTGTCATCCGGAAAACAAAAAGCGTATGTACATTCGATCTTCGTCTGCATACGCTTTTTAAAGAATTGATATGAAATTTACCCTATATCCTCTATCAAATAATCGGGAAACCGTCAAGCAATAAGTGCCCTTCCTGAAAAATCCCTGTTTATTCGGGAATACTGGGTTCTTCTTGCGTTTTTATCTTTATATAAAGAGGAGTACTTTCCAGCATTAATGTTCCCTGATCCCCTTCGTAACCAGCTACAATAGCTAATTTCAACGGAGTCCCTGCGATAAGCTCCAAGCCATCCAGACAAATCTCTCCCTGGGTTATCCCTTGCTGATCTCTATCGTGCCAATAAACATATCTGTTATTAATCCGGTAATAATTATTTTGCGAAGATTGTATGGAATACATTAAATAATATGCATTCGCATTTTCAACAGGCAACCACCTGGCTTTAACCGTATTGGTTTGGGAGTTGTATACAAATTCTTCCACTATTAAATTTCCCAGTTGCTTATCAATCCGGATGGAAGGATTGTGAAAGGCTGTCTGTCCCTCGCTATTGGCGGCAGTAATCCGGTAGACGCCTTGCGGTATATCCGTGCTGAACTCACTATCTGTCATTTTTGTCTCATAAGCATTGATACCCGTTTTTACCATATTCAGAGAAGTTGGCCCATTGACTTCTGCAGAGACTAAATCCCCGATTGGATTATAAATTCCCACATATAATCCGAATTTAGCTTCTGTTGAAGCTATACTCTCACTATTTTTTTGTAAAACGTAAATGTCCACGTTATAATCAAAAGGATTGTCTTTTGACTTCAGACATCCGCTTACAAGAAAAGGCAGCAGCACTACAACCCATAAATTTTTAAAATAAGCAAATCTTTTCATTCTGAATTGTTTTAAAATTAAAATTTTTCCCAATTTTTATCGATTGCGAAGATCAGCATTTTTTTTGAATCCTGCAAGGAAAACATACTTAGACCATTACATTTTAAAGAATTCCATACGTGAAAATATTAAAGTTCCCGCCTATTCGGAATTTTTATTTCATGATGTGATCCCATTCGAAATATTCCGGGAGGGGAAGATAATTTTTAGCCTTTTCCCGATCGGCTTGCGTGAGGTAATAAATCATTTCGGAAAAAGTACTTTTTACTTCTTCTCTCTGCATATTAACCAGGCGTGGAGGAATTTTCCCGTTTTCATCTTCTACCTCCTGCAAATAAACAGGTATCACATTCTGATGTACATCTACAGCCACCATACATCCGGTACAACCTGCCTCAAAGAGTTTTTTCACGCCTATTCCTAAAGTCGTACAATACGTCAGGTCGAATCCGCAAGGATCTGCACAACGGAGGGAATATCCTACTTCTACCGGACGGCTGATAATCTCCAGACCATATTTTTTCAGGCACTTCCGGACAATTTTATTTAAAATATAGGCTTTTCCTACATCACTGAGTTCCGGATGCCCGTGTGCATCCCGTTCGAAAACAATGCCGGAAGCCGCCATATCCTCTTCATTCAGAAAATGGAAAATTCCTTCACTCATGACAACAACTCCCGATTTCTGACCGAGAATACGCCTCTTTATCATAGCGGAAATAATTAACCGGATTACCTTCTCCAAGGTAATCTCTTTTCCCCCGAACATTTCCGGAATAATAATCATGGCACTCTGTATTCCTTTTCCAATTTCATAAGCCAGATGACCGGCTTCCCGGCCCATAGACATCAGCAAATACCAGTTTTGAGTAGTTGCCGCTTCCGCTTTTACAACCTTGGCGATGTTTATCCCCATTTCTTTTGCCGACATAAATCCAAAAGTGGGTACACCTTCCGGTAAAGGCAAATCGTTGTCTATCGTTTTAGGTACATGAATATTTTGTATGGGAACATTGTTTTCCGACAAATATTTTGCCAACCGGTTGGCCGTAGAAGCCGTATCGTCTCCTCCTATTGTAACTAATAATTCTACCTCATAGCGCAAAAAAAAGGAACAGGAAAAATCTTTTTCTTCCGGTTTATAACGACTCATTCTGATCAGGGAGCCTCCCCGGGTATAAATCTGGTCGGCTTTCTCAAAGGTCAGCTCTTCCATTTCCGGATGGTCTGCACATAAACCTTTATACCCTTCATGTATGCCTAAAACCCGGTAACCGACCTTTAAAAATACTTTGGTAACCGTAGCAACTACGGTATTGATGCCGGGAGCAGGTCCTCCCCCGCATAAAATAGCTATTGATTTCATTTTTCAATTTATTGAGGTGTGTTGAGTTATCCCTTCTTCCATTTCGGGGACAAAAATAAAAAAATCCCCTAAGCTGTGAAAAAGCTTAAGGGATTTTCCGGAAGAAACCGCACCTCTATTTCAGCCGGGCTTTTATGGCTTTAGAAGCCTCTTCATAACCCGGTTTGTCCAATAAGGCAAACATATTATTTTTATATGCTTCCACTCCGGGCTGATCAAATGGATTTACACCGGACAGGCAACCGGAAATCCCGCAAGCCAGCTCAAAGAAATAAAACAACTGTCCGATAAATTCAGCTGTCAGTTCCGGTAAACAAATCAACATATTGGGCACTCCTCCGTCCACATGCGCCAGTCTCGTTCCCAATTCTGCCATTTTATTTACTTCATCTACCCGTTTCCCTGCCAGAAAATTCAATTTATCCAGGTTTGCTTCATCAGCAGGTATATTTACCTGATAATGCGGTTTTTCCACCGAGATGACCGTTTCCATCATCATGCGCGGACCCTGCTGGATATATTGTCCCATAGAATGCAGATCGGTCGTAAAATCAACTCCGGCCGGAAATATCCCCTTGTGATCTTTTCCTTCACTTTCCCCGTATAATTGTTTCCACCATTCTATAATATAATGTAATTTGGGATTAAAATTCGCCAATAATTCTATTTTATAGCCTTTCCGCTGCAAAACCGTCCGCGTAGCAGCATATTCGATCGCCGGATTGATCTCATTCTCCATGCAAAGTTTTCTCATCTCAGCAGCTCCTTTCACCAAAGCCCCGATATCAAATCCTGCAATGGCAATCGGCAATAATCCTACAGGAGTCAGTACGGAAAAACGTCCCCCTACATTATCCGGAATAATAAAAGATTTATATCCTTCCTGGTCTGCCAATGTACGAAGAGCTCCCTTCCGGGCATCTGTAATGGCTACAATCCGTTTGCCGGCTTCGGCTTTCCCAACCTTCTTCTCCAGCATTTCTTTCAGTAAACGAAAAGCGATTGCCGGTTCTGTCGTCGTACCGGATTTGGAAATAACACAAATACCGAATTCCTTATCCTCCAAATACTTCAACAACTCATAATAATAATCTTCTCCTATATTGTGACCTGCAAAAATGATTTTCATATCTGCTTTTCCAAAGTTGTGAAAACTTCCGGATAAAGCTTCTATCACAGCCCTGGCTCCCAGGTAAGAACCACCGATGCCAATTACGACAACAACTTCTGTACGCGATCGTAAAACGCGGGCCGTCTCTTCGATATCTTTTAATTCTCCAACTGTAATCTGCTCCGGCAGATCCAGCCAACCCAAAAAATCATTTCCTTTACAATTTCCATCTTTCAGGCTTTGTAAAGCTTTTCCGGCTTCTGGAAATAACGCACTTATTTCTTCTTTTTTGACAAAATTACAGGCAGGACTGTAATCAAATTTAATACTGTTCATAAGCTATATATTTACAATTAATGTACACCTATCGTTTTTCCTTTAACCACTTTCTGCAGTCCTTTTAAAATGCCTCTAAAAATGGATATTCATCTCCCCATTTTATTGCATACACATAAAGAAAAACGAATTTCTATTTTTTTCTCGCTTTTAATAAATCCCTGAATTTGGACGCCTGTTCGTAATCTTCATTCCGAATAGCTTCATTCATCAGTTTGGTTAATTCCTGTATCGTATATTCTTTAAATTGATTTTCTTCAACATTTACAACCCCCGTATGTATTTCTCCCTGTTGCTGTTCTCTCACATCCTGGTTTACTAAAATTCCGGCTTTCTCAATAATTTCGGGAGTTGTGTATACAGGCGCTCCATAACGTAAGGCTAAGGCGACAGCATCGGAAGTTCTGGAATCGATTTTTACAATACGCATAGGAGTCTCAAAATAAAGTTCAGAATAAAATATACCTGCGTCCAGACGATAGATCAACACTTCTTTGAGGCTAACTTCCAGACTATCCGTCAAGGATTTGATCAGATCATGTGTCAGAGGCCGCTGGGGTTGTAATTTCTCCAGCTGGATGGCAATTGATTGAGCTTCTGGCATTCCAATTACAATAGGGATCCGGTGCAAATCCGCTTCATCTGACAGTATCAGTGCGTAAGCGCCGGTTTGTGACATACTGTAGGATAATCCCAATACTTTCAACCTGATTCGATCCATAATCCGTAAACCGTTAAATTTCAAATGCTGCTGTCCCAATAGCATTGTAAAAAGATTAACGACATCTGTCTGTTTTAGTTTCAATAATCAGTTACATATTATCATTAAAATTACATTTCATACGTTTCAGGCACACGCTGGCTAACCCTCCCAGACTGGTTTCCCGGTATTTTGCCTGCATATCCTTTCCGGTTTCCATCATGGTTTTTACGACATCATCAAAAGTAACCATATGTCTTCCGTCTGAAAACAATGCATAAATGGCACATTCCCTGGCTTTCTGTGCGACAAAGGCGTTGCGTTCAATACAAGGAATCTGTACATACCCGCATACCGGATCACATGTCAATCCCAGATTGTGTTCAAATCCCATTTCTGCAGCATATTCGACCTGACGGGGCGTTCCTCCGAGCACTTGCGTAGCTGCCCCGGCAGCCATCGCACAGGCAGTCCCCAATTCTCCCTGACATCCCACCTCTGCCCCCGAAATAGATCCGTTACTCTTTACGACATTCCCTATCAATCCAGCTGTAGCCAATCCCCGGATTAGGCGATGGTCGGTCATGCCCTGATCGTGCTTTAAAAAGTACATCACGGCAGGGACCACTCCGGAAGCCCCACATGTGGGAGCTGTCGTCACCCGTCCGCCTCCCGCATTTTCCTCTGAGGTAGCCAAAGCTGCCGCAAACAGCATTCCCATCGGACGGGAAGAACCTGCCGATTGCATGGCTTTGATATTATAAGAACTCGCTTTACGGGCCAATTTTAAAGTACCGGGCAATACTCCTTCGTTCTCCAGACCGTTTTTAATGGTCTGCTGCATCTGCGCCCATACTTCTGCCAGATAATCGAAAATATCAGCTGACTCATGAGCCGCTACATAATCCACCAGAGTGCAGCCTTCTCTCTTACACCAATCCAATACTTCCCCCATGGTGGTAACCGGATAAATTTCTTCCGAATCAAAAGTCCCCTCAGCATCCCATAAAGCTCCTCCTCCCACACTATACACTTCCCATTTATCCGTCACTTTTTCATCGACAATACACTCAAAAACCATTCCATTGGGATGCCGCGGTAAAGTAAGGTCCGGTCTCCAGACAATTTCCGTATCTTCAGGCCTGCCAATAACTTTATTTATAACGGTATCTGTACCATGTCCCTTCCCGGTTAAAGCCAAACTACCGTATAAAGTAATCCGGTACTTATCGGCTTCCGGATGCTTGCTTTTAAAAAAATCAGCTGCCTGGCTAGGTCCCATGGTATGACTGGAAGAAGGACCATATCCCATTCTGAAAATCTCACGTATTGATTTCATTTTTTAATTTAAATCGTAACACCTATTTATTTAATGATGAAACATACAAGAAACCTGGTTTCATCTCTTTTCAAACAAAAAAATAGCAGGTCTGTAAGCCGGGTTCTGTCCCTTTCGGTTTCTATCATTTATCTAGTCTACAGATCACTCTGCAGCTCAAGCGACCTACCCCCCGACTCAGCCGGGAAAGCTTAAAACGTCGGTATACATGGTCTTGCAACCCGTGAGACGTACGGCTGCTCCGGTCACCCGGAACACCGGTGGGCTCTTACCCCACCTTTTCACCCTTATTCCGGACTTTTCTCATTCCGAAACGGTTCTTTTCTGTTACGTTGAATATGCCTTCACAGACATCTTCCCGTTAAGAAGCACGGTTCCCTGTGTTGCCCGGACTTTCCTCTCTCCTTTTCAGGACAGCGATAGAACGACCTGCTATTTAACTTTTTAAATACAAAACAACTTTCGGATTCCTCTCCTCAGTTCATAATCGGGTCTTCCGGAAAATTTGCCCATATTTTATATCTTCCTCCCAAATCCGACATCGATTTTTCCCATAATTCAGCCCAAGGTAACTGAAAAAGGCGGTCACGCCCCATATTGCCCACCATCCATGAATTCTCCTCCAGTTCTTTCTTCAATTGTCCGGATTCCCATCCGCTATAACCGGCAAAAAAACGGATTTCCTGAGGAGAAATCTGCCCTTCCTTCAGGAAACGGGTAAGCTCCCCGAAATCTCCGCCCCAATAAATTCCGTCAGCAATAGGCAAAGCATCCGGAAGCTCCGGATGGGTATGCAAATAATACAACTGATTTTGCTCTACCGGTCCTCCCAAGTATACCGGGAATTCTAATCCTTTCAGCTCTCCAACCAAATCCGAAGTGGTATAAGACATCGGTTTATTCAAGACAAATCCGATACTCCCTTTCCCGTCGTGTTCTACAATATAAACGACAGAACGGGAAAAATACCGGCCTTCCAGAAAAGGTTCGGCAATTAAGATATCCCCTACCGCAATATTTTTACGGTTAGGCTTTATTTTAAATAAATCCTGAAACTGTTCGTCCACAAATATTCGTATTTTTACCTGTCAAAAATAGCAAATTATTTTGGTATGGTAAGAATAATCTGCGGCATACTTTTATCTTTCTTTTATACAAACGCCTTAGATGCACAGGAACATCTTCTCCCAGCTACTGTAACCGAAGGTGATACCTTGCCTCATGTGTATTTGCAGGAAATAAAAGTCGAAGGCAAAAATCTTTACAAACGAAAATATAAACGTGCCGGACGACGCCGGACCCGATTGGAATATAATGTGAAAAAAGTATATCCCTACGCCCGGATAGCTGCACGGCAAATTCAACAAATCGACCGGCAGATCGGGCAGGTAAAAGACCGGTCAAAACGCAAAGAAATTATCAAAAAAGAATACAAAACCCTGATGAAAGCGTTCAAGCAACCTTTAATGAAACTTACGATCACCCAAGGGCGTATTTTAGTGAGGTTAATCTACCGGGAAACAAATAACAGCGCTTTCGCACATATCAAAGAATATAAAGGAAGTGTAAATGCCTATTTCTGGCAATCCCTTGCACTTTTATTCGGAAATAATCTGAAAGCCGATTATGAACCGTATGGAAAAGACCGCGAAATAGAGGAAATTGTTAAAAGAATTGAAAGGGGAGAATTATAAAATCCCTTTCAGCAAAGGGGAATTAAGGCAAAAAGAATAAAAAGAAAACAAAGAAATTCCTAACTCTTTATTATTTTTGTCAGAAATACGGAAAGACATGACATTTGAGGAAATCGTAAAAGACCTGAAAGCCGGTAAATATAAACCTCTTTATTTCCTGAATGGAGAAGAGCCTTTTTTTATAGACCAGATTACAGATCTGGTGGAAAGGGATGCCCTTACTGAAGACGAAAAGGCCTTTAACCAAATGGTTATGTACGGGAATGAAGTCAACATGACCACTATTACAGATACGGCCAGGCGTTTCCCGGTCATGGCACAACGGCAGGTGATAATCGTCCGGGAAGCACAGAATATAAGAGACTTCGACAATCTCCTCCCCTATATAGATCACTTGCAAATGTCTACTGTTTTATTATTTGCATACAAAAATAAAAAAGCAGACAAACGAAGAAATGTATTTAAAAAGTTATCCGCATCCCCTCATTGTATCTGGCTTGATTCCAATAAATTATATGAAAATAAAATTCCGGACTGGATCATGGGGTATTGCCAGTCAACCCATCACTCCATTACCCCTAAAGCAGCCGGTATTTTAGCAGAAAGTTTGGGTAATGATCTCAGCCGGATCGCCAATGAGATTGATAAACTTGCATTAGCTTCAGAAGGAGAAATCGACGAAATCCTCGTAGAAGAAAATACTGGTATCAGTAAAGACTTCAATACCTTTGAACTACAGGCTGCCATTATCCGCAAAGATTTTGTAAAGGCAAACCGTATCGCAAATTATTTTCAGGCTAACCCTAGAAACAATCCTCTCGTATTAACGGTAGCAATGCTCTTTAAATACTTTCTGAACTTATTGACCTATCACTACCAGAAGAAAGCAACGCCTAACGTACAGGAAATGGCCCGTATTTTAGGTATCAATGCTTTTTTTATGAAAGATTATACAGAAGGAGCCAAAGCCTATAATGCAGTCAAATGCGCTGCAATCATATCTTTATTAAGAGAATACGATATGAAATCAAAAGGCGTTGGAAATGCAGGTACATCAGAAGGAGAATTGCTAAAAGAACTGATTTTTAAAATTATGCATTAAATCTTTTGGGTATTTTTTAGAGGACTGAGGAATAAAACAGAATAAGTATATAAAATTCGGGAATTATGATGAAAAAAAAGGGTTCAGTTACTCCTATGCCTCAACAACCCCTTCACAAGGCAGTCTTTTTTAATAGGGATGGAACAATCATTAACAATGAAAATCAACATTATATTTATCGTGTAGAAAATGTTGTTTTTAATGAAGGGATTATAGAAGGGCTCAGAAAACTTCAGCAAGCCGGATATCTGCTTTTTATCGTCACAAATCAAGGCGGGATTGCAAAAGGAATTTACACACATGAAGATGTAAAAAAGGTACATGATTATATACGTCATTCCCTGGCAGAAAAAGGTATTACAATCAGTGAAATATACTATTGTCCCCACCACGAAAGCATAAAAACCTGCGTATGCCGGAAACCTTCCCCTTATATGATCAATATGGCTATAGAAGATTTTCATATTGACCGGGGTGCTTCTTATATGATCGGAAATAATATCCGGGATATAAAAGCCGCAGATGCTGCCGGCATAAAACCGGTCAAGATTCATAAGAATCAAAGTATCCTACCCGCTGTGAATAAAATAGCAGGCACTACCCGGAAACACATCAATATGAATCTGGATGAATCAGAATTCTAAAGGAGCAGCATCTGTCAGTTGGATTTCTGCCGTGAACCGGGTAGCTCTTTCCACAGGAGTCAGGCCGGCATAGCCGCTTTTTATTTTTCCGGCTTCCAAACGGAGGGGAAAATCACGGGTTAACCGGAACTGCCTTTGCCAGGCAGCTTCGGCAGCCGGCAAATAGGAAAGAGTAAATACACCTTCTGAAGTATTCTGTATGTAACGTTGCGATAAAAACAATGCCAGAATTCCCATGGTATAACGCAGATTAATTTCTACGCAAGGATGTATCTTATATTTTCCTTCCCGGTTTTTATAAATCATCATATCTACTCCAAAATACCCTTCATAAAAAGCTCCGATGTGAGTTTCCATAAGTACAGTAACAGACTGCTTCAACCCGGCAAAACAAGTTTCACCTGTATAAGAAATGAGCTTTTTCTCTATTTTTTTCTGGTCTCCGATGTAATTTCCCCTGTAATCCCCGTTTTTCCCGGAATAAAAAAGAGACAAACCCAGAAACCGGACATTTCCCCCTGCCGCATAAAACTCCATGGCGAAATCACATTCTTTATCCAAATATTCTTCCAGCATAATGTACCCTTGCCGGTCCAATATCCCTCCGATCCATTCCCGGTTTTTTGCATTTAAATCTCCTCCCGGAATTTTTAATAATCCTTTACCCGAAGACGACCAGGGAGCTTTTACCAAATAATCTTTTCCGTTTTGTAAATTAGCTGAAATTTCTTGCAAAGAGGAACAAACAACAGGAAGAATATGAGTTTCTATAAAAGGGAGCGTGCCTTGTAAATGCATTAAACAACTCCGGGCCATTTTCCGGCTGTATTTCTCCTTGTATTCCGGTCTCCATTTATCAGGCTGCAACAATGCCGCAACCCTGGGATTCCATCCCCAAGGCTCAGGTTTTAAACAGGAAGGAATCTCTTCCGATTGGGTAATGATAGCGGGATTCAGATTGAAAATTTTCAGTTGTGTTTCCAGAAAATTCGGCGACGGCCGCTGTTTCATCCAGACAGCATCTCCCTGCTCAGAGAAATAAGCCGGTAAATAAGCCAGTTCATGCGCCATTCTGACGATATTGGCCGGTGGCGTATAATAAGGGCTTCCATTGGCTATCGCCATTTCTGTATCCGGATTGAAATAATACAGCTTCCCCATCTTCAGCTTTCCTCTGCAGATAAAATTTTCATAAAACATTCTTTACAATCGAATTCCAGCCGGAACCGGTATTTATCATTACACAGGTAAAGGGGAAAATCCAGTTCTTTAGAAGAATGTTGCTTGCGGCAATATCCCATTTCATATAACAGACAATAACGGGTATGCATCAATTCTCTTCCCTTAGCAGCTCCGGTAAGTTCAAAACCTGCTTCCACATCTGTAGCACCATGTTCCCGGTAAAAGGCTTCTGCCTTTTGATTGACGACATTATTCTGCCAGCAGATGTGAGGAAAATAAGGTAGCTGGCGGTCGAGAGGCTGCATCCGTACAACCGTCCTGCGTTTTTCCCGGGCCTCTGACAACCGGTTCAGTAAAAAACGACGAAATTCATTGATTTGTCCGGACGGGATAAAAATAACCTCTTCCCCTTCATAATATACCGACCGGCATACAAAATCTGTATCCCCGCACTTTCTCAACTGCTGTTCTATCCGTTCCTTTTGTCCGGGCCGTTCTGCCCGTTTAAAATACCCCTCCGGTTTAAAATCAACGGCAATACCATCCTCATCTTCCGCATATAATTCAATGTGTCCGTTTATTACTTTTATCCGCAGGATAATTTCAATTTTTCTTACCGATTTCGACTTTTCAATCTGTGTAGCGAACTGATGGTCGTAATTCCGGTAAATCACTGTTCCCGGAAGGATATGCAACATTTCATTACAAATGATCTTCTCTCCTTCTACCCGGTTTACCCGCAGTCCTTCCAGTCCTTTTTGACCCAGGTAACAAAGTCCGTCCCCGTTATGCAATTTTTCTTCCGTACAGATCCACAATTCATTATTATATGCTTTTTTAACTTTTCCCAAGAGTTTCCCCCAAGATTTCGGACTTTCCATATTTACCAGACCTTTTTGTCGTCCCCGGGCAAAATAATCCGTAAATCCCCTGTTAAAACTCCGTTCCGGATCCGCCTTAAAACCCGGTATTACTTTTCCGGAAGAAAGTCGCCCGATCGAATTATTTTTTATTTCCAACTGATTGTTTATAAGCGAATTGTAGTAATTTACAGTATTTGCCACATAATTCGCATCCTTCAGGCGACCTTCTATTTTAAAAGAATCCACTCCGATACGAATTAAATCGTTTATATAAGCTGACATATTTAAATCCTTCAGGGACAACAAATACTTGTCCTGCAACCATACTTTATCCGAATGATCCTTCAGGGTCCATTTCATGCGGCATGCCTGTGCACATTCCCCCCGGTTGGCAGAGCGCCCGAAAAGGTGTTGGGAGAGATAGCATTGACCACTTAAACTCACACACAATGCCCCGTGTATAAATACTTCCAGTTCTGCTTTCACTTCTTTCCGAATAGACGTGATTTCCTTCAAAGACAATTCCCGGGCCAGGACAATTCTCTGAAACCCGAGCCGGTCCAGAAATTTTATCTTTTCCAGTTCATAGTTATGCATCTGAGTACTCGCATGAAGGGAAATGGGGGGCAAATCCAGTTGCAGTAATCCCATGTCCTGAATAATTAACGCATCTACTCCGATTCCGTACAATCCCCGCACCAAGCGCTCCGCTTCAGCCAGTTCCGAATCGTATATAATCGTATTTAAAGTAACGTATACTTTACTATAAAAACGATGGGCATACCGGACGAAAGCCTCAATATCTTTCAGAGAGTTACCGGCCTCCTTTCGGGCCCCAAAAGCAGAAGCTCCGATATATACGGCATCTGCCCCGTTGTCAATAGCAACTCTTCCGATAGCATAATCCCGGGCCGGAGCCAAGAGTTCAATTTTTCTCATGCGTCTTACTTTTTTCCATTTCCTCTCTTTTCGTTTTTCAATATCAATCCTCCGGTGAAAAAATGTTCCGGTATTGCAAAAGCAGTAAACAGATAAAAACCGGGGTTTACGCCTTATCCTTTACTCACCGTAATAGGGAGCTCCGGCCATTGATTTCCTTTTACAACCGGCATTTCCCACAACTCACAAAGAGGAAAATATTTTTCAATATAATTCCGGATCACTTTTATAGAGTCCTCTTTTATCCACTCACTATCATTGGGAAAATCATTGTAAATAACGTGACTGACCTGAATCCCCCTCAACCGGCATAATTCCAGACTCATCAACGTATGATTTATACTGCCCAATTTAGAGGAAGACACTAAAATCAGAGGGTAACCCTGTTCCTGTATATAGTCTATCGTCAGATAATCCCGCGTCACAGGTACATATAATCCTCCCGCTCCTTCCAACAATACTACCTCATATTTCCGGAGTAATTTTTCGGTAGCCTTTTGAATCACCTCTTTATCCAAACGGACCTTATCTATTTCCGCAGCCAGATGGGGGGAGGCCGGGTAGGTCATGACGTAGGGGCAGGTTGTCCCCTCTTTATCCGCTTCTACCGGTTCAATTCCCATGATTTCCCTGTGTTTCAGAATATCTTCCGAAATACCTTTACATCCTGTCTGAATAAATTTCTGAGTAATTACATTTACTCCCTTTTGTCTCAGAGTACGGGCAATGACCCCTGTCACAACTGATTTTCCCGTATCCGTATCAATACCGCTCACAAAATATACAGCCATATTTAATATAATTTAGATTTCTTTTATTTAAATGAATCGTATACCTTACTACCTTATGGGAGACCTTTTAAATCCGTTCTCTCCTTTTATGCTGACAAAATTATAAAATTCGCTCAGAATCCATTCACCTTTGCCAGATAGTTCTTAATTTTGTGTATATACTAAACAACTAAACTAAAACGAAATGAAAACAGGAAAATTATTTGTAGCATTATTGATGAGTGGAAGCATTATCCTTTCAGGCACTTTTTTAGGTGGATGTGCCAGTATGAGTAATACAGGCAAGGGAGCAGTAATTGGTGCAGGAGGAGGAGGAGCCTTGGGAGCCGGAATCGGAGCATTGGCAGGTAAAGGCAAAGGGGCAGCCATAGGTGCGGCTGTAGGAGCAGCAGTAGGTGCCGGTACAGGAGCACTGATTGGCCGGAGAATGGATAAACAAAAAAAAGAACTGGAAGCCATTAAAGAAGCCAAAGTAGAAACCGTTACGGACGTAAACAACCTGCAAGCCATAAAAGTAACCTTTGATAACGGTATCTTATTCGACACCAACAAAAGTGAATTAAGTCCTGCAGCCCGGACCGCTTTGACAAAATTCGCTGCTTCTCTGAAAGATTCTCCGGATACGGACATTACAATTTACGGACATACTGATAATACCGGAAGCCGGGAAGTGAATGAAAGAATATCCAAAGAAAGAGCCGAAGCCGTTGCTAATTTTTTAGTAGGCAATGGCATCAGCCGTTCCCGTATCAAAACAGAAGGCCTGGCTTTTGATCAGCCTGTAGCTGACAACAGTACAGCAGAAGGCAGGGCTTTAAACCGCCGGGTTGAAATATACATCACCGCCAATAAAGACATGATTCAAAAAGCAGAAAACGGAACGCTTAACTAATTCCTTGCAAGAGCCGGAAAAACTTTTACGGATATAACACTTTATACAGGATTGTGACTCATTTTGCAATTCCCTTGCTTACTGAACCAGCGGTACCATTAAAGAATCAATTCGTTCCATTCTGCAGCGAAACATTCGTCCGTTTCCGTAAAGAAGCAGCAATTCATCCCAAAAGTGTTTTCCGGCTATTTTATACAAATTTTATGCTAATAAAGCAGCCAAAGCTATCGAATTCAATTTCGTCTCTACACTGTCTCCCCGGGAAGATAATACGCTGGGAACCTTAGCCCCAACCAGTATGGCCCCCTGATCAGACTTACAGATTTTGGTATTGGTTTTGTAAAATACATTTCCCGCTTCCAGATTGGGAAATACCAAACAGTCGGCATCTCCTGCCACTACTGAACGTACTTTTTTGATTTGGGCTGCTTCCTTATCTATGGCCACATCCAAAGCCATAGGACCATCGACAATGATGGAATTACAAATCTGTCCCCTCTCTGCCATTTTTGACAAAATAGCAGCGTCTACAGTCGATTGTATTTTAGGTAATACCTGTTCCGTAGGAGCAATCATGGCTACCTTCGGACAATCAACCCCCAGTGCCTTGGCCGTCAGCGTAACATATTTGATCATCGCAATTTTCTGATTCAAATCCGGTAAAGGAATAACAGCAACATCACTGATTACCAATAATTTATGATAAGAGGGACATTCCATAACAGTGACATGGGACAAAATCGTATTAGGCTCCACCAGGCCCTTTTCCTTGTTTAAAATGGCTCTCATATATTTATCCGTGCTCACCAATCCCTTCATAATAATGTCGGCTTTCCCTTCCCTCACTAATGCTACTGCTTTCTGGGCTCCCTTGATATCGACAGGCTCGTGCACGATTTCAAAACACGACAGATCATATCCTTGTTCTTTACACACCTTGGTTATTTCCTTCTCATCCCCCACTAAAGTAGCTTCTATCAAGCCCATCTTTACAGCTGCATGTACTGCTTCAATAGAATGACTGTCGTTCGCATAAGCCACAGCCAGACGTTTTTTACGCACATCCTTTTTAAGTGATTCGTAAATATCACTGATTTTTTCGATTCTCATTGTATAAACAGGTAATTAGTTGTAATCTGTAACAAAAATATATGATTTTATTTAAAACAAAAACTTTATTGCACAAATTCTTATATTTTGTGCATTTCCACAATTATCGTGCCATTCTTTATTTCATTTACAAAATTCACGGATTTATTATAAATACACGTGAAGGCATCATCCAGTCATATTTAAGACGTTAGTTTAGAGGAACAACTCCTTGAAAGCCGAACATTGGAATCCGGTTAAAGCGTAAATCAAAAATTAATTATACCTTTGTCCGTCTGATGAATTATGGAGCCTTCTGTATCTTTCAAAAAAAATATAATAGCCCTTTATTTTATAAAGGTATCGAAATGGTTTACCCTGGTAATGCCAATCATCGTTCTATTTTACGAAGAAAACGGATTGGGATTGAAGGATATTTTTTTACTGAAGAGTGTTTACTCCATTGCGGTGGTTGCTTTTGAAATTCCTGCCGGTTACCTGGCCGATGTATGGGGGCGCAAAAATACATTACTCGTCGGATGCAGTTTAGCGTTCGGAGGTTTTCTCTGTTATTCTTTTTCTTATACCCTGGGAGCTTTTTTTCTGGCCGAAGTATTTTTAGGTATCGGACAGAGTCTGGTTTCCGGTGCTGATTCCGCCTTGCTATACGACACGATGTTACATCACCGCAAAGAAGAGGAATATTTAAAATACGAAGGCCGGGTGACCATGATCGGAAATTTTTCGGAAGCTGCTGCCGGTATCGTAAGTGGTTTTTTAGCCATCTCTTCCCTGCGTATGCCTTTTTATTGCCAAACTTTTATCGCTTTTATTGGTATCCCGGCAGCTCTGACTCTGAAGGAATATTCGGTACGTACCAAAGTGATACATCCGTTAAAAAATATCCTCTATATCATCCGCTATTCTCTGATTACCAATAAAAGTCTCTGTTATGACATTATGTTTTCAGGAATTATCGGGGCAGCTACGCTGACGATGGCCTGGTTTGTACAACCGATACTGATCGCCATAGATACCCCCACGACCTGGTACGGCATTATCTGGACGGTATTAAATCTTACAGTAGGGGTAGCCGCTCTTTATTCCGACAATTTAAACCGTCGGTTCGGAGAAAACAAAACCTATCTTTTTATTCTCTTATTCATTGCTGGCGGGTATGTCGCCGTTTCCTTCAATATCAGCTATCCGGGTTTAGGCCTGTTGTTCCTGTTTTATGTGGTCAGGGGATTTGCTACGCCCATACTGAAAGGATATATCAATAAACAGACTTTTTCCGAAATGCGGGCGACAGTACTTTCCATCCGGAATTTTATCATCCGTCTTCTGTTTGCAGCCATGGCTCCCTTTATCGGTTGGCTAAGCGATGCCTATTCTTTAGCTGTAGCCTTGCAGGTTACGGCGGCTATCGTTTTTTTTCCGGGTTTACTATTTTTAATCCTTCAATGGAAAAAACAAATTAAAAAACAGTAGGCAAAAGATTTAAAATTCAATAACAGCTGTATATCCGGAATGACAGGTGAAATATAAATTTTAAAAATTCTCATTCAATTTTTTTCTGCATTTTCTTTTTTTTCATATATTTCATATACCTTTGTAAACAGAATAAGGGGTGCCTTAATACGACGGGCTGAGATTATACCCTATAACCTGATCCGGGTAATGCCGGCGGAGGTAAATAGAATACTTCTTACCGTTTTACACTTCCTTTTTCACTGATAATGTATAATAGCGGATCTGCTTCCGAATGCCTCTATTTCTAATCAATTTATAGAATATTCGGTTGTGAAAGGATTCTAAACATTTACTTCAATATGCAAGAATTTACAGTCACCTCCGGTGCTTTACCCGGTTCCGAAAAGATCTATGTAAAAGGAAAATTATTCAATATCCGGGTTCCCATGAGGAAAATTTCACTGTCCGATACGCTGGAAGCAGACGGGAACCGGATAGCCAACGAACCCGTCGTAGTATATGATACTTCAGGCCCTTATACAGACCCTGCTTACCGGGTAGACTTGCGTAAAGGGCTGCCCCGGACCCGGGAGGAATGGATAGCAGCCAGAAACGATACTGAAAAACTGCAGGGCTTGAGTTCCGAATACGGAAGAATGCGGCAGGCAGATGCTTCCCTGGATTCCCTTCGTTTTGAACACGTCAATCTTTATCCCCGTGTTGCCCGCCAGGGCAAAAGTGTTACCCAAATGTATTATGCCCGCCAGGGAAAGATTACCCCGGAGATGGAATACATTGCTATCCGGGAAAATCAACTCATTGATCAGATTGCTGAAAACTATAAAAAAGAAACAGGAAATCCGCTGGGTGCCTTTATTCCCTCTTATGTCACCCCTGAATTTGTACGGCAGGAAGTGGCAGCCGGACGGGCCATTATTCCGGCTAATATCAATCATCCGGAAAGCGAACCCATGATCATCGGACGCAATTTTCTGGTGAAAATAAATGCCAATATCGGTAATTCCCCGGTCACATCCACTATTGCCGAAGAAGTAGAAAAGGCTGTGTGGGCATTCCGCTGGGGAGCCGATACAATTATGGACCTCTCCACAGGTGCCAATATCCACGAAACCCGGGAATGGATTATCCGGAATTCTCCCGTACCGGTAGGCACTGTTCCCCTCTATCAAACCCTGGAAAAAGTAAACGGTGATATCACCCGCCTGAATTGGGAACTCTTCCGGGACACCCTCATTGAACAGGCGGAACAGGGAGTAGATTATTTTACAATTCACGCCGGGCTCCGCTGGAAAGATATTCCTCTTACTTTAAACCGGCTTACCGGTATTGTATCCCGGGGGGGATCCATTATGGCACACTGGTGTACCACTTTTAAACGGGAGAGTTTTCTATATGAACATTTTGAGGAAATCTGTGAGATTCTGGCCCGGTATGATGTAGCCATCTCCCTGGGAGACGGATTGAGGCCGGGTTGTATTGCCGACGCCAATGACGAAGCCCAGATCGATGAGTTGAAAACGCTGGGAGAACTGGCAGAAATTGCTCATACTTATAATGTCCAAGCTATTATTGAAGGACCGGGGCATGTCCCTATGCACAAAATCCGGGAAAATATGGAATTACAAATGAAATACTGCCACGATGCTCCCTTCTATACGCTCGGCCCTTTGGTCACCGATATCGCTCCGGGATACGATCATATTACCTCCGCCATTGGCGGAGCCATGATTGGATGGTATGGTACCGCCATGTTATGCTATGTAACTCCGAAAGAACACCTGGGACTCCCCGACCGGGAAGACGTAAAAGAAGGAGTCATCACATTTAAATTGGCTGCACATGCAGCCGACCTGGCAAAAGGACAACCCGCAGCTGCTTACCGGGATTATGCCATGAGTAAGGCCCGCTTCGAATTCCGCTGGAAAGATCAGTTTCACCTGGCGCTGGATTCCGAAAAAGCACTTCGTTTCCACGATGAAACCTTACCGGAAGAAGGACATAAAAATGCCCATTTCTGTTCCATGTGCGGAGCCCATTTCTGCTCCATGCAAGCCAGTCAAAAACTGAGGAAAAAATTAAACACTCCCATCTAAATCTGATCCCTCAGAAAAAACGAAGAAATTTTGTTTTTTCTGAGCATACATTGGATTCTTTTTAACTGAAAGATGCTGACAGTTTTGATCACTTCCCCCCTTCCCGTTTTCGAAGAAACGGCAATCTGTAATCTTCTGTTCGATTACGGGCTGGATATCCTCCATCTGCGTAAACCCGGAGCAGACAAGGCAGTATTTGAACACTTTATTCAAAAAATCCGTCCTCACTACAGAAACCGTATCGTCATCCACGATTTTTATGAGTTGGCAACCACATATCAGTTACGGGGTATACATTTGAAGTATAATCAGAAAAATGATATTGTGAAATACAAAAAATTTTCACATATCAGTATCTCCTGTCACACCCTTTCAGAAATAAAGACACTTCCTTTCGGAGTGACTTATTGTTTTTTAAGTCCCATTTTCGACAGTCTTTCTAAACCGGATTATTGCAGCCCTTTCCGGCATATACCCCATATTACAGAAGCAAAATTACCGGTACCGGTAATTGCACTGGGGGGCATTACTCCCGACAAAATAAGCTCCTGTCAAAGAGCGGGATTTGCAGGGATTGCAGTATTGGGCTATATCTGGAACTGTCCGGAAGCAGCTTTTATGCGTTTCAGACGTTTGAAGACTCCGGTTGTATTCAGTATAGCAGGTTTTGATCCCAGCGGAGGAGCAGGTATAGCAGCCGACCTCAAAACATTTGAAAATTGCGGCGTTTACGGACGTGGCATATTATCTGCCCTGACTTTTCAAAATGAAAGAGAATATCAGGCCACTGCCTCTTTTCGTTTGGAAGATATCATTTCTCAACTTGAACTACAATTCCGGTATGCAATCCCTCACTATATCAAATTAGGCCTGCTGCCCGATAAGGAAATCCTTTTTTCCCTGACCGATTATCTGATTCAAAAAGTTCCGGATATAAAAATTATATGGGACCCGATTCTCCGGTCTTCTTCCGGATTTTCTTTTCATGCTTCTCTCCTTTTGCCGGAACGTTTTTTAAGACAGCTCTACCTCATTACTCCCAATACCGATGAATTGAAACAGTTATTCAGCAAAAATCCTGAAATTTCAGCATTACAGGAAATCTGTAAATACTACCGTTTCCATTTGTTATGGAAAGGGGGACATAATGCAGAAGCCGTCTCTGTAGACCGGTTAATCAGTCCGGATGCCGTACATTGTTTTACTGTAGAAAGAAATATGTATCAAAAACACGGGACAGGTTGTGTATTATCATCAGCCATTACGGCTTATTTAGCGCAAGGCTATTCTTTAGCGGAAGCCTGCCGGAAAGCACAGGTATACGTTTCCCGTTTAATGGATTCGAATGACAGCCTGCTAGGTTATCATTTTCCGGCTCCTTTGAACAAAAAACCGCTGGTAGCGGATCTTCACCTGCAATATATTACGGATTACAAAGAAGGCCGGACCATCTGTGAACAAGTGGAAGCCGTCTGCCGCGGAGGCATCCGGTGGATACAATTACGGATGAAAAAAAGCAATCGTACTGAAATTTTGCAGGTCGGCCGGCTTGTCAGGGAAATATGCAGCTATTACAAGGCTCTCTTTATTGTCAACGATCATGTGGACATCGCCCGTCAGTTGGAGGCGGACGGTGTTCATCTGGGGCTGGAAGACATGGACCCGAAAGAAGCCCGTAAGATATTGGGAAGCGATAAGATTATAGGTGCGACCTGTAATACGATTGAAGATGTACGGCTAAGAGCCACTCAGGGAGTCGACTACATCGGTTTAGGCCCTTACCGGTATACGACTACCAAACAAAAATTAAGTCCCGTACTGGGATTAAACGGCTATAAGGAAATTTTAAACTCTATGTCTCAGCAAAAAATATCCCTGCCCGTATTTGCCATCGGCGGAATCACGGACACCGATTTCATCCCCCTTATGCATACCGGAATACAAGGGATAGCCCTCTCCGGCCTGATTAAAAATAATCCGGATATGGAGCAAAAAGTCCGGGAAATAAACAAAATACTGGAAGGCATCTGATCATTCAGGACCCAAGCTCCGTCTTTTTAACATTTTCGGTGCTGTACTTTGTCCGTTTGAATTTCATATCCTGTCTATTGGGATTGACACACCCGTCTCCTTTCCGCTCAAATTCAGTTGTATAAAGATCGCTGAAAAAGCAGGATTGTCATTAAATTGTTCTGTACCACAGAAACGATTCCTGTCCGTCACACTTGCAAATACAAAATACGGTATTCAAAATACAAAACACTTTCCTTTTAAACAGAGAGTCCCGGGGCATCAGATCGTTTTTGAAGACAGCAGATTCTCTTTTGCAGCGGAATTATGCTGAAAAATAGCACCTACCAGCCGGCAACTATCCAATTCATTACAGTCACCGCAGGTAGTAAACCCTTTTTCAGCGATACATCTGCGGATTTCACAATAATCGCTGCAATATGCAAATTTCACTCCCTCTGAACGGCAACCCATACAATTTATGGTTGCTGCTGTAATCTCCGCTGTATTGTTCATCACACTCCACTTTCGGGCCGTTTTTTCTCTTAATTCGTTGTCATTTGCGACAGTAGCTATGCGGGCATCGCAATTCTCACAATCCAATCCGCAACAGGCAATCAATTGTTTCATCACTGATTTATAATTATTAAGTTTCTGCTTTGTTCAGTTATTCAAAAATCGCCCCTTTTACAAAATCCTCCAAAGATATCTGGTTTTGTATGCAACAATCCGCAGGACAGTATGGAAATTGAAAGACGATTAAATCCTCCCTGGCACTCCGAGGAAAGACTGTTATTTCCCTGCTGTTTTCCTATAATTCATACATTTCTCAGTGTTCCTCCCATAAGCCAGTAAAGCTGTTGTTGCCACATCAGCTTTTTCTAAGCAATTTGCTCAATACGGCTCTTCTGACACAAGGGATATGTTGCAATAAAAGGTTCTATTTTCTGTTTCATTTCGGCATAAGAATTTCCATAAAAATAGAGAGCTGTGTATATATTTCCTTCCCAATAACTATATAATCTCCCGATTCCTTGCATTGCCAGTTCCATTTGTTCCACCACATAATTGATATCACAAGTTTTGTATACCTCCTCAGGCAATTCCGTACCATTGGTGTAAAAAGCCAATCCCTCCAATGTTCCTACCTCTATTTTCAATGCCGGCTCAATTCTTAACAAGGCAGAACCTTTGGGAATACCCAACTGTTTGAGCACATCCACCAAATAATTTATATTGTCCTGCTTATCCTCATTCAAATGGATATCGATATCACAAGATACGATTTCTCCATCAGGATTCAGAGCCGTTCCTCCTCCTGACACTTCTCCTATTTGCTCCTTTTTAAGTATTTCCTGAATTACGTCTTCTAATTCAAACCGGTGCATCGGTCGTAAACGTGAATTTAAATGTAATGTTAATTCCATAGTTTTTGTGTTTTATTGATATTATAACATTAGGCATCTGTAATTTTTACTGTTATTTTTTATTTTTATACCGCAATGCTACGGTTATCCGACATTTCCGTTCAACATCCCGTTCCAGTCTTTCATCGCTTTTATAGTGCACTGATAATAGCAAAAACCCCACAGAATCATCCAGTATAGCAGCACAGCAGTTATCTTAAACAGCAGGCTTTTCTGCGGAGTATTCCTACATTTTCCAATGAAGCGGAAAAGAAATAAAAGTATACCCCATAATCCAACTGTCAGCACACCGCACCTAAAGGAAATATACGCTACGTTAAAGCCTATGTCAAAATCCGGGCAAAGTAGTTACATAGTAAGATACAATACATAATCCTACCCCTAGAGAAATTACGGCAAGCAAAGCGTTTTCATATTTTTTATATCGCATTTTCTTTTATTTCTTGTGTTTCAGCAAAACAGTTCCCCCTGAAACAGCCCTGAAAAGGCAAAACAGATTAAAACAATAATTATCTATAATTGATTTTTCACCTTATTCCTTCTCTTTTTCCACAACTGCCATGAGTTGATAAGGTTCTGCCACAATACATAAGCTGCAGGACCAACTGCTGCTGCCGGACACAAATAAATCTGAGCCATCCAGATAGCTAAAATAGTATTTTTTTGTCCCAATCCCTGTCCCCCGGCTATGGTATTCCCGTATCGTTTACCCAGTCGCCGGCCCAGTCCGAACTGAAATACACACACAAGCAGAGCCAATAAAGCCAAGATTATTTCTGTCCGATAATGGGGATTTTCCTGTGCCAGCAAAAAACTGACTGTACGCGCAGTTACAATAGTCAGGGCCAGGGACCACATATAAAAAGCAACTATTTGTACCGACAGTAACCAGCGATGAATCCGGGGCAAGGTATACTGAACTACCCATGCTCCCAATAAAGGCAATATCAATAAAGGCATAACCTGCCGGCAAACATAACCGAAAGACGTCCAAAAAGGCAAACCGCTGTTTGTACCTAAAAAAGAAAAAATAACGGGAGCCGCTAAAGCCACAGCAATGTTACTGAGAAAAACAAAACTCGCCAAAAAAGCTACATTTCCCCCCAGCATACCCGTAATTACAGCCGCTGCTGTCGCTGTCGGTGCCACCACACAAATTAATATTCCCTGCGCAATCTCTTCATTGAAAGGAGCAATCAAACCGTATAACAATAAACTTCCTCCCAACTGAATTAAAATTAGCCAAATATACAAACCCGAAAATTTTATATTCCGGGGAGATATCTTGCAAAACGTCAGAAATAACATGCAAAATATCAATGTGGGCGTTAAAAATGACAATATATTTATATACGAATGAAATAATGCTCCCGTCAACATAGCGACCGGGAGCATCCAATTTTTTAAAGTCTGAATCACATTTATTTAATTAAGCCCCAATTGTTCTAAATCTACTGTTATCATTATATTATTATATTTCTCATATAATTTTTGCTTGACAAGCACTGCTGCCGGAGAAATATTCAACACAGCTACCGGTCTATTTTTTTCATCAATGATATAAGTTTCGTCATTCCCGTATAAAAACCGATATCCTTTCCACTTGCGGTATTCCACAAACATATCTTTTCCGTCTACTACTTTGACCAAATTTAAATCCTGATCAAAAACCAGATATTCCATACTGTCGGTCCGGATTATTTTATATTGAGGAGTTGCTCCTACCCAATCGTAAAATAAAGAATCCTTTCCTTTGAGATACACGCCTTTTTCTACAAAAGCATCAAAATTTCCGTAGGAAGTACGATTATATATTTTTTCTACCGGCATCCCTTCTTGCAGGGTATATTTTATGAGCTTACTGGTATTGGCGATCCAGACTGAATTAGCGGAAAGACTGTAATCTTTCATTTCTTCTCCTTTATCGAAAACAACATTGCAAAACAATTGCTTACCGTCCTCTTTAGTATAGGCAGCTACAAACGGATTACCGTAATTAGTCGTTTCTTTTCCCTTCTCTGCTGCCCCATAATTGAGCATATATAATAAAGAATCCTGTAATATAAGTTTTGAACTACTGACAGAAGATTGAGGAAGTGGTTTTTCCCATACGACCTTTCCATCCTTTTTTAAACGCACAATCCGATCTTTCCCTGCCCAGTAAATATCGTTTTCCTCTAACAATAACCCGGAAGTAATATTTTTTATATATTCACTTTTCCCACCTAAAAATAGTAAAGTTGGAAGAATTCCAATCGTCATAAAACTTCCTGCCAGTGCCATATCCTCGCCATCATCCCCTTCTCCCGTATTGGCTTTGTAATCCCATCCTTTGCCTGTCCGCAAGTTTATCTGATGCAAGCCTCTGCCCCTTACAATAAGGATAGAATCATTGAGTCCGTATAAATCTATTCCCGTGGAAATATTCAGTTTTCTCTTCCATATCTTCTTCCCGGTAGAGAGATCAACTCCCCATACTTTGGCGCCAGAACCTTTTCCGGTAGCTAAAAGACCGACAGAATTATGGGCACCTACAGCTATTCCGCCCGTCTCCCACATAATTCCTCCGTCGTGCCAATTGTAGCAGACGGTTGTAAGGCCCTCAGGATTTAAAATGTAAGGGAAATTATAGAGTATGCCTCTTTTGTATAAAATCTGTTCTTTCCATATAACTTGCTTTTCAAAAGGCTGATACAAAAGTAAATCCCCTTTTGTAATATATCCTTCTCCGGATTTCCGGAGCGTCCGTAACTGCACAGACCAATACTCTGTGGCACTATCTATCTTAAACTGATATACTTCATGAGGGAAAACAACTTTTTGAGCTTCCATTACCTGTCCTGTCGCATAAATTTTACCAATCGGGACAAAGGAGTGAGTGATATCCTGCGCATAGAGATTAATTATACCATACACAAAAAATAAAGCGAATAGAATCTGTTTTTTCATTGCATATGTAGATTTACGGTTATAGGTTCCTCCTTTACCCTTACCTCTGCCAGTTTTTCTCTTCCCTCTTCATCTGCATATTTAAATGTATAGGTCTTATTTTTCTCCAGTAAAAACTCCAATACGTCATTCATGTCCTGTGTATCTCCGGCTGTACGTCCTCCTCCCACCTGTTCTTTGCCACAGAACACATCTACATTGGCAGCAATCCGGTCGTCAGAATTCTGCACGCACTGCGCCGTACGGAACATCATTACTTTTACGGGAATATGTTTTCCATCTGCTTTTATAGCAGATTCATATGTTTTATATAAATCTACATACCGCTCTGTCACATTTTCTGCAGGTACATAGCGGATGGTTTCATCCCAAACTAAAGGGAAATAAGTATTCGCCGGCTGAAAAGAAGAAGCGTAGATAGCATGTTGCACATCCCCCTTTACAGCCTTTCCGGCATCTGCAAAAAACCATGCTTTATTCAGGGCATTGGGATAATACTCCGTAAAATACCATTTCCCTTCTACCCAGACTTCACACCAATTGTGGTTCCCCCGGTTATCATGCCAATTCGGTGTACCCGCCACCCGGGCCGGAATACCTACGGCCCGGAAAGCATCTGTCAGTAAAATGGAAAGTCCGCTACAAGAAGCCATCCCCTGACGCATAGATTCGTACGGACTCTGATCCGGTTTTTCCCGTTTTGTATTATAATCAACCCTCACTTCATCCCGGATGTTCCGGTTTACCGAATCTATAGCTTCCCAAACGGTTTTACAGCTGCCCACATACGAAGAAAAACGACCGAAAAAATCCGGACGCCATTCTTCCCGGGTTTCGTTTAACGAAATATAAGGAAGTACCTCATTCAGGAAAATACTATCCGGAAGTTCTCCCGCCCAGGGGAAACACTCCCGGGCTTTGTAAGCATATTCCACATTATTGATTAAAAAACCGGCTTTCAACCCTTTCAAATCCCGTTCCGGCATATATGCAATCAAAAAAGCCATTCCCTCTTTATACCGGATATCGCAGGAATCGAGAGCCTTGTTCAGTTCGGCTGCATTGTCACCGGCCTTAGCCAGAGCCTGATTTAAAAGAGCATGATACTTTTCCGGAACGCCCGGATATTTGTTTCCGGAACAGGCCAAAGCACACAACACAATGAGAAACACACAGTACTTCATAATAAATTTATTACTAAATAATTCCTTGTATTAATCTTTCCGGTCGCTGAAATACTTCATAAATTGCGCCCTTTCGTAACGGGCTGCATTATCTATATTGGCATACGACAATTTTCTCCTGAATTCTTCTACGGTCTTAAAAGATTTACTATCCATCCAGGAAGCCAGAAAATGATTCATCGTCTGAATGACAGACAGTCCGCTTTCATACATAACCGAACACAGTTGTACTGTTGTCGCACCGGCCAGTAAAAGTTTTACAACCGCCTCTCCGCTATGTACACCGGTTGAAGCAGATAGTTGCAATTGGGCATCCTTTCCTGTTAAAATTCCTGTCCACCTCAAAGTAGTACGCAAATCTGTCGGCATACTGAATACAGAAGCAACCCCTACCGTCATTCTCTCAATGTCAATGTCGGGCTCATAAAAACGGTTGAATAAGGTGACTGCATCTGCCCCATAGGCTTTCAACTTATCCACAAATGTCGCAAGATTTGTAAAATAATGACTGATTTTCATGATGACCGGGATATGGACCTTTGCCTTGACGTGCTTGATAATCTCGAAATACATATTTTCAATTTCAGCACTTTCTTTAAATTCGTCCAAAGGCAATATAAAAGCATTCAATTCAATAGCGTCTGCCCCTGCCGCCTCTAACTGCCGGGCAAAATCAACCCACTCCCCGTTTTTTAAACAATTAATACTGGCAATAACCGGAATTTTTAAAGCAGCTTTAGCAGCCTTTACCAACTCCATATATTGCTCAATAGCATGTCCGCGGATGTAATTCCGGATATAATCTTCTTCTTCCGGATAATTTCCATCGCCCATCGCCCGCTGCGTTTCCATCAGAATTTGTTCTTCAAATACGGATTTTAAAATCACAGCTCCCGCTCCGAAACGCTCCATTTCTTTCAATTTATTGATATCCGCCGTCAACCCGCAACTACCGGCAATTATCGGACTCATTAACTCCAATCCAGCAAATTTTATTTTCAAATCAGCCATATTCTTTTTTTTATTTATTAGTTTATTCTGGTTTATGATAATTTCTTTCTCCGAAAATCGAACTCCCAATCCTGACCATCGTACTTCCTTCCTCTACCGCTATCCGGTAATCCCCGGACATTCCCATGGATATTTCCCGGAAAGTATCCTCCGTCTGAAAATAGTCTCTTTTTAATTTTATATATATTTCCCGAAGCCTACGAAATTCTTTCCGGATTTGTTCCTCCTCTTCCGTATGAGTAGCCATCCCCATAATACCCGTAATTCTTACGTTTTTCATTTCACGATACACTTCACTTTCCAGCAATTCAGCTGCTTCCGCCTCACTCAATCCGAACTTTGTATCCTCTTCTGCAATATGAAACTGCAACAGGCAATTCACTACCCTTCCTATTTTGTAAGCTTCCCGGTTGATCACCGAAAGCAATTTCAAACTGTCTACAGCATGAATCAATGTGACAAAAGGAATTACTTCCTTCACTTTATTGGTTTGTAAATGCCCGATAAGATGCCATTCGATATCATCAGGCAGAACCTCCTGTTTCTTTACCAGTTCCTGCACTTTGTTTTCGCCAAATGCCCGTTGCCCCCAACGGTAAGCCTCCTCTATATCTTCTGCCGGCTTCGTTTTAGACACAGCAATTAACTTTACCCGTGCCGGTAAACTATCCGCAATCTTTTTTATATTTTCCGTTATACTCATTTTTATCGGTTCTTACTCTGTAAACTTTACATTCCTGCATACAAATATATTAAATATACGCATTTTTTCTAAAAGAATTTCAAAGTTAATTTTCTATTGGAGAAATATAATCTCTTTTCTCCGGTTTACATTTTTTAGCATTAAAAATGCCGCTTCCAATACCACAGAAGACGACCCGAAACCTCCATCAGCTGAAAATACGGATTTTCCCTCACGCTGATTATTATTTTTTCTTACTATCTTTGACACGTAATTTATTTTAATATGCCCAGGTATTTTACGGAATTAGCCTATAACGGCAGCTCTTATAACGGTTGGCAAATACAACCCAATGCTCCTTCTGTTCAGCAGGAACTGAACCAGGCGTTTTCTACCCTTTTACGCCAGGAAATCAGCCTCACCGGAGCAGGTCGTACGGATACTGGTGTGCACGCTGCATTTTTTGTCGCCCATTTTGACATCCCCTTTGTCCTGGAGGATGTCAACAAAACGGTCTATAAATTAAATCGTCTGACAAATAAAAATATAGCAATACATACCATTTATCCGGTCCAACCGGAAGCTCATGCCCGCTTTTCAGCTTTATCCCGGACTTATAAATATTTTATAAACAAATTCAAAAATCCGTTTACCGAAGATTATGCTTTCCGGATTCATCCGCTGCCCGATCTGCAAAAAATGAATGAGGCTTGCCGTATGCTGTTTGAATATTCCGATTTTACAAGTTTTTCAAAATTACATACGGACACGAAAACAAATAATTGTAAGATAATGAAAGCAGAATGGACAGATACCGGAAAACAATTGGTATTTACCATACAAGCAGATCGTTTTTTACGGAATATGGTACGAGCCATCGTAGGGACCCTGCTGGAAGTAGGACAAGAAAAAATGTCCCTTTCCCAATTTAGAAAAATCATCGAATCCAGGGACCGCTGTAAAGCCGGGAACTCTGTACCGGGAAAAGCTCTTTTTTTATGGGATATAAAATATTCCGACGAAATTAAAATTGATTACTGAAAACACATAGTACATGAATATTCTCCGCTGCTTCATCGTGTGTCTGTTCTTATGGGCAACTTCCCAGAGTTCAGCAATGTCCCTCTCTCCTCAGGCTGAAATCAGCATTTTAACCTGTGCTCCGGGAACAGAACTTTATTCCCTTTTCGGACATACTGCCATCCGGGTTGCCGATCCGATACAAAAAATAGACGTTGTTTTTAATTACGGTACTTTCGATTTTCGTACACCTCATTTTTATCTGAAATATGCTAAGGGACTCCTTCTTTATCAATTGAGTGTCACTTCGTACGAAAGTTTTATTTCTTCTTATATTTTAGACGAACGAAGCGTATGGTCACAAACCCTGCAACTCGATTCGTTAACCAAACAACGGCTTTTCGATAATTTATTGGAAAACCGGCAACCGGAAAACCGCACTTATCTTTACAATTTTCTATTCGACAATTGTTCCACCCGGGTAAGAGACATCATTAACAAAAGTACACAACAGCCTATAGAATGGCATATTCCGGAAACAGATAAAAGTTTCTGGAATCTGTTAGACGAATACCTCTGCCGTATGCCCTGGGTCAAATGGGGAATTCATACAATATTAGGACAAACCGGCTCCCGCATAGCTACCCCCTATGAAACCATGTTTCTGCCGGATTACCTCATGCAGGGATTAGCTTCGGCTACAGATCAGGGAGAACTTTTAGCCCAACCGGCAATTGCGGTTTTCAAAGCTCCGGAAACTGCTCTTCATAATCCCTGGTACTTTTCTCCCTTTTTTGTATTTTGTATAGGCAGTATATTGATAATATTAATTTTACAAAGATACACTTCCGGAAAAGTATTGACTGCATTTACATTCCCCTTGTTTTTAACTTCGGGATTAATTGGTATGCTTCTGATATTTTTAGGGTATTTTACCCTACATCCGATGACAGCCCCTAACTATAACTTAATCTGGGCGAATCCCCTCAATTTTATTGCTGCTTTTTTCTTTTTAAAGAAAAAGTTACCCCGGCTGATCCGTAATTATCTCGGTCTGTATCTGCTTGTTCTGCTAGTAGGACTTCCCTGCTGGTTCTTTCTGCAACCCGCCGTACCCTTGTCCACTTTTCCCCTCCTATGCCTGTTGATTTATCTGAGCATTCTATTGAGGAAAAGAAAAGTGTAATATCCTTTTGGCTCTTTCAGTAAAATGCCCTATATTTGCAAGCAATTAGAGGTGTCATAGCTCAGTCGGTAGAGCAAAGGACTGAAAATCCTTGTGTCCCTGGTTCGATTCCAGGTGATACCACAGAATCGGTAAGGATGACTTTTTAAGTCATCTTTTTCGTTATAAAAAATAATCGTATTTTCTTGTGGCTATTCGCTAGAATGATTTTTTATTTCCTTTAAAAAGAATACTGCCCAAATCTTAGATTACACCGGGATAGAAAATTGTCTGTATTTCTTCGGAATCTTATTTATATTTTTTAAATAAGTAAAATGTTATTAAAGAATTCACTATTTTTGTAATAAACCTTATATTTAGTCTTTACCGGAATAGGTGTCATCACCTTTTTAAAATTTTAATTTATGACAATTTAAAACGATAATCAATCAATAAAGTATTGATTGATAGCATTATTTATCATTATTTTATAAACTTGTTAGATTTCTGATTTATTCACTTTAATTTTAAATTTATGAGGACAACACTGTTTCGACTTTCAACATTTGTATGGCTTTTGTTATCCGTTATTGCCGGGTGTAGTGACGACAAAAACGAACCGGACCAGATTATCCTGTCCGGAGATGTTTCTGAAATTATTTTCAATCCGGGGGATGCTACAAGTCAGGATATTGCTTTCTCTTCCACTTCTGCGTGGACAGTGGGGCTTGAGAAAAACGATTGGGTCGAGGTTACACCTATGAATGGACCGGCAGGAGATGCCGTCATCACTATTAAACTGATACAAACCGGGAATACTGCCGATAGGGAAATAACGGCAACAATTTCCGCCGGGACCGCTGCAACTGTTTCTTTACGTATTATACAGAAAGCAAGCAAGGTTACAGCTCAATCAATCCGGATTGTGTCCCCGCAAAAACGCCTGATTATAGGACAGACAGTATCGTTGGAGGTCGAAACAGAACCGGCAGCTGCCATTCTCCCGGGAGAAATTGCATGGAGTTCATCCGATGCCTCTGTTGTGTCTGTCGATAGCAAAGGGATAGCCACAGCACTGTTAGTCGGTACCGCAGTCGTAACAGCCCGGTCTGGGGATCTGAAAGCCGATTATACACTGGAAGTCACCGAAGTATTTACAACCGACGGCGAAGGGAAAAACTATACTTTTACGGCTTTAAGTTCGTTGGAAGGATCCGGAGTGCAGACGGACGGTGGCGATTTTGTAATTACAGCTAATCTTATAATCGCAGCAGAGGACACTTTATCGTTAAACGAAGGCGAAAAGGTACGAATCTGCAATAACGTGGAAATCCGTATACTGGGGAAGGTCAATTTTACACCGGATAATTCAGCAGAGATTCTTCCTTACGACAATACCTCGGTACCTGCACCCCTCTATTTTACAGGAGATGCCGGTGGCGGACAGATTCGTAACGTGACTTTCACGGCTTGTCCCATCCGTTTTTTCGGGTCTATACCACTGACTATTGAAAATTGTACCTTCAAAGGAATTGCTGACACTTATGCAGCAATTAATCTCGGCGGTAGCGGACAGATGACCGTCTCCGGCTGTAATTTCCTCGAAAACGGCTATCCGGCTATCATGGGAGGCGCCAATATGACTACTCCTCTGTTATTTAAGGATAATTACCTTTATAAGAACTCCAATAATGCCCGTAACAGGCCGCAAATCAATGTTACAGTAGCCGGCGACAGCAAGGTGGAAATCACAGGTAATACAGTAGTCGGTCCCGGAGAAATCACCACCAACGGAGGCATAGCTGTAGCAAATTTACTGGGGATTGCCGGTTCCAATGAAGTGCTTATACAAGGGAATAAAGTAAGCGATTGCCGGTACGGAATTACTACGAACGGAGTGATGGACGTCCGTATTATCGATAATATTCTGGAAAATAATAAATGGGATTCCAATCCCATGAACGGAGGTAGTGGCGTCAGTATTTACAATACTGCCGGCGGACAGAAAATCTACATGAGCGGTAATACCATCTCAGGCCACCTGTGGGGTATCACAAATATCGGTAATGTCAACGGTGGAACCGGTCCCTCACTGAATTTAGGCAATCTGACAAAAGGAAATGATTATAATCCCGGCGGGAATGTCTTCCGCGACAATGGGAACGGAGGAATACTGTACGACCTTTACAACAATTCGCCTCTGACAGTTTATGCGCAGGGAAATACCTGGAACGTGACAGTGCAGGACGAACAGAGCATTGAACAGGTAATCTATCATCAGGCGGATAATCCGCAACTCGGAAAGGTGATCTTTATGCCTGCAGCCGAATAAAAAACCGTAATTTGATAAAAGAAGATGGCCGGAACTTTACTCTCCGGCCATCCTTTTTATAATGAAAATGAATATTTTTCAGTTTACCTGTCAAGGATATCCGCAAATTCAGATTCAGGCTTCCACTGAGGGTAATTTTTTGCATTAGCCCAGTTATAACCTAAATCAAAAAATAATTTTACTTCCTGCAGTAAACCACCATAATCATCTGTTTCGGGATGCGTTTGATCGGTCGGTTTATGGTAAATTTCCGTCCAATAATGTTTAATTTTTTCCTTTGCCCACTCTTTTCCATGTTTCCGGTTATCATTCCACCCTTTAGCAAACATCGCGGGTATTCCCTTTTGTACAAAGGGGAAATGATCCGAACGGTAAAACATCCCGTTCCGGGCATCCGGATCCGGCATGACATAACGGCCATAACGGGGAGCTAATTCGGCTACACTTTCATCCAAAGTAGAATGACCGTATCCCGTTATCGTTACATCATTGTTTTCACCCCATAAAGGAATTACATCCAGATTTATGACAGCAGCCACTTTTTCTACAGGAAAAAGCGGATGGTCCACATAATATTTCGTTCCCCAAAAACCCGTTTCTTCACAAGTAGGAGACAGAAAAACAATATTACGCCGGGGTTTTTCTTTTAAAGCATTAAAACAACGGGCTGTTTCAAGTAACCAAGCCACAGCAGTCGCATTGTCTGTAGCACCGTTGATAATGGAATCCCCACCGACCGGAGCCCCATATCCCAAATGATCCCAATGAGCTAAATATACTATACTTTCATCTGTCTTCCCGGAACCCTCTATATACCCTATAACATTTGGACTCGTCTGTCTTACAAATTCATTTTTCAAAGAAACAGTGAGAGTGGAATGTAAAGGGAAAGGAAGAAAATCCGGTGTTTTTGCAATTTGTTTTAATTTTTCCAGCTCTAATCCGCAATCCTTAAATAGAGATTCAGCCACATCAGAATGCAACCATCCGGTCAGGGCACAAGTATAGTTTTGGTGATCCTCTATATATAATTTCGCTTTGGCAGAATTTTGCGGAACACTCCAGGGATATCCGGCCCCGTACGTGTCGTGAATAATCAATACTCCTTTCAGCCCCTGCCTCGCTCCCTCCTCAAATTTATATGTCCATCGGCCATAATAGGTCATGATATCTCCTTTAAAATAAGACGCATCATCTCCTCCCAAACCGGGATCATTAATTAAAACAATTGCTATTTTATTCTGCGGATCCTGAATCCCCGCATAATCATTCTTTCCGTATTCCGGGGCCACAATACCATAACCTGCAAAAATCAATTCTGCATCTTCAATATCAATTTCCGGTTCGATGCTGGCCGTAAAGGCAATAAAATCGTCTGATCTGTGCAAAATTCTGTTTCCCCCGGAGGTTTTTACCAACATCTCCGGCGAAGGTTTTGTAGTAGATAAAATCAAAGGAACCTCCTGAAAATAAGAATTTCCCTGAAACGGTTTTAATCCCACTTCCCTCATTTGTTCCGCTATATACTCAACAGCTCTTTCTGCCCCTTGCGAAAAGGGTTTCCGTCCCTGACAAGAATCGTTTGACAGTACTTCCGTATGTTGTCTCAATTTTTCAACGGTAATCCTTTCTTTGGCAATCTCCGCCTGCCGATCAGAATGATGAATAACACAACCCGTACATATCCCCATTAATATTCCCAAACCATATACATACTTTTTCATATTTACCTCCATTTTTACCCATTAGGGACGTGCCCTTTTGTGTAATTTTTCGCCCCTTCCCCCTTCTGTATCCTCCCTAAACATATCTATAAATGAATTTACACAAAAGGGCACGTCCCTAATGGGTAATTCATGGATCATCATGCATCCCCTTGAAACTTTAACAGATAAATTCAACAGGCATTCACAGAATTTCTAATATCGGATGCTATTGTTTCAATTCAAATCCCAACATCATTCCCTCATATTGTCCGGCAACTTTTCCGACAGCAGCCAAACTGGAACTTTTAGAAATACTGGACAAAAGGGTAACCAATTTCAATAAGCGGTCAGCATTAAACAACAAATTCATTCCTTTTACAGTTTTCACTACTGTAGCATCCATCCGAACCAGCGAATAATAATTAAGCGTCAAAATTCCGGTCGAAGCATTGTAAGAGTAAGTACCTTTAAAGGATTTTTGCCCCAACTGACTTGTAAAAGTCGAATCAGACAAAAATGTGTAAGATAATTTTCCCGGTTCAATCCCTGCTTTAGCATAGGCTGACTCTAATTTCGTCTTCATCCCTTCTGCCATCACTATCCCTCCGGCTTTCTGAAGCAAATCATCACTTTTAAATTGACAGGCAGCTCCTTCATATTGCCAGGTTCCCTCTATATTTTTAAGTTTTGTGGTTTCTTTTACTGTATTCATAATCTTTTCTGCAGTTCCAGATTTCAGTATATCCTCTAAAGATTGGGCACAAAGCGGACTGTAATTCATAAAAATAAGAACCAGACAAACAAAACCTAGTATACAATTCTTTTTCATAATACATTATTTATTAAAATATACAACAATATAAGTTCATTTTAAAAATTTACATCTCCAGTATCATTCCGGCTTTAGGAACACTTTTCTTTTAAATTACACAAAAGGGCACGTCCCTAATGGGTAAATTTATAGCGGTTGAGGAATTCCAGATTAATCCGGGCAACTTCCCCGTAAGTTGCTTTATAAAGTTTTTCCGCTTGGGAAAAATCGGTTGTTTTAAAAGCGTCACAAATACACTGATTAAAAACGGTTGCATATTTTTTCCGATGTACCTGAAGATATTGCCACAGCTTTTGCTCCGCCCAGGACCGGCTATTCCTGACTTCGACCGCCTTGGAATATTCCCCATACTCTTCTGCAATAAGGGAGTACAAACGGGAAGCCAGTTCTGCAGAATCCCGTTCAAAATTGTATACAGGGCCACTGATATCCGGATGCTTTATCTTTTGAGCCAATTCCCGTTCTGCCTGTCCGACAAGAGAATCAATTTTTAAATAACAGGAATAATAGATTTCCTGCAAATTTGGGCGAGGTAATTTTTGCTCCCCCTCTGTCTCCTGTCCAGAAAATTGATTTCCTTTCCAATAAATGAAGAAAGAAGAGAAAAGAAAGAGACAGACCAATACTCCAATCGCAATTTTTTTTCTGCACATGGATTGTGTCAGCTCTTCCTGCATAGCTTCTACTGAAGAAAAACGTTTCCCGGTCTGAAAAGAAGTGGCTTTCCGGGCAACTTTTTTGTAACAGGCACCTAATCCTGTTCCTTTTATACTCCCTAACTCCTGTATCACTTTCCCAACCGAATAAATATCACTTACAAAAGTGGCCTTCCCCTCTTCCCATAATTCCGGAGCAGCATAATGTGCAGTCCCTCTTCCCCCTTTCCTGTACCGGTATGCCTCCTCATCAGCCAGACTGAAATCTATAATTTTCAACTGATTTCCTTTATGAGTAATGAGTAAATTTTCAGGCTTAATATCTTTATGGACAACTCCGCATTTATGTATATAAGCCAGTCCTTCCAATAAATCCGCAATCCATTTCCGGGCCATAGCCGAATTTATCTTATCCCCCCGCATCCATTCCCTTAAAGTCATCCCATCGATATATTCCATCCCAATGCAATAACCCAAAGTAGCTATTTTTTCAAAAAAAAACACTTTTACCAGAAAAGGATGATCCAAACGATAAGTTATATCGTACTCTTTTTTTAATAATCCGATATATACAGGATTATCCCGGTATTGAGGTTTTATCCCTTTCAATACATACAGGCGGCCATTTTTATTGGCTGTATAAAGCAAAGTATAACCGCCAGCAGAACAAACCCATTCTTTTATATCAGTGAATTTTTCGGCATAGTTTATTTCTGCATCCGTCCTAAATTCAGAAGAAACATCCTCATTCATTCTATTTTCAATGTGTTTAATAATGTAAGTCCTCCCTCCTTTCCGGCTAAAAACATTTTACCCTTTTCCCCTTCCCGCCTAAAATCAGTTAAAAATAAAGGTAAACCTTTTATAAACTGAGTGGCACAAAATTCATCCCCTGGCAGAATCTTTGAATTCCTGGCTTCCACTACCTGAAAACGGGTATCCCCCAAATAGATTAGCAATAAATAACGATTCGGTTCCCAAGCCACCTCCAATTTCGTCCCCAATGCCAATTCTGCTACTTCAATATGAGGACTGCTTAGAAATTCCGATTGAGTAATATCTTCCTTCTGTAACGCTTCACAAAACGCACAGAAATCCCTGTAACCCACATAACGGGATAAAATATTCAAAGTCGTCAATCTCGGTCGGGAAGTATAAGAAACATATCCCCACAGTCTTTTTAAAGTCGACAAGCTGATACTCACTTTCAAATTTTGATAAATAGTCCGGGTTAAACTGTAAAAATCACCCGGGGTTCTGAGATCCTCTCCAAATTGATTTTCAACCCTTTTTAAAAGTTCTTTAATTTCCGGATAAAGGTTCATTATACTTAAATATGTGAAAAAATATAGTATAGATACAAAATATTGTTAATTTTGCTCTCAGCAAAGATAAGGATATTAATGAAAATATCAACTTTTACAATATTCGCCTTTATTCTTATAGCTCCTGAAATTTTTTGTCAGGAGAAAAAGGTCATTTCCATTACTCATCTGGAATCTTCAGCATTGTCTGTTCAAATGGAGAATTATGTTTCTATTTTAATTCGTGAAATCAACAAATCTTATTCGGCAGGAAGTCTTCCGATTTTTCCTTCAGAATGTGTAGGTCCCCATGCTTTGGAAAACATATATGGTATCTGGAAAAATTCTCCTTTCAAATTTATCACCACTTCCGGTAACTTCAAAGGCATTATCACTGCTATGGGATATCAAATCCGGGGATTGGCGATTCAGATGCAGGAAGGTAAAATCATACAAAACGGGGTTATCAATTTCAATCCGAACGGACGTATTGAAAGTTTTTATTTTGCGATAGAGGAAAACCTGTACAATGCAGTGTCAACGGAGAATCATTCCTTACAAGACCAGCAAAAAAGGCAGTTTATTCTCAACTTTATTGAGGAGTTCCGAACGGCTTACAACCGGAAAGATTTAAACCTGATTTCTCGTATATACGGAGAAGACGTTCTTATCATTACCGGATACATTTACCGAGTAAGCAACGATAAAGCCACCGTCTCCGGTCTTACAGAAGAAAAAGTACAATTTAATCTCTATAACAAGAATGAATACATCTCCCGTTTAAAAGAAGTATTCCAGCAAAACCGTTTTGTAAATTTATTTTTTGAAGATATTTTTATTCTGCAACATCCTTCTTTCCCCAATATATACGGGGTGACTTTGCTCCAAAGATGGCGTTCCACCCGCTATAATGATGACGGCTGGTTGTTTATGGCTGTGGAATTCAAAAGTGCTACGGAAATGTTAATACATGTAAGGACCTGGCAACCTTACATATTGAATAGAATGGTATTTCCCCGGGAAGAAGTATATCAATTAGGAAACTTTGAATTCAGATAATGAGATTGAGACTACCCATATCATTGATATTTTGTCTATGCTGCTTATCTTACTTTCCGGAAGTATGGGCACAAAAGCAATTGAAAACAGAAGGCGGGATTGATTCCACCCGGATCTCTACCCGCCTCATAGATGGGAAAATAACTGCCCGTATACTTATCGAATCGGGTATAAAATTATCCTATTCTACAAATATGGAAATTCAGCTTTCCCCCAAACAAACAGGACATTTTCAGAGTAAAGGAAGGTATTGCGATACACTCTATTTTTTCCCCACCTCTCACGATAACGTCAGAATGATCTACCTGGAAGCAGAAGGTTATTTTACTCAAAAAATCGGTCCGCTGAAATTACTTCCCAAAACAACTTTCCGTTACGTGGTATACGATCCTTTACAACAAAAACGGAATCCCGGTCTTTTCACCTATAATATTTTTATGGGAGGGGTACTCTGTACGGAATATCCCTCTTACGGGCTGAGGGGAGGGGGAAGTCTCAATCTCCGGATTTGTAAATTTTTAGCAATCGCTCCTGAGATTTGCTACAACCGGCTTTACCTCCATCCCACTTCCTCCCCTTCTCTTTGCCGGGTTTTTCTGGAAACCAATTTTTATTTAAAATACCGCCTTTTTAAATTTGCAAATATATACGGAGGCTATAGTCAGACTTTTATCGACTATAACGGTTATGGACTTTCCCTTGTAGGGGAATGTAAAATCTATAAAAAATTACAGGCCCGTTTTCATTACAATCATTATTTCAATTTCGATAATTCCCTGCTCGGAATAGCTCTGGGAGTCACCTTATAAATATATAATAAACCATGAAACGATTCTCCCTTTTTAAAACGATAGGACTTTTCCTGCTTTTTTTGCATTTCACCTCTTGTCAGGAAGACAAACCATTGGTTTACGAATTAACCGTTGATACCTCTCACATCGAATTTTCGTTTGAAACTTCTGTTTATCAAATTGCTCTCAATGCCAATTACCATTGGGAAATTTCCAATTGTCCGGACTGGTTAACCGTCATCCCCGCTTCCGGCTCCGGCAACACACGGTTGACAATAAATTGTGATGCAAATACAAAAACAGAAGAAAGAAAGGCAGAATTAAAAATTCAGTGTGGACAGGAAACTCAAATGTTGTTCATCCGGCAATCGGCAAAAGGGATTCTCGCTTTTACTCTTTCCGATACCTTAGTTTATGAAAATCCGGCAGAGATACCTTTACCGGTCTCTCATTCTGTCGACTTTAAACTGACCGTCTCCCCCTCATGCGACTGGTTATCCATCTTTCAGAAAGAAAAAGGACAGTACATCCTGACTGTTTCCCTTTTAAAGCAGGATTTGTACAGAACTGCCCAGGTCATTCTTCAGGCTACAGACTATTCACTCCGGGACACCCTTCAAATTACTCAAACGACCTATACTCATCATATCCGGACTTTATTGGAAAAATTTTACCAGGAAACAAATGGCAGTCAATGGGGAAACCATACCAACTGGTTAAGTTCCCTACCTTTACAAGAATGGTATGGTTTAGAATTGAAGAACAACCGACTCATTAAAATTTCCTTATCAAACAACAATTTAAGTGGAAATCTGCCAGAAATACTCTATGAATTATCTGATTTAAAAGAGCTTTATTTAAATAATAACTCTTTGCAAGGATCCCTCAGTCCTTCTATTCGAAAATTAACAAATCTAGAAAGACTGAATCTCTCTTATTTACCTCTTACAGGAGATATTCCGGAAGAATTATGGTCGCTTCCTGAATTACGTTTTTTGGAACTCGGAAGCAATTCTTTTAATCCGGTCGCAATCCCTTATAAAAAACTAAAAAAAATAAAGGCCTTACATTTCAGTTTTTTCCCCTTATTGAACGGCTTATCGTCTGAAATACAAGAACTCACGCAATTAGAAACCTTAGAGCTGTTTGAATGTCACGTCACGGGCCCCTTACCCCCCGAATTGTTCCGGTTGAAAAATTTAAAATTTATACAATTGACATACAACGGCATAAATGGAGAAATTCCACCGGAAATCGGAAATATGAACCAATTAAAAATTTTAAATCTGGCGGATAATAAACTCAAAGGCAATATCCCGCCGGAAATCGGAAAATTGACTCAACTGGAAACTTTAGATTTGTCGACGAACGAACTGAGCGGAAATGTGCCGGAAGAAATAGGAAATCTCATCCATCTGAAAAATTTTACCATTCGTCGGAACTATTTAAGGGGCAAAATTTCTAAAAAAATACAGCAGCTTCCCTATTGGGATACTTTTGATCTTTCTTTCATTCTGCCTCAGATCAACGGTTTTTTAGAACTTGAATAATTTTGATAAAAATGAGAATCGCGATTAAATTCGGAATAATATTTCTCTTTCTTTTGCAAGGACTCTATAGCTGTCAGCAAACCGATATCCCTCTAGTGTATGAAATTTCTCTCTTTCCGGAACCTTATGTCTTTCCTTTTGAAGAGTCAGAAACTCAATTAACGCTCAAAAGCAATTACAAATGGAGTATTCATACAGATAGGGAATGGCTGACAATCTCCCCTGCAACAGGGGACAGCGGACATACTCTACTGAATTTGCATTGTTCTGCCAATCCGGCAGAAACAGAGCGGGAAGCGAAATTGGAAATCTCCTCCGGATCCACTTCAAAAGTTTATACCATTTACCAAACAGCAAAAGGAGTTTTACAATTTAACGAACGGGATACCCTGGTATTCGAAAAGGAAACAACTCTTTCCTTAACCATACAGGCTACCCTGCCCTACGAATTTACAGTTCCGGTTGCCTGTAACTGGATAAGTTGGGACAAAATAAAAGAAAACCAATTTTCACTCCACATTCTCCCTTTAGAAGAAGATTTATCACGGACAGTTCCTGTTATGATACAGGCAACCTCAGCTTCTCTTTCCGACACAATTTACATATCCCAGTCTACCCGGCAAATTTATACCCGGCAAATTCTAGAAAAATTCTACCATTCATTAAACGGAGACCAATGGTACGATCATACCCATTGGCTAAGCGATAAACCGCTCAGTCAATGGGAAGGAATCACAATTATTGATGGGGAACTGCAGGATATTGTACTGTATAATAACAACTTGTCCGGAAATATCCCGGAAGAATTATATAACCTGAATTCATTAAGATCAATTAAATTGGCAGGCAATCACATTCGAGGTTCCTTAAGTCCGCGTATCCGTAATTTAAAAAATTTACACACGTTTGTAGTCGAAGACAATCTACTGACCGGAGAAATACCGGCTGAATTATGGGCTCTTCCCAACCTGGAAGTCCTCAATATGAGTGCTAATTCCTTTCAACCCATTACCATCGATTACGCTAAAATCAACAAAAATATCAGGAGCATAAGGCTCCGAAAATTAAATGTAAGCAATGCCTTATCTCCCGGAATAGGTGCACTGACCCAGCTAAGGGAATTGGAGATGTCTGGATCTCACATCAACGGGAAACTTCCAAAAGAATTATTCCAATTAAAAAAATTATACTTTCTGCACCTTGGATACAATAATATAAAAGGTGAACTTCCGCCTGAAATCGGATATCTGACCGAATTGGAACATTTATATTTATGCAGCAATTACATGACGGGTACAATCCCCGAAGAACTGGGAAAACTGACTAAGCTGGAAGTACTCTATATCGAGGGAAATTACTTCACAGGAAAAATACCCCCAAGCGTATTGCTCCTTCCCCATTGGCCAGATTTCAATCTGGAAGCGATTCTGCCTCAGCGGAATGGCTGTCTGGAAATAGAAAATTAATGTTTGAACCAACTTGAACTAACTTTTAAGAAAGGAGAACCCAAATAATTTCCTATTATTGTTCAGCCGGAAAAGTTGACACAGTAATATATTACGCTCTTTTTTATCAACAAAAACAAACATTTATGAAAACAATTTCTGTTAAAATTATCGGTTTTGGGTGTTGTCTACTGGTATATCTTTTTATGACAACCGGTTGTCTATCTCTCGATCCAAGTTTGTGGAACAATACTGATTCTTATAATTCAACTACTACCTCTAATAATTCTTCAAATGATTGTGAGGTAAAATATTGGGTAGATTATAAAGGCGGATACTATGTACCCTATTTTCAAAAAGAATGTGACAGGGCCTTGAGCCTGGATTACGCACTTTATTACATGGATGGCACTTTATTTCGGGAAGGACATTTATATTTTACAAAAATATCCACGACTCCCGGTAGCGGTCATTATGCCAAATCCCCCATCCGGATAAAAATTATTTCTGAAAACTGGGATTAAGCTGCTCTGTAAATAATGTGACTGCTATATTTCGATAACATTCTGAACGGAAGTTTCCGTTACAAACAGATAATTAGAATAGGAAACCGCTCCATGTGAACAAACCTATTAACATTTCAAGTATTCAGTGTTCGCCATGCAATGCGAATACTGAAATAAATCAAATCTATACATACGAGAAATAGCAGAAGAAACAACTTTCTTTTATAAAGCGGCAATCAACAAATTTATATCCCGGGATATCAAGCCAAATTTATCAGCAATGGCTTCTTTGGTTAGAATTCCGTTATAAATATAGACACCGTTTCTGAGGCCGGCATTGTTCCGGATGGCATTCGGAAAACCGCCGGCACAAGCGACTTCCTGCAGCAAAGGCAGAAAAACATTACTGAAAGCAATGGAAGCTGTACGGGCTACCCTGGAAAGTACGTTAGGGACACAGTAATGAATGACGCCTTCGTAGACGTAGGTAGGATGTTCATGAGTTGTGGGACCGGAAGTACCGATACATCCTCCCTGATCAATCGACAGATCGACAATTACAGATCCTCTTTTCATCAGTTTCACTTGCTCCTCCTTAACAACAATGTCCTCCTCATTTCCAAAACACCGTATAGCCCCCACCAAAACGTCTGCCGTAGACAGGGCTTTTTCCAATACAGGCCTATGAAAGACGGAAGTATAAATTCTTTGCCCGAGTTTGGTCGTCAGCTGCCGTAACCGGTTTACAGAATGATCAAACACTTTTACATTTGCTCCCAGTCCTAAAGCCGTCCTTGCAGCATATTCCCCTAAAGTTCCGGCTCCCAGAATAACGACTTCCGTCGGGGTAATCCCGCTCACTCCTCCCAATATGACACCTTTTCCTCCCCGGGAATTCCCCAAATACTCACTGGCAATCATAATGGCACAATTCCCTGCAATCTCACTCATGATCCGCATGACCGGATAAAAACCATCTTCATCCTTTATAAAATCGAATCCCAAAGCTGTTATTTTCTTTTGCATCATCTCCATAACAGCTTCTTTCCGGAGATCGAATAATTTTAAAGGAGATAGAACAATTTGTTTATCATGCATCAGCTTAGCTTCCTGTAAAGAAACAGAAGTCGCTTTTAAGATGATATCGGCCGTATATACTTCAGCAGCTGTTTCCACAATAAAGGCACCGGAATCACAATATTCCGTATCGGAATAATTTGCATTCGCTCCCGCTCCTCTTTGCAACAATATATGGTGCCCCATAGACACCAGTATCTGAACCGATTCAGGCGTCAGACATACCCGATTTTCACTTTTATCCAGTTCATAAGGAATTCCCAATACCAGCTTTTTCTGTTTTCTTCCCAAAAAGATATTCTTTTCCTGACAGAATAACCATTCTTTTCCCAAAGATTCCATTTTACCGGTATTTCCCATATCCGAATGTTTTATAAAACGTTTTACCTAAAGCTTTACCTCCAACTCCCGTCTTCCGTCCGGTAATTCTGTAAATAGGCAGCTCACCGTTTCCGGAGGTAACAACTCATCTATTTTCTCTGGCCACTCGATAAAGCAGGGAGCCCCTCCGTAAAAATATTCCTCATACCCAAAATCCATGGCTTCCGCTATGGTATTTATACGATAAAAATCAAAATGGTATATCACTTTTCCCGTCTTTGTCTGATATTCGTTGATTATAGCAAATGTAGGGGAGCTGATATCATCAGTTACTCCGGCACAGGCACCTACTGCTTTTACAAAAGTCGTTTTCCCAACCCCCATTGCCCCATAAAGGGCAAAAATCTTTCTATCCCCGACATATTCTAAAAACTCACGCGCCACATCCCGGATTTCTTCTAGGTTATTAATGGTCCATTTCATCATGTTTCTATTTGTCTTTCAGAACTCCGGAGAAAAACAACCGGTCAGATTTCCCTTTCCCCATGTTTTTTCCAGATATACTGATATACCTAAAAGTTACTTATTTCTTCCAAGCCTTTTGCCAAAAATCCCTTTACTGAAAAAGTTTATTTTCTTCTAATGCTTCTGTACCCTCACCCGGTGAGCCTGGGCCGGATTCGCCTCTACAGCTTCCACTACATGAACAGCCAGGTCTGCAAATGCCCTGCCTGTAACAGCATCCGGATTCAAAGCCACCGGGTTTCCGGCATCTCCTCCTTCGCAAATGCTTTGTACAACCGGTATCTGACCTAATAAACGCAATCCTTTTTCCTCAGCTAAAAGCTTACCTCCTTCTTTTCCAAAAAGATAATATTTATTTTCCGGTAATTCGGCAGGTGTAAACCAAGACATATTTTCTACCAACCCTAACACAGGTACCTGAATACCGGGTGATTCAAACATATTAATTCCTTTAATTGCATCTGCCAACGCCACTTGCTGGGGAGTTGTAACCACGATAGCCCCTGTCAATGCGACCGTCTGTACCAATGTTAAATGAATATCACTGGTACCAGGAGGTAAATCAATCAGCATATAATCCAATTCCTCCCAAAATCCCTGCTCTACCATTTGCTTTAAGGCATTGGAAGCCATAGGTCCTCTCCATACCGTTGCTGAATCCGGTTCAACGAAAAATCCGATCGATAATAATTTCACCCCATACTTTTCTACAGGGACAATATATTCTTTTCCGTCTGCTTCTGTCATATAAGGCTGAGCCTCTTCACAACCGAACATTTTGGGAATGGAAGGTCCGAAAATATCGGCATCTACCAATCCCACTTTATATCCCTGTAAAGCCAAGGCAACTGCCAGGTTAGCCGCCACAGTGGATTTCCCTACTCCCCCTTTTCCGGAAGATACAGCTATAATATGGGAAACCTTTTCCAGAGACAAAGGCCTTTCCAAATCCTGCTGAAAAACAACCTCTATTTCCACCAGCTTAAATTCCGTTTTTTCCTGAAGGACAGACTCGCATTTCTTTTTTATCGTCGGCACAAAAGGATCATTCGCCTTCTGAAATACCAAACGAAATACAACTTTATTCCCTTCTATTTTAATTCCCTGTACCATATCCAGGGATACAATATCTTTAGAAGTACCGGGATACTTCACTTCTGATAATATATCACGTATCTGCTTCAATTGGTTTTGTAACATATCTTTAAAATTTATTCCGCTTTATCTTTGAAAAATATTCTGTTCTTTTCCATTCTCTTCAAAAAACAAAGATACAATTTTTTACATAGTTATTTCCGTTAAAAAAAAGGATTTATATAACCTCTTGTTTTTTTAACCGTATTACTCCTTTGTAGTCTATTTTTAATAAAAAACCGAATAATAATGAATACCCGCCATACATTTCACTTTCTAATTTGCCTGATAAGCCTGTTAATATTTATTGCCTGCGGGGACGATCCCAAGGATACTAAAAATGAACTGCTGGAAGGGAGTTGGATCGTTCAAAACAAAACGATCAACGTATGGCCCAGGGTCGGAGAAGATGAAGCAGCGCTACGGGATTCCCTGTTAGATTATACTTTTTTCAATGAAGGTTCCGTTATTACCTTCCGGGAAGACAGTATACATCTGGTAATTGATTATATGGAATGGCAACGCCCTGCCGTCCTGCCTTATTCCTATCACAAAAATTACCTGAAAATTACCCCGCCCAGTCAACTGCCTTTACTTCTGGAGGGAACGGTCGAGCTTCAAAACCCGGTGATGCAATTTACCCTTACGACAGAATCCTATATGTCGATTCTGCAGGTTTTACATCCTTCTTTTTACGATCGGATTCTGTCTGCAAATGTGAGTTATTTCATGCAACGTCAAAATTAAAGGCGGGTATTATATGTACGCAGTGCCCGCCTGCAATCTCCATAATCCGGACATACTTTTTTCACCAATGCCCAAAAAGCGGCAGAATGGTTTTTTTCCAAGGTATGACATAATTCATGTAAGATGACATAATCGATCAATTTATCCGGAAGCTTCATTAGTTTAATATTCAAGCTGATATGATCATCATGAGAACAACTTCCCCAATTGGAAACATTATTCCGAAACGACAAACGATTGTACTTAAATCCATATTTTCCGGCTAACAGACGAACGCGCTCCGGCAAAAGCCGCCGGCATTCCATTCTGTATATCTCCAGTAAAAAATTTTCAACAAACTTTTTTATGCCCGCGTATTCTGTCCCCCGGGGAATCCATAAAGTTATATAATTTCCTTCTATTTTATAGGTTGGTTTTAATGTATCGGATTCAGCAACGTTCAAAACATGCAATTTCGTTTTTATTTCAGCCCCTATTTTCAAACCTAAACCTGTCTCCTGTTCATACAATTTCATCCGTTCCCTGTTTTGCAGAATCCATTCTCTCTTTTCCACAAGAAAATTCTTTAACTGCCGTTTACTGACCCCGGAAGGTACATTTACCCAGACATCCTTTCCCGGAGCTACCCGAACCGTAAAAAAACGGATATGGGCACCCCTTCTCACCTTTATTTTACCAATACCCTCTATTTCAATATATTCCATACTTAGTCCCCCTCCAAAATAAAAGAAGCCGTAAACTAATTTTCCGGCTTCCTTTAGATATCTGCATTAAAAAATCAACATTCGGAAATAAAAACCGAACTCTCGGATCATAAAGAGGGTTTATTCGGCTTTTTTCACTGTTTCACTCAGTTCGGTAAAAGCCTGGTCCACACTCTTTAATAAATCATTAAAAATAGCATTATAATAGTTTTTAATCTCCTTCTTTTCCTGATTTTTTTTGCCTGCATTAATCCTGCCTCTCAAATCATTCCGGGTAGCAATAATATTTTTAACAATTTCACTGACCTGAGGATTACTTTTACCACTTACGATACTATAATTAAAACAGTCACCTATTACCGAAAATGTCAGATAATCTACATCTTTCTTTAATCTTCTAATACTTGCCATAGCGCATTTCGTTTAAATTTTCTCAAAAGTATAAAAAGCATTTGTGGGATACAAATTTTCCTTTTAATAAATTACGAAGGTTGATTTCTTCCCTTCCGTTATACAATTATAAACTCAGCCTATTCCTTTAGAATCCGTTTTTTATTTCTACTATTTTGACACAATTAATTATTTATTTATTTTTGTTCAGTTAACTTTCTCACTACAGGAAACAGAATGCAGTATATTAGCATTTTTTCTTTTTTATAAAAATATAATCTTAAAATTAAATCCTATGAAAAAAAATCAGTTACACCTAGGGATATGGGCATTTACTATGGTTTTTCTCTATGCCTGTTCTCCCAAAGAAGTACGTCAAATCCCAATAGAGGATTTTTTTAAAAATTCTGAAAAAACCTCTTATTCTATTTCTCCGGACGGAAAGTATTTTTCATATATGGCTCCCTATCAGAGTCGTTTAAACATTTATGTTCAGGAAGTAGGGAGCGATACGGCAAAACGGATTACCCATGAAACGGAGCGGGACATTGCCGGATATTTTTGGGGAAATAATAATCGTATTCTCTATTTAAAAGATACGGGAGGAGATGAAAACTACCAACTTTTCGGTATTAACTTAGACGGAAGCGGTGCCAAAGCCTATACTGCAATACCGGGGGTACGGACGACCATTATTGATCCCCTGGAAGAGATCGATACTTTGATTATCATCGGTACAAACCAAAGGAATCCGCAAGTTTTCGATCCATACCGGTTAAATCTGGAAACCGGAGAAATGACATTACTGGCTGAAAATCCCGGAAATATTCAGGGATGGATGACAGACCACGACGGGAAATTACGGGTAGCTTATGCCATCGTAGACGGAGTCAACACCCAGATCCTGTACAGAGAAACAGAGGCTGAGCCTTTCCGTCCCGTTTTGACGACATCTTTTAAAGAACAACTGGATTTTCAGATATTCACACCGGACAATAAACAGGTATATGCAGTATCTAATCTGGGACGCGATAAAGCAGCCCTGGTAATAGTAGATCCGTCTACTTGCGAGGAAATAGAAGAACTGTATGCCAACGATCGCTATGATATCGGGGGCATAAGCTATTCCAAGGCAAAAAAGAAAATTACCAATAGCGGCTATTTAGCACATAAAGGAGTTGTACGGCATTTTTTCGACAAAGATGCAGAAACCCAATATAACAGGATAAAAGCCCAGTTGCCGGATTACGAAATTGGAACAGCTGCCAGTAATAAAGCCGAAGATATGAAAATTATCTATGCCGCAAATGACAAAACGCGGGGGAGCTATTATTTTTATGACGTAAATAAAGATCAACTGACAAAAATTGCAGACCTGGCTCCCTGGATTAATCCGGATGAAATGGCTTCTATGATTCCTATTCAATATACCAGCCGCGATGGCTTGGAAATAGAAGGATACCTAACCCTTCCGGTCGGCTATACATTAAAAAATGCCCGTAATTTACCGGTAATCGTAAATCCGCATGGGGGGCCATGGGCCAGGGATGCCTGGGGCTATAATCCGGAAGTACAGTTTCTGGCAAACCGCGGTTATGCCGTATTGCAAATGAATTTCCGCGGTTCTACCGGTTATGGACGTAAATTCACAGAATTGTCTTATAAACAATGGGGACAAACGATGCAAAACGATATTACAGACGGCGTTCAATGGTTGATTGAAAACGGTATTGCCGATCCTTCTAAAGTTGCTATTTACGGAGGCAGCTACGGAGGGTATGCGACTTTAGCCGGTGTTGCTTTTACTCCGGATTTATATGCTTGTGCCGTCGATTATGTGGGCGTATCCAATCTTTTCACATTTTTGAATACGATTCCCCCTTACTGGAAACCGATGCTGGATATGATGTATGAAATGGTAGGTCATCCGGTACAAGACAGCCTCATGCTGGCAAATGCTTCTCCTGTTTTCCATGCTGATAAAATAAAAGCTCCTTTATTTGTCGTGCAAGGTGCCAACGATCCCCGGGTGAATAAAGCAGAATCCGATCAAATGGTGGCAGCCTTAAAACAAAAGGGAGTAGAGGTCGATTATATGGTAAAAGAAAATGAAGGTCATGGATTCCACAACGAAGAAAACCGTTTCGAATTCTACCGGGCCATGGAAAAATTCTTTAATAAACACCTGAAAGAAGACAAAACGGAATAAACAGACTCTTTCATCATTCCTTACAGAATCCGGGTATTCTGTAAGGAATGAACACACACTTCGCTGAGAGAGAAACATTCCTAACTCAAAAATTATAGTTTCCTTTACCAGCGGAATATTAATACCGTCTTCCGGCAAAAATACCGGTATAATATTTGTAAGACAGCGACCCATCCTCCACTTTTTCCTCTTACTTACTTTAAATTTATGCGAACAAACCTTTAAAAACAAACCTTTCTGCCCTCCTATCCGCTTTCATTCAATAAGAAAAACAGATTAAAGTTAAAAATCACTGATTCCGCAAACTTAGTATAAGTTACAACGTTTAATCCTACGAATAAACCAATTAAACTAATACCTATTATGAAAACAATAAGAAGAATTTTGATTGTGGCGGGGATCGTTTTCACCGCGGTATTTCTTACAGCAGCCTGTAGCGATGATGACAAAAATGACCAAACGACAATTATCGGGACCTGGAATCTGGTAGAATCGAAAGCGGATGTAACTCCTGTGGCAACGGCAACTGAAACCGAAGCACAATTAGAGGCTCAAATTGCCAATTATCTCTTGATTGCTGTAAATTCACGGATTGTGATTACCAACAAATCCATCACTTTCCCCTTATCCGTAAACGGAGGTGCAACTCAATCCCAAACCTTACAGTATGTATTGAATGACGGGATCATGTCTATCTCTTCTCCGATGAGCGGAGTTCCCGATTTACTCGGTGATACCGATTTGACGGATAATGTTCTGAAAATAACTTTTGCAGGAGATTCTTATATGAAACTTTTACAAGCTTTAGCAGCACAAGATGCTACCTTCAAAGCTGTTGTTGATCAAATTGCATCAGCCAGCATATACTACCGTATGAAAAGAATTAACTAACCGAATTCAAAAATAAATACCGGGCTTATCTAAGGATCGATTTTCCGTTTTATCAAAACAGAAAATCCCAGAGATAAGCCCGGATTTATTATTTTTATATATTCAGTTGTTTAAACCATTCGTCTACCGCCTCTTCTACCGGAAACGCTTGACTGAGACAGCGAATAAAGAGACTTCCAGTACATTATTTCTCTGTAATAAATTTCTCTTCTCATTCGCTTTGAACGGAATAATGATTACAAACTTTTTTATAAAATCAAATAAACTGCAAAAAATAAAAATATCTCTTTATCCGCCATTCCTAAACTTCTTTTCCCCTTCTTCCACAATACAAGCCACTGTTGCATCTCCCGTCACATTTACGACTGTACGTAACATATCCAAAGGCCGGTCCAATCCCAAAATCAAAGCCAGTCCTTCTACCGGAATTCCTACTGAAGAAAGGACCATAACGAACATGACAATGCTCCCTCCCGGAATTCCCGGCGTACCGATAGAGGATAAAGTAGTCATGAAAACAATCACAAGCATCTGGGAAAATGTCAGATCCAATCCCATTACCTGTGCAATAAAAACAGTGGCCACCGCCTGATAACAACTTGTCCCGTCCATGTTAATCGTTACTCCCACAGGCAAAACAAAAGAGACAACCTCATTGGAAATTTTCAGTTCCTGTTCTGTCCGTTCCAGCGTCAAGGGCAGGGTAGCCGCACTCGAACTGGTAGAAAATGCTAACAGTTGCACAGGTGACATGGCCCGAAAAAATTGTTTGATTTTGACAGACGAGAATAAACGGATCAACGAGGGATAAAAAAGGAAAATCATCAATAACAAACTCAAAATCACAGTGAAAGCATACATCCCCAAAGCTGCAAAAATTTCTCCGTTGCCTGCAAAATCGACGACCAAAGAAGCCATCACCCCCAATACTCCCCAGGGAGCAAATTGCATAATATAATCGATGATTTTCAAAATAACTGCATCTGCTGCATCCAGGGCATGCATCAGCGTTTTCATTTTTTCACCTCCTACCGCTACCATAGCCATTCCGGATAACAAGGCAACAAATATAATCTGCAACATTCTTGTATTATCCGATCCTGCCTGTATCAGATTTTCAGGAACCATATCTACCAGAAAAGCCAGTGGCCCTGCATCCTGAATCTCTTCGGCTGCTTTCTTTTTCTCGTCTACAGTACGCTCATAACGTCCGCGGTATTCTTCCGCTTTTTCCCGCGGAAAGACCTTCCCGGGATCGATCATACTGACCATCAGCAAACCGACCGAAATAGCGATTACAGTCGTACCGATATAAATGGCAATTGTTTTCAGTCCCATACGGGAAAGGCGGCTGATATCCTTCAGTCCGCCCACCCCTTTGATCAGCGAAATAAAAACCAAAGGAACGGCAACAAGTTTCAGTAAACGGATGAAAATGGTTCCCCAAGGCCTAATCCAATCCGAAACGAATCCTTCAAAATGCAAGGCACAGGCTGTAAAACCCAATAGGAGGCCGATGCCCATTCCTGCCAGAATTTTTACATAAAGAGGGATTCGTTTCCACATAAACTATCTTACTGTTTTAGCTTCCAACAACATATCCAGTACGACCATGGCTGCCATGGCTTCTACGACCGGGACAGCCCTTGGGACTACACACGGGTCATGCCTGCCGTGTGCTTCAAAAGTAACCTCCTTCCCCTGCCGGTTCACGGTCTCCTGCTCCCGCATAATCGTAGCCACAGGTTTAAAAGCAACCCGGAAATAAATGTCTTCTCCGTTTGTCACTCCTCCCTGTATACCTCCGGAGCGGTTTGTTTCCGTTCTTACCTGCCCTTCCCGCATGACAAAGGGGTCGTTATGTTCACTCCCCCGCATTCCAGCAGCTGCAAAACCCGTTCCATACTCAAATCCCTTCGTTGCATTAATACTCATCACCGCCTGAGCCAAGCGTGCCTGAAAACGGTCGAACACCGGTTCCCCCAGGCCAGGCATAACTCCCCGGATCATACAGCTTACCACTCCCCCTACACTATCCCCAGCATCTTTCACCTCCCGAATCAGCCGGATCATTTGTTCAGCTGTCTGCTCATCCGGACAACGCACTATATTGGTCTCAATCTTTCCCGTATCTATCTCCCGGTAAGCGTAAGGTAAACAGACTCCTCCGACCTGAGACGTATAAGCGTAAACGCTTATGCCATATCCCGCTAACACTTGTTTTGCCACAGCACCTCCGACCACCCGGGCTATATGTTCCCTGGCCGAGGAACGCCCACCTCCCCTGTAATCCCTTATCCCGTATTTCTGCTGCCAGGAATAATCGGCATGTGAAGGACGGTAAAGCTCTTTCAGATTACTGTAATCTTTACTGTTCTGGTTCTGGTTCCAAACCGCAAAACCGATAGGCATTCCCGTAGTCTTCCCCTCAAAAATACCCGAAAATATCTCCACCTTATCCTCTTCAAAACGGGGAGTAGATACATCCGACTGTCCGGGCCTTCGCCTGTTTAGTTCCCGTTGTATATCAGATACCGACAACCCAACCCCTGCCGGACATCCGTCAATCACGCCTCCTACTGCTGTTCCGTGCGACTCTCCAAACGAACTCAACCGATAGAGTTTGCCAAATAAATTTCCTGCCATTCTATTGAAATAAAGTTTAAAAATAAAAACTTTTACCTTATAGGTCCACCGACTTCTTTACTATTTTCGGAATCTCTTTTAATAAAGACAAACAGCACCCTGAAATTATAATTAATTCCGATTGTCTACGCCCGATATAAAAATGTCCGGAAAGTCCTTCTGTCCGATTAATGGTATCACTCACCTGATTGTAGCCCGTCCGGCACCTGCCGGTATAAACTTCCCTTTCAGATTAAAAAACAAGCTGAAACCAAAGTGCTCTTCCCGGACAAATTTCCAATCAATTTCCCTTTGGAAATACTAATCAGTTTGATCACAAAAAAACTTTTCAGACATTTCTATGGATAAACTGCTTTTCTCCTTACCGATCCCTTATCAGTGGCATCCGCCGCAACCGCAGCTGTCTTCCTTAGAATCACATCCTCCCTCAGAACCGCAACCGCTGCATCCGCCGCATTTATGCGATTTAAGGGCTTCCAGTTCCTCATCCGTAGCATCCCGCACAGCCAATACTTCTCCTTTAAAATAAAGATCTTTACCGGCTAACTGATGATTAAAATCGATCCGGACATCTTCCTCTCCGATTTCGACAATTTTCCCCTCCAAATGCCTGCCGATACTGTCCATCATGGGCAGCATGTTTCCTACGTACATGTCCTTGGGATCAACTTCTTTAAATATATCTTTGGGAAGATCTACTATCATATCTTCGTTCCTTTCTCCGTAAGCCTGAGCTGCAGGTATTTTAAAATCGAATTTGTCCCCCACTTTTTTATTGAGCAGATTCATTTCAAAATACTCCAAGGTTTGTCCCTGTCCGCAAATAAATTCGAGCGGACGACCGGCATCTGCAGTTTCTATAACGCTTCCATCCGGTTCTGTTCTCAATTCATAGCTTAACGATACTACTTTATTCTTTGTAATCATTCTTCCAATTTTTAATTAATTCCAGACAAAAGTACGATAAAATAATGGAAAACGGAGAATTAAAACTGAAAATTAAGTTTCCCCTACTTTTCTAAAATCAGCTTTTCATTCAAAAAAATCTTCTGAATTCATCTTCATTTTACAAAAAAATGATACTTTCGCACTAATTTACATATTTCTGAAAATGCGTCATTACGATTATATTATTGCCGGAAGCGGATTAGCTGGCCTCTACACCGCATACCTGGCAGCAGCTTATGGGAAAGTTGCATTACTAACTAAATGTGGAATTACAGAAAGTAATTCCTATTTTGCACAGGGAGGTATTGCTGCCGTTACGGATGAAGACGATGCGCCGGCTTTACATTTCGAGGATACCATTATTGCAGGGCGCGGTCTATGCGACTACCCTTCTGTAAACATTCTGGTTAATGAAGGTCCCAGACGGATTCAGGATTTAATCAATGCCGGTATGCACTTCGATATGGAAGACGGAAGCCTGGCTCTTGGTCTGGAAGGCGGACACCATAAAAAACGGATTTTACATGCCGGAGGAGATGCCACAGGCAGAATGGTTACCAGCTTTATGATCGGAAAAGTCATCAATAATTCCAGTATCGATATTTTCGAAAACCATTCGGTTATCGGATTATTGAAAAACGAAAAACGCTGTTACGGAGTACGGTCCTGGAACCTGACAACGGAAAAAGAAGAACTCTTTCTGGGAACCAACACTTTCCTCACTTTGGGAGGAACATCTGCCATCTATAAGCGGACCACGAATCCCCATACGACTATCGGAGACGGACTGGCCCTTGCTTATAATGCCGGCTGTGAAATCGCAGACATGGAATTTATACAGTTTCATCCCTCCGCTATTTTTACACATTCGGAAGAAGCTTTCCTTATCAGCGAAGCCGTACGGGGCGAAGGGGCCCATCTTATCAACCAGAACGGAGAACGTTTTATGCCTGCCATACACGAACTGGCCGAACTGGCTCCCCGGGATATCGTAGCACAATCCATTTATCGGCAAATGCAAAAATATCAGCAGGATTTCGTTTGGCTTTCTTTAAAACATTTGAACCCGGAACTGGTAAAACACCGTTTTCCCAATATATACGAAAAATGTAAAGAACTCGGTATAGATATGTGCGACCGGATTCCGGTTGCTCCGGCTGCTCATTACACGGTGGGTGGTGTCCGGACGGATACCAACGGGCAAACAAATATCGGTCATCTTTTTGTATGCGGGGAACTTGCTTCCTCCGGTATTATGGGAGCCAACCGCTTGGCCTCCAATTCCCTGATCGAATGTTTAGTGTTCGGAAAGCGGGCCGTTGAAACAGCCAGAAAGAACGTTGAAGATACTACTATACCTGATTTTAAACCGATTTATTATTCCAACGACAACCGGGCTGAAGGTTATATACAATTAAAAAGAGAAATCTCTGCCATCATGACAGAACATGCGGGGATTATCCGGCAGGAAGAACTTTTATATCAGGGCCTTTGTAAACTGGAAGCTTTAGCAGCAAAATTGCCTCAGGAAGACAAGGAATACTATTCCCTCATCAGCCGGAATCTGATCTTAGTGGCGGAACTGATCATTCGGTCCGCTATTTACCGGAAAGAAAGCAGAGGCGGACATTACCGGGAAGATTTCCCCAAGAGTGACGAAGCTTATCTGTATCACATCGTACAGCAAAAAGGAAAAGCAATTCAAAAAATTCCGGTAAACAATAAACTGAAATAATCCATTTGAAAAGCCAGAACGAAAGGTATTATTAAATTTTTAAAGAATACATCCGAAAAGTCAGCAGGGGAAGTGTTGCCAAACCTCTAAAAAATATGTCCGAAAAGACAATACGATAAGACAGAATATAATTTTTACAAATCAACTGTAAGGTCCTATGGAAAACGATAAATTAATAGATCAACTGATCGACCTCGCTATAGAAGAAGATATTGCCGGTGGTGATATAACGACAAACTCTATCATTCCGGCTCATTCCCGGGCTATTGCCGAAATGAAAATGAAAGCGGATGGTGTTATTTCCGGTCTGAAGGTCATCCGCCGGGTATACGAACGTTTCGAAAAAGATATCGTCTGGACTCCGCTCGTAAAAGACGGGGAGACTGTCCGGAAAGGTGATATTATCCTACGCATTGAGGCCAGTTACCGTTGTCTCCTTTTAGGGGAAAGACTTTCCCTGAACATTTTACAGCGTATGAGTGGCATTGCTACAGAAACAGCTAAATATGTCAGGGAACTGGCCGGGACGCCTACCCAGTTATTGGATACGCGTAAAACGGCACCGGGCTTACGGGTACTGGACAAAATGGCTGTAAAAGACGGGGGAGGAACAAATCATCGCATGGGATTGTACGACATGGTGATGATCAAAGACAATCACATCAAAGTAGCCGGCAGCATCACCCGTGCTGTTGAAGCCGTAAAAGCCCATATTCCCGGTGGCATCAAAATTGAGGTGGAAACGACTCATCCGGATGAAGTAAAAGAAGCCCTGGAAGCCAAAGCAGACATTATCATGCTGGATAATATGGACAATGCCGCTATGGCTGAAGCCGTAAAATTCATCGGCGGGCGGGCTAAAACAGAAGCTTCCGGAAATATGAATATTTCCCGCCTGAAAGAAGTAGCTGCAACCGGAGTCGATTTTATCAGTGTCGGAGCACTGACCCACTCTGTGAAAGCTCTCGATATCAGCATGAATATCAAAGCATAAATAAGACCCTAATTTCATTTGAATAACAGAAAATATACTGGAAAATGCCTGCCTGTCAACCCTGTTGATGTGCGGGCATTTATACTGTTCAAAAACGGCAAACAGTCCTACCAATTTCGTCATCCGGCAAAACATCAATCCCCTATTAAAAGAAGTATCCAACTTTAAACTTTGAACCCGGAAGTGTTTAAACTTTTTCAACACTTAAACATTTGAACATTCAAACTTTTTCTTTTCTTTTATCTTTGTTATCTTTGAAGCCGAAAATCAAAAAGCTATGACTCATACGGAGATAACTGACAGGATCAAACAACTGAAAAAAGAAAAAAATGCCGTTATTTTAGCCCATTATTATACCCGGCCGGAAGTTCAGGATATTGCTGATTATCTGGGTGATTCCCTGGGTTTATCGCAAGAAGCGGGAAAAACGGAAGCGGATATCATTGTATTTTGCGGAGTACATTTCATGGCTGAAACAGCTTCTATCATATCTCCTGATAAAAAAGTACTTATCCCGGCCCGGCATGCCGGTTGTTCGCTGGCCGAAAGCCTGAGCGGATATGAATTAAAGGAGTGGAAAAAAGCCAATCCCGACGGAATTGTTGTCAGTTATGTCAACACTACAGCCGAAGTGAAAGCCTGGACAGACATCTGTTGTACTTCCGCCAATGCATTGAAAGTTGTAGAAAGTTTGCCGGAAAACCGGAAAATTCTCTTTGTTCCGGACAAAAATCTGGGGGCCTGGATACAGAAAAAAACGGGCCGTCAACTGGAACTATGGCAGGGAGACTGTTGTGTACACGAACGGATAACTTCGGAAATGATCCTCCTGAAAAGCCGGGAATATCCGGAAGCTGACATTCTGATTCATCCGGAATCACAATGTTCACACGAGGACGTAATCCTGAATTTACCGCAGGCTTATATGTATTCCACAGCCGGAATGATTAAGCATGCTTTAAATTCTTCCAAAAAACAGTTTATCATCGCAACGGAAATCGAAACCATACATAAACTGAAAAAAGACAATCCTGCCAAAGAGTTTATTCCGATTCATCCCCAAACGATATGCGGGCAAATGAAAAAAGTAACTCTGGCAAACGTGTTGGAAGCATTGGAGAAAGAACAATATGAAGTAAAAGTTCCCGAAGATATCCGGGAAAAAGCCAAACTTCCGATAGAAAGAATGTTGAAAATCAATTAAATTAATCATATGAATATCTCATTAAACTGGCTGAAAGACTATCTGAAAACGGATCTGGATGTAAAAGAAATTTGTAATATTCTGACCAGTATCGGTCTGGAAGTTGCCGGATATGAAAAAATCGAATCCATTAAAGGAGGATTAAAAGGATTAGTCATCGGAGAAGTAAAAACTTGTGAACCTCATCCTGACTCCGACCATTTACATATCACAACCGTCGATTTGGGGGACGGGCGGCTAAGGCCGATTGTCTGCGGGGCACCCAATGTAGCTGCCGGACAAAAAGTTGTAGTTGCAACCATTGGTACCACTCTCTATGACGGAGACAAAGAATTTATCATTAAAAAATCGAAAATACGGGGTCAGGAATCGGAAGGAATGATTTGTGCCGAAGATGAAATCGGAATCGGGAACGATCATGCCGGTATTATTGTATTACCGCCCGAAGCAAAAGTGGGGACCCCGGCTGCCGAATATTATGGTATCACAGCAGACTATGTGATTGAAATCGACATTACCCCCAACCGGGCGGACGGAGCTTCGCATTTAGGAGTAGCCCGTGATCTGGCAGCTTATCTGCAACAAAAACAATCTATATCCTATACCCTTCCTGCTGTGGATAATTTTGCTGCCGACAGTAATACGGCAGGCCTCACTATCGAAGTACAACGTCCGGAAGCCTGTATACGGTATGCGGGTATATGTATTGAAGGAGTTGAAGTAAAAGAATCTCCGGAATGGCTAAGAACCCGTTTAAAAGCAATCGGACTGAACCCGATCAATAATATTGTGGACATTACCAATTTTATTCTCTTCGAACTGGGTCAGCCCCTTCATTCTTTTGACAAAGATAAAATAAAAGGAAATAAAGTGGTCGTCCGCAGTTTTCCCACAGGTACAAAATTTGTCACACTGGACGGGACAGAAAGGGAATTGCACCAAGACGACCTTATGGTTTGCAATGCTGAAGAGCCTATGTGTATTGCAGGGGTATTCGGTGGTTTGGAAAGCGGTATTACTTCCCAAACCCAAAATGTATTTCTGGAAAGTGCCTGTTTCGATCCCGTATTTGTACGGAAAACAGCCCGGCGGCACGGCCTGAACACAGACGCCTCTTTCCGCTTTGAGAGAGGAACAGATCCCAACATCGTCGTTTATGCCCTGAAAAGAGCAGCCCTCTTGATCAAAGAATTGGCAGGAGGCCGGATAACTTCCGAAATCATTGACATATATCCCCAACCGGTTAAAGATTTTGAAGTGGAGATAAAATATGCACATGTCGACCGGCTGATCGGGAAAAAAATCGGGAAAGAAAATATCTGTAAAATACTGAAGGCCCTGGAAATAAAAATTGTACAGGAAACAGAAGAAGGCTTACTATTGCATATACCACCCTATCGGGTAGATGTCCGGCGGGAAGCCGATGTAATTGAAGACATCCTCCGGATCTACGGTTTCAATAATATTGAAGTACCGGCAAAAGTAAACTCTACCCTAAGTTACACACAAAAGCCGGATGATTACCGCCTGAAAAATATCATCGGGGACCTGTTAGCCGCTAACGGCTTCAACGAGATCATGAATAATTCCCTGACAAAAGCTTCCTATTTTGAAAAGTTAAATACTTACCAACCGGAAAATACAGTCCTCCTCTTCAATCCGTTGAGTTCGGACCTGAATGCCATGCGACAGAGCCTGCTGTTCGGCGGATTGGAAACCGTCGCATACAACATCAACCGGAAAAATGAAAATCTCAAATTATTTGAATTCGGAAAAGTTTATACTTTTCATAAAAAAGAGGGAGAAAATCCGCTTAAACAATACCGGGAAGAAAACAAACTGGCTTTATTCGTAACCGGTAGCAAAAATCCCCTTTCCTGGAATACCCAGGAAAGCAGAAGTGATTTTTACACCCTAAAGGCTTACGGAGAAACAATCCTGAAACGTCTGGGATTCCCGATGGATCACCTGAATACGGAAGAAAATACCTGGGATATTTTTAAAGAAGGTTTAAATTATACACAAAACGGCCAGCTTTTAATGAGCATAGGAAGGATCAGTCATAAAATAGTAAAGGCTATGGATATCGGTCAGGAGGTGTATTATGCTGAATTTGCTTGGGAAAATATAGTGAAAGCCTTGAAAAACCATACCATTCATTTTACTCCTATGCCTAAGTTCCCTTCTGTAAAGCGGGACCTGGCATTGTTACTGGATAAAAAAGTAACCTTTAAGGAAGTAAAAGAAATTGCATGGCGTACAGAAAAAAGCTTATTGAAAAATGTAAATCTGTTCGATGTGTACGAGGGAGAAAAACTAGGTAAGGATAAAAAATCCTACGCGATTAGTTTTACCCTGCAAGACGAAGAAAAAACATTGACTGACAAACAGATAGACAAGATTATGAACAAGCTGATCGGGGCTTATAAACACCTCTTAGGGGCAGAAATCCGTTAATCTTTTGTATCTGTAAAATTGTCCGAAAAATCTGTTTTTAAAAGATAAAGCGTTAGTAAAGCCAGACGGGGTCAGGCAACCGATAAGGTGCAGACAAACTTCCTCGTCTGGTTTTTCTTTCTGGAAAGCCCAAACCGGTAAATTTTAATTATCTGTTTCACGTTATAATCCCGCTAAATGTCTCCGGGACTTACTCCGAAGATATTTTTGCATTTAAACAAACCTTCCCGTATTTCAGGCTTTAAGGATATAGCCCTTCTTTTTCAGGGAGAGGATCGATATTAAATTATCCGGTTTCAATACTTGACGCAGGTAGGTTATCTGGACATTAAGAGAGAGGGAATTGGAATAACTGCTGTGCCCCCAAACCTTATCGAGTATATACTCCCGCTCTGCAACGGAATTGAGCCGCTCAGCCAATATTTTCAGTATATCCGACTGCCTGACGGATATCGTTTGAGATTTTCCGTTAAAATTTATGCTGCAGAGAGAAGGATTGAAAACAGTCTTTCCCAGTTGGTAAATTGTTTCCTCCTGATCCGTTAATCCTTCGAATCTTTCTTTGATTTTGGCTGTCAATTCCTCGGGATAAAAAGGTTTAGGAATATAATCGTTCCCTTTCAGACGAAAACCTTTCAGGCGGTCCGATTTTTCGGTTCTGTCTGTCAGAAAAAATATAAGCACCCGTTTATCGCTTTCGCGAATCTTCCGTGCCAGTTCGAACCCGTCCATTTCGGGCATATTAATATCCAGTAAAACCAAATCCGGTTTTACGGAAGGAAATAATTCCCAGGCTACTTTCCCATTGTGAGCGTATATTACCTGATAGGATTCTTCTTCCAAAAACCGTTTTAAAAACATAGAATTCTGCAGATCATCATCTACCAGTAAAATTTTTTTCCCGTTCATTGCTTTTTGGGTATTTCAATAATAAACTGACTTCCTTCGCCCCACTTACTTTTCACGGATATTTTCCCCTTATGAGCCGTAACCAATAATTTGACATAACACAATCCCAAGCCCATTCCCGGAATATTTTTATCCGTAATACACGAACTCCGGAAATATTTGTCAAAAACATAACCGCATTCTGCCGAAGGAATTCCGGTGCCGTTATCTTCAACCGTTATTCTATAGTGATCTCCGGCCGATTCACAACTGATATGAATGAAAGTTTCGCCTTCCGAATATTTGACAGCATTTTCGAGTAAATTGCATATAATATTGAACAGGTGCATTTTATCCGCCATAATTTCAGTATTACTGTCATTAAAAGAAGTGCTCACATTTATTTTCCGATCTGCCGGCAGGTTTTGTTTATCCATACATTCAGCTATAAGTTCTTTGAGCTGAAACACAGATAAATTCAAGGGAATTTCTTCCCTGTTCCCATAGGTTAAATCCCTTAGTTTGGAGAAATAGGAAGAAAGATTGTCCAGTTCATTTTGTGAACTGCGGAGAATATCCTCTTTCATCTGTTTATCCAGCATCATTCTGTCGTTCTTCATAAAAGAAATACACAATTTAAGCGTAGCAACCGGCCTTTTAAGCTCGTGTATCATTGTTTTGATAAAGTCTTTTCTCAATTCTTCAATTTTGCGTTGCTTGAAAATAGTTCTCATTTGGTATATCAAACAAAACAGGAGCAAAAATGAAAGCATTACGGAACCGAAAAAAGATCCGAGCATTCTTTCCAATATGGGATACATCCCTGATTTATAAGTTACCCTTACTTGTTCCTTTCCCAAAATATCGAATGGATAGACGATTTCCAACGTAGGCTTCCAGACAGAGTTACCGATTAATTTCTGCGGTCTCCAAAGCATGGTATCTGCCTTTTCGGTTTTTACAGACAAAGCCTTTATTCCTTGTTCCTGAAGCAATGAATCAAGCCGCAGGATACTGAAAGGAGATAATTTGTTTATCTGAAATCTTTCCAAGGCATCGTATATACCGAACTCCCCCTGAGAAGTAGTCACATGGAACCGGTAAGCTTCCACTCCCTTACCCGTCGCGGACAATGAGTCCATTTCTGCTACAGCAATAGATTTCACAGACTTAACTTTGTTTTTGTCGATTATATACACATAGAGGGTCCAATCGATTTCGGAACCTGAAAGAAGCGGATCCTGTTTCACCTTCATTTCCCACCGATTCAGTGAATAGAATTCCTTATTTTGTAATTCTTTTCTTTGAACTTTATCCTTTATACATATATCCACTGTTTTTTGAAACAATTCTTCTTCATGCAATCCCAAGGTATATATATATTGGTTCGTCAGCCAAAATCCCTGCAGGACCGCCAGGGCAATCAATGCAGCAATTGTAAGCCAACGGATTATCTGAATGCGTTTTTCCATTTTTACTTTTACTTGTAGCGAAGGTATGAAATTCCATTCTCATAGCATATAAATAGGGAACAAAAGTTCCCTGCCGTAATAATTCAATAATAATTCCGGAATGATTCAATAAGGATCCCCCAAAAACAGGGAGATTTTAACCCTTATCTTTGTCTGCAGAATTAAAAAGGAAAATGATATGAAGAAATTAAATGTATTCTTTGGATTAGTATTACTGACTTATGCCGTTTGTGGGCAGGAATCCGCATGCAAAGAAACAATACAGGAAAGCCTGCAAAAAGCAGCCGAAATTCTCAATAATCCCGAATCCCGACGTTTATGGAATGTCTCATTAAATGCGCCTGTCCTCATTATTAACCCTTCAGAGAATAAAATGTATTTTACTGCTATTGAGAATGGGAAAGTCTCTCCCTTTAAAGCAGAAGAATGGAATAACAAAGTTCCCCCGGCAAACAGTTTTTTTGACTATGCGGGTAAAAGATATGTCACGATTATTTATGCAGCATTGAGGAATGCCCCCTGTGAGCAGCGGATAAATCTGTTATGTCATGAGATATTTCATACCTATCAGAAAAGTTTAGGTATTGAAAACCAATCCTCTGTCAACCGCCACATGGACGAAGTTCAGGGACGAACCTTGCTTCAAATGGAAATGAAAGCATTACAGCAGGCTTTAAGCGGCGATTCCGGCAGTTTACGGGATGCATTGTATATACGTACTTACAGGCAAAGTATATATCCGGACAATAACGAGGATTTATATGAACTGAACGAGGGTCTGGCCGAATATACCGGAGTGAAATTATCCATGAAGGACGCAGGGGAATACATAAAAAACAGGCTGAATTATGATATTACGAAGGGATATACGAATGCTTTCGGATATTTTACCGGATCTGCTTATGCGATTCTCCTGGATACAATATATCCCCAATGGCGGTATGACAAAGATTTAACCAAAGGCCTGATTTATCTCATCAAGAAAGAAAAACCTGAATACAGAATTGCAATAGAGAAAAAGGAACTGGATAAATTATTTGCGAAATATGAGTATGCCCTCCGCCTGAAAAAAGAAAAAGAAGAACTTGATTCTTTCGGGGATATGGAAAGATTCAGGGAATTACTTAAACCGTCAACCTCCAAACTTTGTTTACCCAACCAACGGCTAAGTTTTACCTATAATCCAAACGACAGGGTGATTACCTTGGACGATGCCGTATTGCTGCGTAATATGACTATCAGGGGGGACTGGGGACAATTAACCGTTAAAAGCGGCCTTATCCGTAAGAACAATTGGTCGGCGTTTTATCTTCTTCCCCCCTCCACTGTCAGTTCAGAAGCCGTTTCAGGAGATGATTATGAAATCAAACTCAATCCAGGCTGGAAAGTAAAAGCAGTAAATGGACTCTTTAGGATAGGGAAAGAATAGCCGTATAACGGTTTGACATACCAAACCGTTATTTTTATATATCCTTTACTGTTTTCCTTATTTCGCTTTTCAATTTTTTTTATCTTTGTAAAGAGGGTTTATCCGTAACACTTACCTCTCTAAAGCGTAAATATATGGAAGCAGAAAACGATATGAATACACTCCGGACAAAGACAAAATATAAGTTAGGACTTGCATTAAGTGGCGGCGGGGCCAGGGGATTCGCCCATTTAGGGGTAATACAAGCCATGAATGAATACGGCATTCAACCCGACATTATCTCCGGAACAAGCGCAGGTGCTTTGGTTGGGGCTATGATTGCAGCGGGAAAAACTCCGGAAGAATGCCTGGAATTTTTTAATCATACCAAAGTCCTCAATTTTGCCCGTTTTACCATGTCGAAGATGGGACTAATGTCGATGTGCGGTATGGAAGAAAAATTAAAAAAGTTTCTGCGAATTCAAACGTTTGACGAATTAGCCACCCCCTTAGTCGTAACAGCCAGTGATATCACGAATTCTGTATCGGTACATTTTAACGCAGGAGAACTGATCCCTTGTGTAATGGCTTCCTGTTCAATCCCGGTGATCTTTATTCCGGTCGAAATCAACGGCCTTATCTATGTGGACGGAGGACTATTCATGAACCTGCCGGTCCGGCCGATACGGGACATTTGCGAAAAGGTCATTGCTGTAGAAATCAATTCTATCGATTCCCGGGAAAAGGTCAGTAATATGATACATATGGCCGAACGTTCTTTCCATCTGGGACTGGCCTCCAACAGCCGTATTGATAAAAAATTATCCGATATTTTTATTTCTCCGGAAAATATGATCAAATACGGAATGTTCGATTTAAACCATACCCGGGAAATCTTTGAAGTAGGTTATAAAAAAGCCAAAGAAGTCCTGAAGGATTTTAATAAAGTGATCAGTAATCCGGTAGCAGTAGCCAATTAAAAACGAACTCCTATTTTTCTCCGTAGAGGGATTTATCCCCGTGTTCGTCACAGCATCCGACAAAAGTCTGGAAAAACCAGGGAGTCGTTTCATTTATTTTTTGGATGACCTGTTCAAGCGGAAGGTTCATTTGTCCTCCGGCAGCATTTAAATGCCCGCCTCCGTTAAAGAATGCTTTAGCCCATTCATTAACCGGGATGGCCCCTTTTGAACGGAAAGACAATTTTATTCTTTCTTTTCGCTGGGTAATCTGAATAGAAACACAGACATTTTCGACAGAAAGCGGAATATTTACTAAGCCCTCCAGATCCCCTTCTTTATAATTATACTTTTCCAGTTCTTCCAGGGTTATCGGAATTAAAGCCAGGGGAAAATCCGGATTTACCGTCAGCTTATTCAATAAAGCATGTCCGATAAGCCGTAAACGCGTCAATTTATTCATTTGGTACAAATAATGATGTACCAATTCCTTGTCCAAGCCTGATTCCAATAAATCAGCAATGACCCGGTAGGTTTGCGGACGGGATGAATTATGGCTTAATCCGCCGGTATCGGTATTAATACCGGTATATAAAGCATTCGCAATGTCCGGATCTATCATTTTCCTGCCCCATATTCCGGAAATAACCGTATACAACAGTTCGCAGGTCGAAGATACCCGTATGTCGGAAATGACATATTCCGCTTCCTCCGGATCCGGATGATGGTCAATAATCACCCTGTCCCCTTGAAAAGCCGAAACAAAAGGTTCTAAATCCCCTTCCCTTTTAATGGTATTGTGGTCCAGCATAAAAAGCAAATCTGCCCCCGCAAGCAACCGTTTACATACATGAGGTTTATCCTGAAAAGAAACAGAAGAAGGAATATTCTTCAACCAACGCAGGTATTCCGGAAAATAATCGCAGGTCAGGATATGAGCTGTAATTCCCGCTTTTGTCAAAGCTGTATAAAAAGCTGAACAAGCCCCCACCGCATCCCCGTCAGGAGATATGTGCGGAATAATGACAGCCTTCAGATTTTGACCCGACAACCGTTGTTTTAATCGTTCTACTTCCTTATAAATCTGCTCCATATATTACCGGAATAACATTCTGTAACCAATATTCATCAAATGTGCAAAGATAGAATTATTTACCTGACTTCCGGTTTGGTGTATTTATTTTTCCTAACAATTTTTCATTCTTCTCTGTTTTCCAGTCAACGAATATTTGTCAGGTGACTCATCGGGAAAGACAACCGCAACACTAAAAAATGTATTTCCCCTCTCCTTCCTTTTGCTATTCACCTCCCAGGGTCCCGATAAGATTAACACTAGCTGCTTTCCAACTTTGATAGCTGACGGTCAAAATCGTTATCAAAACGGTGGCGGCTCCCGCTAACAGAAATACCCACCAATAGACAGGTGTGCGGTAAGCAAATTCAGATAACCATTCCCGCACAACATTCCGTTCCGGATAACAGACTCTGTCTCTATATCCGGAATAAACCACGTTGAACATTTACTGCTCTCCTTTCCCCACCGTCCCCGTTCCGTTACCGCTCTTTCCATACACTGGCACAGCTTTAAACTTCCCTACCTATTCGCCAGATTGAAATAAAAAAGCTCCTTCCCAGGAGCTTTTTCCACATTAATCTCTCTTCTTCATTCCGGTAAAATTCCCGTTTTGAACACTTTATTGAAATTTTTCTGGTAATAACAGCACTTAGGACGAATTATATCCCCGCAGTTTTTTTCAAACCCGTTCCCGCTGTAAGCTCCTCTTCTTGCTTTTTATCCCCTTTCCCCAAATACAACCGGAAACCGCCTACAATTCGTTTTATCCTCCCTCCTATACCTTCTTTCGGGGCCACAGGAAACTGCCACAAAAAAACGGCATTATCCTTCCGCTTCCTTCGCTCAGGCAACTCCCTTCTTTTTCCAGAGACAAACCAGTTCCATCCCCTCTCTCCATTTCTCCTGAAACGTAGCCAAAACCGGAGAATTCCAATAGGTCTTCCGGGGATCATCCAGCAAAGCAGTGACAGCACAATTCAAAAGATCTACTGCTCCCTGTTTCATTGCATATTCACAATTTCCGAAATTTCCCGATTGCTCCAATATAAAAACAGCATAACGTCCCATTTCAATGGCTTTTAAATCCGGACGTCTTGTCTTCTCAATGGAATCCCGGTACATTTGACAAATTTCTTCTAAAGATTTCCCGAAAATCACAACCCTTTCCTGAAAAGTAAAAGCAACCAAAGCATAATCTTTTTTTTTCATCTTTCTGATTTTTAATGTTAAACACTGATTTAAAAACAATATGTCAAAGGACACCTTCAGGCATAATTCCCCTTTTAGGGAATTTTCCCGGTTTTTAATCAGCTTCAAAAGTTTAACACCCTCAGAATAATCCGTTCCCCTCTGAAAGAACAAAAATCTCCTTCCTATCCAAAGAATATAGAAACATGTGTATAAGATTTATAAAAAGGATTGATGCATCAAAGATAGACATTTTTTAAATTACTTTCAATGATAAAAAAATTAATTTTAAGCCCTCTCTCTTTACATTTTCCCGATAGAGACAAATCCGGATCTTCATTTCCGGTAAAATATTAATTTACATAAAGGGTACTTTAGAACTATAAAAGGAATACAAACCCGGAATAAACGAAAAGATGTCAATATTGAAAAAACCAGCAAAAAAGAAAACCAGCCATTTATACATAAATGACCGGTTTAAACAGATTAAGATATACTTTCCCGGTTGGTCGGGGACCCCGTTTATTCCCACTCGATTGTGGCGGGGGGTTTAGAACTGATGTCATAGACAACGCGGTTGATTCCTTTGACATTATTGATGATGCGGTTGGAAACCCTCGCCAGAAAATCATAAGGCAAATGACACCAATCGGCTGTCATCCCGTCTGTAGATTCGACTGCCCGCAAAGCGACAACACTTTCATAGGTACGTTCATCTCCCATAACCCCTACACTCTGCACCGGCAATAACATCACTCCGGCTTGCCATACCTTGTTATACAATCCCTCTTCCTGTAGCATGGAGATAAAAATATAATCCGCTTCCTGCAGCAATCTCACTTTTTCCCGGGTAATCTCTCCCAGGATACGAATAGCGAGTCCCGGTCCGGGAAAGGGATGCCTTTGCAAAAATTTATCCGCCAAACCTAAACTTTTTCCCACCCTTCTCACCTCATCTTTAAAAAGCAAACGCAAAGGTTCCACCAGTTTTAACTTCATATAATCCGGCAAACCGCCGACATTGTGATGCGATTTTATCGTCTGGGAGGGTCCGTTGACGGAAAGGGATTCAATGACATCCGGATAAATAGTTCCCTGCCCCAGCCACTTTGCATCTTTTATTTTAGAGGCTTCTTTGTCAAATACATCGATAAATGTGCTTCCGATGATTTTCCGTTTCTTTTCCGGTTCCTTTACTCCTGCCAAACGATCCAAAAACAAATCTCCGGCTTCAGCCCCAACGACATTCAGTCCCAGCTCTTTATAATTTTCCAGCACATTTTTGAATTCCTCTTTCCGCAGTAAACCGTTATCCACAAAAATACAGGTCAGGTTTTTCCCAATGGCCCTATGCAGCAACATGGCTGCCACTGTAGAATCAACGCCTCCCGACAATCCTAAAATCACCCGGTCGGTGCCCAGTTTTTCCCTCAATTCTTTCACTGTCGTTTCTACAAAAGAATCGGAGGTCCAGTCTTGTGAACAACCGCATATATTGACGACAAAATTCCGCAACAACCACTTTCCTTCCGTACTGTGGTATACTTCCGGATGAAACTGTATCCCGTACGTCACCTCATTCTTTATTTTAAAAGCTGCATTTTTGACGTCGGATGTACTGGCAATCACCTGACAATCAGCCGGCAATTTTTCAATTGTATCCCCATGCGACATCCATACCTGAGAATTATCGCTGATTCCGTTAAATAATAAGCTCTCTTTATCGATATAAGCCAGATTCGCCCTTCCGTATTCCCGTTTATTGCAAGCCTTCACTTCCCCACCAAAATGATGAGCCAGATACTGAGCCCCGAAGCATACTCCCAATAAAGGCAATTTTCCTTTTATACCATTCAAATCCGGCAGAGGTGCCTTTTTATCCCTGACAGAAAAAGGACTTCCCGAAAGGATTACCCCCTTTACGGACTCCTCCAAAGCGGGATAACGATTGTAAGGATAAATCTCGCAATAAACATTCAGTTCCCGTATTCTGCGCGCAATTAACTGGGTATATTGCGAACCGAAATCCAATATCAATATTTTTTCCTGCATCTTATTTAGATATTATAAATAGCTGATTTGTATTCTCAAATAATTTAATTTTCCAGGATATCGGCCGGATTGCTCATATCCATTTCTATTTCTCTCTTCTGTATGAAAAGACAAAGATAACTTTTTAAGGGAAAAAGTAAAAAGTTGAAAGTACAAATTCGTTACAATTATGCCTTGGAATGGTTTTAAATTGTAAGTGAAAGGTCATTTTATACAATATACTGTAAAACAAATTGTTAAACTTTGCAATCCCGCTTTTTATAACACAGGAATATGTTAATTTTGAGATCAAAATACGGATAAAGATATGCATTCCAACACAAGAGACAGTTTTAAATCGAAATTCGGTGCCATTGCCGCTTTAGCGGGTTCTGCCGTCGGCTTAGGAAATATATGGAAATTCCCCTACGAGGCCGGCAGTAACGGAGGAGGGGCATTTCTGATTGTATACGTATTCTTTACGCTGCTTATCGGTTTCCCGGTCATGCTGGCAGAGTTTTCTCTGGGACGCAGATCCCAGCGGAATGCATTCGGTACATTTCAAACCTTGGCTCCTAAAACCAGGTGGTTTCTGTTCGGGATATTATCTATTCTTGCCGCATCTTTAATCCTGTCCTTCTATGGGACAGTATCCGGCTGGACATTGGAATATGTATGGCTATCCCTGAGCAATGCTTTTAAAGGACAAAGCGCCGAAGATATAAATACGATCTTCAATAATTTTATTTCTCATCCGTATAAAGCCGTTCTCTGGCAAACGGGGTTTATGTTACTGACAGGAGCAATTGTAATGGCAGGTATACAAAAAGGCATTGAGCGTTACACTAAAATTATGATGCCTTTATTATTTGTCATCATCATAGCTTTGAGTATCAGTGCCTGTACGCTCAGTGGTTCCGGCAAAGGACTGGAATTTTTATTCTTTCCGAAATTTTCTGAATTGACGGCAGACGGTATTCTATCCGCATTAGGACAGGCATTCTTTTCCCTTTCCGTAGGCATGGGGATACTCCTCACTTATGCTTCTTATATTCCCAAAAGTGATAATCTGACCGGAATATCACTAAAAGTAATCTTTACCGACACTTTAGTCGCCATATTGGCAGGAATAGCTATTCTACCTGCAGTTTTTTCCTTCAATATCGACCCGCAGGCAGGCCCGGGCCTGGTATTTATAACCCTTCCGAAAGTTTTCCAGAGTCTGCCAGCCGGACAGGTATGGGCCATTCTCTTTTTTATTCTCCTGACGTTTGCCGCTCTGACCTCTGCCATCTCCCTGCTGGAAGTTCCGGTTGCCTACCTCGTGGAAGAAAAAAAAATACAGCGCCCTTTAGCCTCTTTAATAGCCACCTTAGGGATCACATTTTTAGGGAGTTTTAATACCTTATCTTTCGGTCCTTTACGGGATATTCAAATTTTCGGGATGTCTTTTTTCGAAGCCTGCGATTTTCTCTGTTCCAATATTCTCTTACCCGCAGGAGGTATTCTAATCTGTATCTTTGCCGGTTGGTATCTCAATAAAGCCATTCTTTACAGTGAAATCAGTAATAACGGCAGTTTGAAAATCCATTTTTTCAAACTCTATGTCTTTATCCTTCGTTATATAGCCCCCCTGTGTATTTTACTGATTCTTTTAAATGTTCTGGGTATCCTGAAATAAAACATTTAACTGTTTAAACGTAGAAATGTGCAAATGTAAAAGTGTTTAAAAGCCGGATAAGGAAGCGGACAGTCAGATACAGGAAATATTTCTTCAGGAAAAGAAAATAAAAATAATACTATAATTTTTCTTGCCTATTTAAACTTTCGAACACTTAAACATTTGAACCCTTCATAAGACCCTTATTTTAAAAGTTTATTTTTCGGCTTTCCCTTGGGTTTTACCCCCGCATTTTCTTTCAATTCTTCTTTCAGGAATTTTCCGGTCTCCGATTCTTTGACTTCAGCTACTTCTTCAGGAGTACCTGTCGCTACAATCCGTCCTCCTTCTTTACCACCTCCGGGTCCCATATCAATCAAATAATCAGCTACTTTAATCACATCCAGATTGTGCTCAATGATAATTACCGAATTTCCTTTATTTACCAATTTCTGTATTACTTCCAGCAATATGTGGATATCCTCAAAATGCAATCCGGTAGTCGGCTCGTCCAGGATATACAAAGTTTTTCCGGTATCTTTCTTCGAAAGTTCAGTCGCCAGTTTGATCCGTTGGGATTCCCCTCCGCTGAGCGTAGTGCACTGCTGTCCCAATTTAATATAACCCAGTCCCACATCCTGCAAAACTTTCAGTTTCTGCTGAAGATAGGAAACATTCTCAAAAAATTCGACAGCCTGGTTAATTGTCATATTTAAGACGTCCCCTATAGATTTACCTTTATAGCGTATTTCCAGGGTTTCTTTGTTATAGCGTTTTCCGTCACAGGCTTCACAATGTACATAGACATCGGGTAAAAAATTCATCTCAATGGTCTTCACACCTGCCCCCTTACACTCCTCACAACGTCCTCCGGGAATATTGAAAGAAAAGCGTCCCGCAGAATATCCTCTGATCTGGGATTCCGGTAACTTTTCAAAAATTTTCCGGATATCGGAAAAAATACCGGTATAAGTAGCCGGATTAGAACGGGGAGTACGTCCCAAAGGACTTTGATCGACGACAACCACCTTGTCAATATGTTCCACACCCGCTATCGATTTATAGGGCAAAGGAGTTACGACTGCCCTGTAAAACTTCTCACTCAGGATCGGATGCAAAGTTCCGTTAATCAATGAAGATTTTCCACTTCCGCTCACGCCGGTTACGCAGACCAGCATTCCTAAGGGAATGTTTACATCCACTTCTTTCAGATTATTTCCGCTACACCCTTTTAAGGTCAAAAATTTCCCATTTCCCTCCCGTCTTTCGTCAGGAATCCGGATTTCCTTCTGTCCGTTTAAATATTGGGCTGTCAGACTGTTACTCTTCCGGATTTCCTCAATCGGACCGGCTGCCATAACTTCTCCCCCCTTCCGGCCGGCCTTGGGCCCCATATCCACAATATAATCTGCATTCTCCATCATCTCCTTATCGTGCTCCACGACAATGACGGAATTTCCCGCATCCCTCAATTGCTGTAAAGACCGGATTAACTTCCGGTTATCTTTCTGATGTAATCCGATACTGGGCTCATCTAAAATATACAATACATTTACCAGTTGCGAACCGATTTGAGTAGCCAGCCTTATCCGCTGAGATTCTCCTCCGCTGAGCGTCATCGACTGACGGTCGAGGGAAAGATATTCCAACCCTACATCCAGTAAAAACTTCAGACGGGTACGTATTTCTTTAAATATTTCCCCGGCAATTTGTCGTTGCTTCTCTTCCAGCCGGGACTCCGTCGTACAAACCCAGTCGTATAAATCTGTCAGTTCCATCTGGGCCAGCTCTGCTATATTTTTTCCGGCAATCCGGAAATGCAGAGAAGCCTGATTTAACCTCTGTCCCTGGCAGGCATCACATTTCACAACCGAGATAAATTGCTCAGCCCACTTGTTCGCTTTTTTAGAAGTACTGTTCTCCTCCTGCAAGGTAATGTATTTAATAATTCCCTCAAAAGTATACAAAGAATTCGAAAGGACTCCCAGCTCTTTATTTTCCAAACGGATTTGCCCGGGATATCCGTAAAGTATATCCGTCAGGGCTTCTTCAGGTAAATCCTGGATACGGGTATGCAAATTCGCTCCGTGCTTTTTTAAAACAGTATCAATTTGCCAAAATAAAATACTATTCTTGTACTTTCCCAAAGGTAAAATTCCTCCCTGATAAATAGACAAAGATTTATCAGGCACGATTTTTTCCATATCGACGGCCGTTACATACCCTAAGCCTTTGCACTTCGGGCAAGCCCCATGAGGCGAGTTAAAAGAAAAAGAATGAGGAGCAGGTTCCTTATAAGAAATCCCCGTATCCGGACACATTAACCGCCGGCTATAATATTTAATATCGTCACTTTCATAATCCTTGATAGTGAGTACTCCTTCCCCGTATTTCATAGCTGTAGCGACAGAAGCCTTCAAACGCTTTACATCCGGGCAATCGATCAGCATTTTGTCTACAACAATCTCAATATCATGCATTTTATAGCGGTCCACACTCATGCCCACCGCTATTTCCCGGATTTCTCCATCTACCCGTACGGATATAAATCCTTTTTTTCTCAAATTTTCGAATAATTCTTTGTAATTCCCTTTCCGGCCTTTTACAACCGGTGCCAGCAGTAAGATTTTCTTTCCGGCAAAATCACTTTGAATTAAATCGATAATTTTCTCATCCGTATATTTCACCATTTTACTTCCGGTGGCGTAAGAATAAGCTTCTCCGGCCCGGGCAAATAACAATCGCAGGAAATCGTAAACCTCAGTAGTGGTACCTACAGTCGACCTCGGATTTTTATTAGTCGTCTTTTGTTCTATAGAAATAACCGGACTCAAGCCTGTTATTTTATCTACATCCGGACGCTCCATTCCCCCCAAAAACTGACGGGCATAAGCAGAAAAAGTCTCCATATACCGACGTTGCCCTTCCGCATAAATCGTATCAAAAGCCAGGGACGATTTTCCGCTTCCGCTCAATCCTGTAATAACCGTCAAACTGTTTCGCGGAATAGTCAAATCTATATCTTTCAGATTGTGTTCACGAGCTCCATAAATAGCAATAATCCCCTCCTCTTCCTGATATTCCTTCATATTTCTTCATTTTTTAGAACCTGCAAATTTACAATAAATACACCGTAAAAGAAAACTTTTGTAAAACGAGGAAACCTAATTTTCCCTAAAAAAGGAAAGGAATCGTTGAAAAACGTCCCTCAGATTTTTCCATTCTATTTTTTCCGGTATAAAAACGCAGGCTGAAAAAGCAGATAAAAAAAAACGTTCGCCCTTCCAATAAGCAGCTGGAAACCGAACGTAGTAAAAATAAAAGGGAGGCATCCCGCAGAATCTTTAAAGCTGAAATATGTAGGACTATGAAAAGATGTTGTATGTATGTGTGCGTGCGTCTGTGTGTGGTGTGTATGTGCGTGGTGTAATATTTGTCCTGTAGGCCATACTTCAATCATTTAAAGAACTCTTTTGAAAACCAGCTTGTTTATAAGCTATCCCCTCCCTCGTGGTGTGTGCTAAATAATTTAATCTAAATAACAGCTAAATAAAATCATAAATTTCAATCATCATTTACACTCTCTTTAACGGGGAAAAACAGGCCGGGGTTACATTATTCCTTCTTTTTTTTCAAAAAAAAATAAATTATTTTTTAGTATACTGATATACAACAATTTATATTTCATTTTTCTTCTGAAAAATCTAAATATTTTTATTGTTTTCTTTCCATTAACACAAAAAAAACGGAGATATTGTGTCGTACAATACCTCCGTCGTGTCCCTATCGTTCGCCATACAACCCCAGCGTATTCCCTTCGCTGTCGGAAAACAGCGCAAAATAGCCCCGTTCTTCCACTTCGATTTTGGTTTTCGGGCGGACAATCCGGCCGCCATTCTGCCGGATACATTCCAAAGTTATACCAATATCCTCCACATTCAGGTGGATCAATATTCCATCCCGGGACGGCCGGAAATCAGCCGCCCAGGAGATAGCCAAATTAGGTCCGTCCGCAGCTTGCGGGAAGAAAGCCATTTTCTCGTATTCACAACTGTCACACACCGTCAGTTGCACTCCGAAAACAGTTTCATAAAATTTTACGGCACGCCTGAAATCCGCAGCAGGGATTTCTACAAATTCAATCCGGTTTTTCATCTTCATTTTTTTTATGGTCTTGCGTCCTATTGACACTCCAAAAATAAGAAGGGGCAAACCGGTAAACTTGGAAAAAACGGACAATCTGCTCTAAAGAGGTTTTACGGGAATATAAATATCCACGAGGTGCTTTTTTTCCGGATGTTCGTCCGGGTTATTCAGGTAAAGCTCGTGGTGCGGACCGTCTACCGACTGGCAGCCGTGTTCCGCAATCAGCTGACACATCGCATGCCAGGCATCGCCGAATTCATTCATCGCAATTTCAAAACGTCCGACGGCATACCGTCCTCCTTCGATGGTATACTGACCGATCTCTCCATCTACTTTGACGTCCTGACCGACCACCAGAAAAACATCCGACTGCAACTTATCGACCGGAGTAATGTCCGGATCGTCGAGGTAATTCGCTCCCACCAAAGGAGGATTTTTCACCAATCCCCGGGGATAGGCCCATTGCATCAATTTGCCGATAGAGGATCCCATCTGATTAAAAGCGCCGACATGACGGTAGTAAACAACCTTTTTCGGCTCAATCTGTTTGATTTCAAAAGTACAGTTCATCATTTTATCTCCAATTTTAATTGATTTATTGTCGCAAAGGTAGCGGGTTAAAACGGAGACATATTCCTGATTCGTGCGGGGCAATTGTCTGTTTTTGCTCTGTTTTTCTCTGTTCCTGCTGCGGTATTCCGTAGCAGTCATACCAAAATGAGCCTTGAACTTGCGGCAGAAAAGGGCAACCGAGCTATATCCTACTCCGTAAGCTACTTCTGCAACAGGGGTATCTGTGGGCCGGGACAGTTCCCGCCCCGCCTTTTCCATCCGTTTCCGGACAATAAACTTTTCCACAGTCTCGCCCGTCTGTTCTTTAAACACCCTGTGAAAATGATACTTTGACAAACCTGCCACAGCGGCTAACTGCTCCACCGACAGAGGGGCGTTCAGCTGCTGAGTAATATAATCGATGACTCTGTTGATTTTTTTGATGTGTTCCATGCTTCAAAGCTATGAAAAATAGTCGGAATAAGGGGTACATACCGCCACATATTCGCCGGGAGTATAGCCCGAAAACAACCTGAAGTCACGGATCATGTGTGCCTGGTCGTAATATCCGCATTCACAGGCCAAACGGGTAAAACTCATACGGGGATTATTTTGCAGGATAAACAATGCCTTATGAAACCGGATTACCCTCATAAATTCCTTGGGGGAGGTACCGACATGCTCATTGAAAATGCGCAAAAACTGTTTATTGCTCAAGCAAACTGCCGCTGCCAATTGTGATACAGATAATGCTCCGGCAGACAAATTAACCGATTGAACTGCCGCTGCCATTCGTTTGTAATTGTAATCCGGAATAGGCCGGAGCCGGCTCATCAAAAAAGCTTCTATCATACGGATACAATCGATATCCTCCACGTCAGCGGAAAGTTTATCCTCCAGTTCCTTCCACCCGGCCAGATCCAGTTCATCCGCCGGAACCACCTGCCCTCCCAATTCGTGAAGGGGCATGTCAAAAAACGCTTTTGCCCCAAATGAATGAAAGACGACTACAATCATATTGACTGTTCCTGTGAGCCGCAGGTCGGCAAAGGAATGCGACTGTCCCGCCACCGAAGTCCGCGGAATGATCTGTCCGTTACGTAACAGCGGACTGCCCCGGTGAAACACCAGTTCCACATGTCCCGTAGGGATAACCCTCTGCACATGCGTTATGTCATCACTTTCCAGTAGCCAGTAGTGCCTGACATAAGGCGTAAGCGGGGCTGCAGGCTGCAGGATACAAAACTTTTCCATACCTGCAAAAATAATTCACCCCACTTTAAAAGCCTTGGAAAAAACGGACATTTTTTCCGGCACAAGGGGACGGGGGTTAATGTGTAATTTTAATCAGTCCGCGGCTCTGCAGCCAGCTCTTGCAAAAGACAGCCACATTGCCCCAGGGCACATAAGCGGTTTCCGATCTGTAAAAGCGACGTCAGCAAGAGCGTTTCCTCGTATTAGCGGTACGCGAACAGTAAACCACCAGACAGCGACCCGGGAGCAGATTCTTCCGGCTGTTCCGTAGCAACCGGAATAAACGGTCCTTTGTCCGCCCCCCCGCCTGCTGTCACTGACATTAAAGCCAGCCATATCAATGAAACAAACAACAACTTTTTATATTCAGCTTTTTATACGTTTTTTCCCATTTCATAAGCCTGTTGCAGAGCCGGGTGATTCTCAATTTCCCCGACATGCCAGACACCCCGTCCGAAAACAACACCCTTGATAACAGGATTTTCCAGACAATCCAGAAATCCCTGAAAAGTATCCACTGTACGGAGCATTTTCTCCTGTTTGTCCTCCGCAGCCGTAATAATAAAATAAAACTCTTTGTTCCTCATCTCTGTATAAAGCCCGCAACAGCGGTCAATCAGCGTTTTCATCTGGGCAGACATTGTATAAAAATAGACAGGTGTCCCCATGACGATGACATCGGCTGCGAGCATCTTTTGGATAATTTCCGCAGCATCGTCTTTTTGCGGACAAGGTTTTCTATCCCGGCTACACAGGCTGCAGCCTGTACAATAACCAATTTTTTTATCCCGCAGGAATATTTTTTCCGTTACATTTCCGGCTTCTGCCGCTCCGCGCAAAAACTGTCCGCAAAGCGTATCTGAGTTTCCGCCCTTACGCGGACTCGATGACAATATCAATACTTTTTTATTCATATAACTGTTTTTTATCTGATACCAAAATAGTACATCTTTCCCAGACGCTTTGTAGATAAATCACCGTACAATATACCTTAATTACAGATTTTAGGGTTGTCCTTTCCCCCAAAGAACTGTTTAATCAAACCTGCATCTGGCTTTTTCCTTGTAAAATCACCCCTTACATCAGCTTTCTTTGCGCATAAATTACGGATAATTACACTTTATCCAAGGATTCCGGCATCCGGTCCGTATTTTTCAAACAGAATAAATTATATTTGTCATATCATAAAAGATTAAGCAGTATGGAAGAGATGATAAAAATAGACAGCGTTGAACGTTATAACAAAATCTTCGGGCTTGAAACCCGTCATCCGCTGGTAAGCGTTGTCGATTTGACGAAAGCCTCCACATGGCCGGAACGCGCCCGGTTTCACTATGAAGTATATGCTCTTTTCCTGAAAGATATCAAATGTGGAAACATCAAATACGGCCGGCAGTATTACGACTATCAGGACGGGACAATCGTCTGTTTTGCCCCGGGACAGGTAACTGAGCTGGAAATGTTACCAGACATGCAACCACAAGCGCACGGGATTCTTTTTCACCCGGACCTGATACACGGAACTGCCCTGGGACAGGAAATACGCAACTATAGTTTCTTTTCTTACGAAACCAACGAAGCCCTTCACCTTTCTGAAGAAGAGCGTCAGATCATTATGGATGGACTATATAAAATAGAAAAAGAACTGGAACATGCTATCGACAAACACAGCCGGCGGCTGATTTGTGCCAACATCGGATTATTACTCGATTATTGCATGCGTTTTTATGAACGCCAGTTCGTAACCCGCAGCGAAGTCAACAAAGATATCATGGTCCGTTTCGAACAACTGCTTAACGACTATTTCGAAGGAGATACGCCCCGGCAACAAGGACTCCCCTCTGTCAAATATTTTGCCGACAAAGTATTCCTTTCCCCCAACTATTTCGGGGATATGATACGCAAACAGACCGGGAAAACAGCATCCGAATATATTCAGGGTAAGTTGATCGGAGTGGCAAAGGAAAAATTACTTTCTACGAATTACACGATGAGTGAAATCGCTTACAATCTCGGATTCCAGTATCCCCAACACCTCAGCCGGATGTTTAAACGTATCGTCGGTACGACTCCCAACGAATTTCGCTCCCGGAACTGATCCGTCAGGGGACGCTCCGTTAAGCGGTTACAAAAACTGAAGTCTCAAACGATAATTGTACCAGACTCCACTGCTTCAGGCACTCTTGTACAAATACTTCGTAACGAGCCGTACAAACCGGATTGATTCAATATTCTTCCATAATATAAGGTTTTCAAACCGACATTCACAGTGAAAGCCTTAGTTTATTCCAAAAAAAATCTGCCTGAAAAATTCAGGCAGACCTTTTTTATAAACGAACGATCCGGCTTATTTTTTAAAACAAGCTTTCACGTCTTCGGTGCTTACCATTTGTTCTTTGAACGTATAGGCACCTGTTTTCGGAGATTTCACCATTTTAATTACTTTAGCGTATCCCCGTCCGTCTCCGGTCTTCAATGTTGCTACAACCTTCTTTGCCATAGTTCAAATTATTTAATTTCTCTGTGTATAGTTACTCTCTTCAATATCGGATTGTACTTTTTCAGTTCCAATCTTTCCGGCGTATTCTTCCTGTTTTTTGTAGTAATATACCGTGAAGTTCCCGGCATACCGGATTCTTTATGTTCTGTACACTCAAGAATCACCTGTACTCTATTTCCTTTAGCTTTCTTTGCCATCTTCAGTGATTTTAAACATTTTTAATTAATCCTTCAGCCGTTGCATCTTTTAAACATGCATTCAGACCTTTCTTATTGATCAGACGAAGACCAGCAGCAGATACGTTCAAACGAATCCATCTATCTTCTTCCGGCCAATAAAAATTTCTCTTAAACAGGTTGATAGAAAATGTTCTCTTTACTCTTCTTTTAGAGTGAGATACACTGTTTCCACCCATTGCTTTTTTTCCGGTTATTTGACAAACTCTTGACATCTCTCAGTATTTTTTTTAAACGCTTTCCAAACAGGTTGCAAATTAAGTGCTTTTTATCCACATAATCAAATATTCAGAGAAAAAATTTACAATTATTTATACAGCAAGGACAAAATAGATGCCTTCCGGTTCACTCCGTCTGTTTCCCCGGCCAGAATTGAATCTCCAACGGTCGTTACCACACCACAAACAGGACAAGGGCTGCCAATATCACTACCCCTATCCACTCTATCCAGATCCTCCCCGCATTTTTATTCGCTTTTCCGTGACGGATTATTTCCAGTAACTGACCGGTCAGACAAAAGTAATTACACCAGGGACGGGAGAAAAATACAGACAGAATTAAAAATGTCAGTGCCAGAGCTAACACCCAACGTCCGGCTGCCCCGAACATAAAAGCAGCAAAAGGTTCAAACTGGGCCAGATCGAGGGTTATTCCCGCCAGTAAAAGACCGATTACTACCATAAAATAACTCCGGCGGGTATATTTCAATACCGTTCTCCAATAGCCTTTGGGTATCATTTTCTTTTTCCTGATTTTACCTGCCAATTCCTGTGCCGCCCCAAAAGGACAGAGGTAATAACAATAGTAGGATTTCCCGAAAAATAAAGGAATAAAGAAAGCCAGGAGAGCCACAAGCGGCAATAAAATTTTCCCACTCCAGGGAATCCCGTGCATCAGCCAACCATATAATAAGGCAAAGGAGAGAAAATAACCGTTCCAAAACCCTAAAATCAATACAGAGCCGGTCATCAGTACCCAACGGTATTTTTTCAATATTTTTATAGGAAACATACTTAACAGAGCCAAAATCACCAACGCATACCCCAATCCGTTTTTGAGCCAGCCGGTCCAGTGAATTTCACTTTCTCCGGCTTTCTGTTGTAAATAATAAGCCAAAGCTTTCTGTATATTTTCTTTCACGGCATTGCTCGACATCGTAGCTCCGCTCACTGCTTCCACCTGTAACTTTATAGCTTCTTCCGGGGTTTTACCTTTCCAGGAATCGAAAAAGCCTTTGCGTGCAATCAATTTGATAAAACCCGGAGATTCCTGATTCTCCAATAAGTAAAGTCCCCTGATTCTTCCGTCTGTTCCCAGAGCCAATGCGACCGGAACTTTTCCTGCAAATCCGGTCACCTCATCGGCTATGGGCGTAGTGACAATAAAAGAACCCACAATTTTTCCGTCTGCTTTTACCCGGAAAAGAACCTCCGATTCCTGAACCATCTCTGTATATCCGGGAAAATATTCCGTTATAACTTCCGACGGTACTTTTTCTATTCCTGCGGCAGCGGCTTCTCCTCCCCTTTGGTTTTCCCCTGTTTCTTTGTAATGCCCGGAGAGCAAAAACAAAATTAAAAACAGGGAAAGAATTCCCGGTAATTTTGCCATCCAGGCACTTATTTGATTATTCATAATGCTCTTTTTATTCAGGGTTCCAAAATTAATGCATTAATTAGAAGGTTTTCCTCCTGTTCCGTTAAAAAAATATTATTTTTGCTGAAATAGATAATCTGTGTTAAACGTTAAAAAATTTTTTTTACAAAACCTATATTAACCTGATCTCTAATAACGCTCAAAATGAAAAAACTAACTTATCTAATTTGTTTTGCGGGCCTGATGCTACAAGCCTGCAACAGTGAAATAAAGCAGGATAATCCTTTTTTAAAGGATTTTGATACGCCTCACGGAGTACCTCCTTTCCAGCAGATCCAAAACAGTCATTACCTGCCGGCTTTCCGGGAAGGTATAAAACAACAGGAAGCGGAGATTGAAGCGATTCTCAATAATCCGGAAGCGCCTACTTTTGAAAACACAATTGTTGCCCTGGAAAAATCCGGACAATTGCTGCAAAGAGTACAGTCGGTCTTTATGAATTTAAGGGAAGCGAATACGAACGATTCCATGCAGATGGTTGCAGAACAGGTTGCCCCTCTGCTTTCCGCCCATGCCGACGGGATGAACCTGAACGAAAAATTATTCCAACGGATAAAAACCGTATACGACAACAAAGAAAAAGAAAACCTCAATACGGAACAGCTGGAAGTATTAAATAAGTATTATAAAGAATTTGTCCGCGGAGGAGCCAACCTCTCCGCTGAAGAAAAAGAAAAACTAAAAAAAATCAATAACGAATTGTCGCTATTGGCCCTTAAATTCGGAAACAATCTCCTGAAGGAAACCAATAACTACCAATTGGTGATCGACAATGAAAAAGATTTGGCCGGTCTGCCGTCAGGAGTGATCGCCTCAGCTGCCGAAACAGCAAAAGAAGCAGGCCTGGAGGGGAAATGGGTATTTACCCTTCACAATCCCAGTGTAATGCCTTTCCTGCAATATGCGGACAATCGGGATTTACGGGAACAAATCTACAAGGCCTATACCAACCGGGGCAATAACAATAATGAATACGATAATAAAGAAGTAATCCGTAAAATCATCGCTTTAAAAACAGAAAAAGCTAATTTACTGGGATTTCCGGATTATGCCAGTTATGTATTGGACGAAAACATGGCTAAAAACCCTGAAAATGTTTATACACTTTGTAATCAAATCTGGGAAGCAGCCCTTAAAGTAGCTAAGAAAGAAGCCAAAGCGCTTCAGCAAATGATTGACAAAACCGGAGGTAAATTCAAACTGCAACCCTGGGACTGGCGGTATTATGCCGAAAAAGTAAAACAAGCTCAATACGGTCTGGACGAAAACGAGCTCCGGCAGTACTTCCCTCTGGATCAGGTCAGGGAAGGAGCTTTTTATACCGCAAATAAATTATACGGTATCACTTTTGAACCCCGCACCGATTTGCCTCTTCCCCACCCGGACGCCAAAGCCTTTGAGGTGAAAGATGCTGACGGAAGTTTTATCGGAATTTATTATGCCGACTATTTTCCCCGTCCCAGTAAAAGTCAGGGAGCCTGGATGGATGCTTTCCGTTCCCAGTCCTTTTTACTGGAATCCACACCGGTTATTACCAATGTATGTAATTTTACCAAACCTACCGGAGACACGCCGGCTTTGCTGACGTTTGACGAAGCTCAGACGCTTTTTCACGAATTCGGACATGCCTTGCACGGCTTATTATCCAAATGTACCTATCCCAGTATAGCCGGCACAAATGTCGTACACGACTTCGTGGAATTGCCCTCTCAAATCATGGAAAATTGGGCCGGTGATCCGGAAGTACTGAAAGTATATGCACGTCATTACAAGACCGGGGAGCCGATTCCTCAAAAGCTCATCGACAAATTGCAAAAAAGCAGTCATTTCAACCAGGGTTTCGCCACAACGGAATTTATGGCAGCTGCATTGCTGGATATGGCCTACCATACTGTAAAGACCACAGATCCGCTGGACGTTGAAAAATTTGAAAAAGAAACGCTGGACAAATTGGGTTTAATTCCGGAAATTACGGTCCGTTACAGAAGTACCTATTTTGCCCATATTTTCGACAGCGGCTATTCAGCCGGTTATTATGCCTATACCTGGGCTGAAGTACTGGATGCAGACGCTTTTCAAGCCTTTAAAGAAACAGGAGATGTATTCAATCCTGAAAAGGCCCTGGCTTTCCGCCAATACGTTCTTTCGAAAGGAGGAAGTGAGGATGCGATGAAATTGTATAAAACCTTCCGGGGGAAAGATCCTTCTATCGAGCCCCTACTGGAACGGAGAGGATTAAAAGAATAGATCCGAGAAGAGGAGGATTGACGCTTCGCTGATAAATAAACCTGCGGTTCCGATAAAAAGACTTTTCCGGAATACCGGGGGTTGCGGATCAGCGAAGCGTTCATACATATTCAGCTGAGAGGAAATATTTCTGCTGGTGCAGAAAAATATATTCCACGATAAACCCGCCCTACAGATAAATTCATTTTCCAAAATAAATACTATCTTTGCACGGCTACAGAAAGAAAGAAGGATGGAAAAATTATTAAATCTGGCGATAGAAGCCGCTCTAAGAGCCGGAGAAGCAATACTGAAAATTTACAATGATCCGGCTTCGCATTTGGATATTGAACGAAAAGCAGATGACTCTCCTTTAACACAAGCCGATAAAGAAGCCCACAAAACGATTATTAATGTATTGGAAAATACTTCTTATCCGGTATTGAGTGAGGAAGGAAATCCAGCCGATTATGAAAAGCGGCAACAGTGGAAAACATGCTGGATAGTAGATCCGCTGGATGGTACTAAAGAATTTATCAAACGAAACGGGGAATTCACTGTCAATATTGCCCTGATCTCTGAAGGGAATCCGGTTCTGGGAGTGATCTACGTACCGGTAAAAAAAGAATTGTATTACGGCTCGGCAGAAAATGGTGCTTACAAGGCACTGGCGGTAGAACCGCTGCGTGTCTCCGCCATTTCGGAAGTTCGTTCCCGTGCCCTCCGGCTTCCGCTGGTAAAAGGGAATTATCCTTATACCATTGTAGCTTCCCGTTCCCACCTGACTCCGGAAACCCAGGAATTTATCGAAAAATTGAAAAAAGAGCACAAACAGGTTAAACTGACCTCCATCGGAAGTTCCCTGAAAATTTGTCTGGTTGCAGAAGGGTCTGCCAATATATATCCGCGTTTTGCCCCGACAATGGAATGGGACACGGCGGCAGGTCATGCCATAGCTTTAGCTGCAGGTAAAAATATCTTTATGACAGACGGGAAAACACCGCTTCAATACAATAAAGAAGATTTACATAATCCCTGGTTTATTGTAAAATAATAAAGGGATATCAAACCGGAGAGCAGAATGAAATATAATTACTTTAAATAAATACTCCTTTCCGGTGCTGCCTTTATCCTTCCGATAAAGGTTATTTTATGAATAGAGTAAGAGTGACAAAATATGGAAAAAAACATCAATATTTATCCGATATTCGACCAAATGCTGCAGCGTTCAGACCGGGAACAACTGTTGCATCAAAAAAGTGCAATGATTTGGTTTACCGGGTTATCGGGTTCGGGTAAAAGTACATTGGCTATTGCTTTGGAACGGGAGTTATATAAAAAAGGATTTCTGACCCGTATATTAGACGGAGACAATATCCGCAGCGGAATTAATAATAACCTGGGTTTTTCCGGAACCGACCGTACGGAGAATATACGGAGAATTGCAGAAGTTTCCAAACTGTTTGTGGATTGCGGAGTGGTTACGATCGCGGCTTTTATCAGTCCGACAAGAGCTATCCGGCAAATGGCCCGGGAAATTATCGGGGAAAACGATTTTCTGGAAATATATGTAAGCACCCCCTTGGAAGAATGTGAAAAAAGAGATGTAAAAGGTCTTTACAAAAAAGCCAGAAAAGGAGAAATCCGGGATTTCACAGGAATATCCGCTCCTTTTGAAGCTCCTTTACATCCCTTTTTAGCAATCGACACTTCCCGTTATTCTCTGGAAGAATCGGTAAAAATACTATTGGAAGTCATTGAACCGAAAATTAAATTTGTGCCCTGATATAGGCGTCTCTTCTCTGCTCCTGACAAAAACACAAAGGGGCAGAAAATAACAGAAGGGAGATCCTTTTATTGATTATATAAAAAAATATGTCAGAATATAAATTAAGTCATTTAAAAGAACTGGAAACGGAATCCATCCATATCATCCGGGAAGTGGTAGCTGAATTTGAAAATCCGGTCATGCTTTATTCCATCGGGAAAGACTCTTCCGTAATGGTACGGCTGGCAGAAAAAGCCTTTTATCCGGGAAAAGTCCCTTTCCCGTTAATGCATATTGATTCAAAATGGAAATTCCGGGAAATGATTGAATTCCGGGATAAATATGCCAAAGAATACGGTTGGGACCTGATCGTCGAATCCAATATGAAGGCTTTCCGGGAAGGAGTAGGTCCCTTTACCCATGGGAGCAAGGTTCATACCGATCTGATGAAGACCCAGGCTTTATTGAATGCACTGGATAAATATAAATTCGATGCTGCCTTCGGTGGGGCGAGACGGGATGAAGAAAAATCCCGGGCAAAAGAACGGATTTACTCTTTCCGGGACAAATTTCATCAATGGGATCCTAAAAATCAGCGGCCAGAATTGTGGAACCTTTACAATGCCCGGGTTCACAAAGGAGAATCTATACGGGTATTTCCCCTGTCCAACTGGACCGAATTAGACGTCTGGCAATACATACGAATGGAAAATATTCCCATCGTTCCCCTTTATTTCGCCAAAGAACGACCGATTGTCACTATAGACGGGAATCTGATTATGGTCGACGACGACCGTATGCCCAGAGAATACAGCGAACGGGCTGAAATGAAAAAAGTACGCTTCCGGACCCTGGGTTGTTATCCCCTTACAGGCGCTGTTGCATCCGAAGCCGATACGATAGAAAAAATCGTCGAAGAAATGATGACCACAACCAAATCCGAAAGAACAACCCGGGTGATCGACTTCGATCAGGATGCCAGTATGGAACAGAAAAAACGGGAAGGTTATTTTTAAACATAAAACGGAAAGCCCTCCCGGGAATGATTCCGGGCAGGAATTGCAAATTTCAATCAAGATGGCAGAAAAATTAAATATAAAGGAATTCCTCGACCGGGACGAAAAAAAAGATTTATTACGTTTATTGACGGCGGGATCGGTAGATGACGGAAAGTCTACGCTGATCGGCCGGTTGTTGTTCGACAGTAAAAAACTGTACGAAGATCAACTGGATGCCCTGGAACGGGATACCAAAAGATACGGAAATGCCGGAGATAATATTGACTACGCTTTATTATTAGACGGACTCAAGGCCGAACGGGAACAGGGGATTACAATCGACGTGGCATACCGGTATTTTTCAACCAATCACCGGAAATTCATTATTGCCGATACACCGGGACACGAACAATATACCCGGAATATGATTACGGGGGGTTCTACAGCCAATCTGGCTATCATCCTGGTGGACGCCCGTACAGGTGTCATTACACAAACCCGTCGACATACTTACCTGGTATCCCTGCTGGGAATAAAGCATGTCGTACTGGCTGTCAATAAAATGGACTTAGTAAATTACAGCCGGGAAGTTTTCGACAAAATTGTAAACGACTACCAGAAATTTGCCGCCCCTCTCTGCATTCCGGATATACAATGCATACCCTTATCGGCTTTAAAAGGGGATAATGTAGTGGAATATTCATCAAATATGGATTGGTATAAGGGACAACCATTGTTGGAATTTTTAGAAACCGTAAAAATCGAAAGCGACAAAAATTTTACAGACTTCCGTTATCCGGTGCAATATGTACTTCGTCCTAACCTGGACTTCAGGGGATTCAGCAGTTCGGTAGCTTCGGGAATAATACGGAAAGGAGATGAAGTAATGGCTCTCCCCTCCCTGAAAAGATCCAAAGTAAAATCAATTGTCACATCTGACGGAGAACTGGATATGGCATTTCCTCCCCAGGCTGTTACCCTGACACTGGAAGACGAAATTGACGTATCCCGGGGAGAAATGTTAGTACATCCGGACAATTTACCCTGTATAGACCGCAATTTTGAGGCCATGCTGGTGTGGATGGACGAAACGAAAATGGATCCGGAACAACAATTTTTTATCAAGCATACGACCAATCTCACCCGGGTAAAAATCGACCAGATCCGTTATAAAGTGAATGTGAATACCATGGAACAATCCATGACCGACGCCCTCGAATTAAACGAAATCGGAAGAGTGGTATTCACCTCCAACAAACCTTTGTTTTTTGACCCCTACCGGAAAAATAAAAATACCGGAGCCTTTATACTGATCGATCCGGTTACAAATAATACCTCTGCAGTCGGTATGATTATCGATAAAGTCAATGCACGGGATTTGTCGACCAACATCACCGAAGAGGACCGCCAGTATATGCAGTCCGGCCATTCGCTTGTAAGTCCGGAAGCCCGGGCTCATTTATACGAACAACAGGGGCATATCTATGCTATTTCCGGCGAAGCTGCTGTAGAATTCGGCTACACCCTGGAGCGGCGGTTGTTCGATATTGGCAAAACCGTAGTCGTCCTGGACAGCCGGGAAACAGCAGAAATCGGAAAAATAGCTGCCCTTCTTTGTCAACAGGGTTTAATTGTCATTTGTATCGCTTATACGGCAAACGGGAAACAAATCACCAATTGCCGGGCCGAAACCAATAAAGTATCTTCTTCAGTAGAAGACCTTTTGAAAACATTGTAACAACCGGAGAAAAACCAAATTGTAAAAAAGAAACATGGGGCTACTCGAATTTCAGAAATTACCGGTAAATACCTTAGTAGGGGCCGATTGGAAAACATTTAAACAGATTACAGCGCAACAGACCATTGATAAGGGATACCGGACCAAATACCGGTTGACGAAAGCGATTTGCTGGCTTTTAAGCCGGTTGAACGGGATCGAAGAACGCCGTTACCGGAAAAGACTGGAAAACCAAGCTGTCAATAATGAGCCCGTTTTCATTTTGGGACACTGGCGCAGCGGGACCACTTTTGTACACAATGTACTGGCCCACGACAAACATTTCGGCTATACCACGACTTACCAAACGGTATTTCCGCACCTGATGCTGTGGGGACAACCTTTTTTCAAAAAGACCATGTCCTGGCTGATGCCTGACAAGCGGCCTACCGATAACATGGAATTAAACGTCGATCTCCCCCAGGAAGAAGAATTCGCTCTTTCCAATATGTTTCCCTACAGTTATTACAATTTCTGGTTTCTGCCTCAAAATATGCTGGAATATTGCGATAAATACCTCACGATGGAGCAAGCCACAGCAGCAGAAAAACAAGCTTTTAAAACGACCTTTTTAAAGCTTATCAAAATCTCGCTTTGGAATACGAAGGGAGAACAATTCCTTTCCAAAAACCCTCCCCATACGGGACATATACGGGAAATCCTGGAAATGTTCCCCCATGCCAAGTTTATCTATCTGATAAGGAACCCTTATACCGTATTCGAATCTACCCGAAGTTTCTTCCGGAACACGATACAACCCCTTAAATTACAAAATATTTCCAACGAAGAACTGGAGGCCAATATCATAGAAGTATACAAACGCCTATACCGGAGATATGAAGAGGATAAACAACTGATCCCGGCAGGCAATCTGATCGAAATAAAATTCGAAGATTATGAAAAGGATGCTTTAGCTGTAACTGAAAAAATCTACCAAACCCTTTCCATACCCGGTTTTGAAAAGGCGAAAGAAGACATTATCCGTTATCTGGACAAGAAAAAAGGATATAAAAAGAACGCCTATCAATACGAAGCCCGCACAATAGAATTAGTGGAAAAAAACTGGGATTTCGCTTTGAAACAATGGGGTTATAAACATTTGGGATAAGCGGCAGCAGCAGCCTTCCGCTAGCCTTCTACCACCATGTTTGTCACCCGGTTTACGGTAATCAGTGTTTTGTCCTCGTCCCGTATTTCCACCTGTACAACGTGGGTACGTTTTCCTTTATGAAGAAAAGAGGCCCTTCCGGTTACAAAATGCCCGCTTGCCCGCTTCATATGATTTCCATTGATCTCAATCCCGTACACTTTATAACGCAATTCCCGGGGAACTGATATGGAGCTCAAAGCACCGCTCACCGTCTCCGCCAAAGCCATATTCGCCCCTCCGTGCAATGCCCCGTCCGGACGGCAGGTACGGTGATCGACAGGCATACGCACTTCCAGCCATCCTTCTCCTATGGCCGTAAATTCCATTCCTAACCATTCCACCAAAGTATTCCGGCAACTTTCAGTCAAAAGCTTCAAATATTCTTCCATGCTTATTTTAATCTAATCTGCTTATTTATCTTCATACTCCGATTTCCGCTTCGGGTTCATCGGAAACCAGCCTTTCTTCACTCTTCCCCTCTGTTCAAAAATTTCCAGAATTGTCCAAAAAGATGAAAAGGCAAAAACACCCAATAAAGACGACCAGAAAATTTCCCTGACATACAGGGCTCCGGCAATTCCTCCGGCTCCCCACAACAAAAACATCCACCAGCAACGCGTTCCAAAATAATATTCACATTTGATCACCAGAGGATGAAATAAACCTATAATCAAAAAAGTGCATATCCCGATCAATAAACCGGTCAGATTATGTGCTTCTATAAATTCCATTTTTTCTTCTTTACATTCTATGTACAAAGATAAGATTTTTTAATCCACAAGTCGTAAATAAACAGAGCTAAAAACATCTGTTTTCCACAAAATATTCGTACTTTTGTATAAGTGGTCCCTCCGGAAAAAGAAGGGAAAAGCGTTGAAAAAAGTAAAATTCAAAAAGAAAAAGCCCAGTATGATCCAACTCAAAGAAGGAGACAAAGCTCCGGACTTCAAAGGTATAAACCAAGACGGAAAAGAGCTCTCTCTTAATGATTTTAAAGGTAAAAAATTAATTTTGTATTTTTACCCGAAAGACAATACTTCCGGTTGCACGGCAGAAGCCTGCAATTTGAACGATCATTATGCAAGCCTCACAGAGGAAGGATATGAGGTCGTAGGAGTGAGCCCCGATTCTCCGGCCTCTCATCTGAAGTTTATAGCCAGATATAACCTGGCTTTCAATTTAATTGCAGACACTGAAAAACAAATTCTGGAAAAATACGGGGTCTGGGCGGAGAAATCCATGTACGGACGAAAATATATGGGGGTACTTCGTACCACCTTTCTGATAGACGAAAAAGGCATGATCGAAAAAATCATTACCAAAGTGAATACCAAAGATCATGCTTCGCAGATTATCGGTTAAGAGCAACAAGACTTTACCGGTAATATTTATTGTTCATTATTAATTTAAATAGCATGACTTCAAAAGAAATCAATCAAGACAAATTAAAAGCATTACAACTTACACTCGATAAAATCGAAAAAAATTTCGGGAAAGGGAGTATTATGAAGCTGGGAGCAAACGAAATCGAGAATATTCCGGTCATTCCGTCCGGTTCTATTTCTTTGGATAAAGCCTTAGGTGTAGGCGGTTATCCGAAAGGGCGGGTGATTGAAATCTATGGTCCGGAATCTTCCGGAAAAACGACCCTGGCAATTCATGCCATTGCAGAAGCTCAAAAACAGGGCGGAATTGCCGCCATTATCGATGCAGAACATGCTTTCGACCGGGCGTATGCTGAGAAATTGGGTGTAGATACGGAAAACCTTTTTATTTCCCAACCGGATAATGGGGAACAAGCTTTGGAAATTGCCGATCAGCTGATCCGTTCGGCAGCCATCGATATTATTGTGATCGACTCCGTAGCTGCCCTCACTCCGAAAGCTGAAATCGAAGGAGACATGGGCGACAGTGTCATGGGGTTGCAAGCCCGGCTGATGTCGCAGGCCCTGAGAAAACTGACCGGTACGATCAGTAAAACCAATACCTGTTGTGTCTTTATCAATCAGCTCCGGGAAAAAATCGGTATTATGTTTGGAAACCCTGAAACGACAACCGGTGGAAATGCTCTGAAATTTTACGCATCCGTACGGCTGGACATCCGGAAAATCGGACCCATCAAAGACGGGGAAGACATACTCGGAAACCATACCCGCGTCAAAGTGGTGAAAAACAAAGTGGCTCCTCCTTTCCGGAAAGCCGAATTCGATATCATGTACGGGGAAGGTATTTCTCTTTCCGGGGAAATCGTGGACTTAGGTGTGGAATACAATGTAATTAAAAAAAGCGGAAGCTGGTTTTCTTACGGAGACAGTAAACTCGGCCAAGGCCGTGAAACCGTCAAACAAATGATCATGGACAATCCTGAACTGGCAGAAGAGTTGCGTTTAAAAATTGTTGCTGCCATGAACGGTTCAGAATACCATGCAACTGATGCTGAAATTGCAGAAAACTAAATAAGTCACCGAAAAGCGGAAAATTCGGAGAAAGCAAACAAAGGGAGGAAGTGATAAGTGGGATACCTATTTACTTTCTCCCTTTTTTGCCGGACTCTTAATTTTACACATCATCATTTTACCTATGAAAAGTATTATTTATCCTACACTCCTCTTATTATCACTTATGGCTTGCGATAATAAAAAAGAAAATTCAGAAGCCCGGAAAGGCTATAAAACACCGGATGAGAAACTCAGTTCCGACATTATGACTCCGGAAGTCCTCTGGTCCTTCGGCCGTATCAGCACTCCCGCCATTTCTCCGGACGGCAGTAAAGCCGTTTATGGAGTCACCTATTTCAATAAAGAAGAAGACCGGTCTTATACCGATCTGTATGTTATGCAACTAGCTGACGGGACCATTACCCAAATCACCGATACCGATTATAACGAAGGGGAAGCCGGCTGGACACCGGACGGCCAAAAAATCACTTACCTGGCTAAAGGGCAACTCTGGGAAATAAATCCCGATGGATCCGGAGCAAAACAAATTACTCAAATCGAAGGAGGCATCAACGGGTATTTATATGCTCCGGATATGAGTAAAATTGCCTATTACAAAGACGTAAAACTGGAACCCACCGTTCAGGATCTGTATCCGGACCTTCCCAAAGCCAAAGCCCGGATCATTAACGGGCAGTTTTACCGGCACTGGAACGACTGGGTGGACGGCTATACCCATATTTTCGTTACGGATTATACCCCTATGCAGCCGATCACTTCCGGAAAGGATATTATGAAAGACGAAAAATGGGAATCTCCTGTACGTCCCTGGGGAGGTACAGAACAATTGACCTGGACCCGCGACGGTCAAAAACTCATTTACACCTCCCGCAAAAAATACGGTATCGATTATGCCTTCTCTACCAATACCGATCTCTATGCGTATAATACGGCAGACGGTACTACCGTCAACCTGACAGAAGGCATGATGGGATATGATAAGAATCCGGTAATCTCTCCGGACGGTAAAAAAATGGCCTGGGAGAGCATGGAAAGGGACGGTTATGAAGCCGATAAAAACCGGCTTTTCGTCATGGATCTCCGGACCGGCGAAAAAAAGGATTTTACCCGGAATTTTGATCAAAGCGTCGGTAATCTCGCCTGGGACGACGACAACACGACCATTTGGTTTATCTCCGATTACCAGGCTACGGACGAAATTTATTCTCTCAATACAAATAGCGGAGAAATTAAAAAACATACAAACGGCGTTCACAACTACACTTCTGTAGCCCCTGTAAACGGTAGTCTGATCACGACCCAGGTGTCCATGAGCAAACCGGAAGAAATTTACCGGACCGATCCCAATACCGGCAAAGACGAAGAACTTTCATTTATCAACAAACGGATTCTCGACCAATTGACGATGGGAAAAGTGGAAAAACGCTGGGTAAAAACCACCGACAACAAAGACATGCTGGTGTGGATGATATATCCGCCTCATTTCGACCCGAATCAAAAATACCCGGCTATCCTCTATTGCGAAGGAGGTCCCCAAAGTACGGTCAGCCAATTCTGGAGCTACCGCTGGAATTTCCAGCAAATGGCTGCCAACGGTTATATTATCGTTGCGCCTAACCGGCGCGGCTTACCGGGTTTCGGTCAGGAATGGCTGGAACAAATCAGCGGAGATTACTCCGGACAGAACATCAAAGATTATCTTTCCGCAATTGACGCAGCTAAAAAAGAACCGTATATCGATGAAAACCGTCTGGGATGTATCGGCGCCTCTTATGGGGGTTATTCCGTTTACTATCTGGCAGGCCACCACGACAAACGCTTTAAGGCATTTATTGCTCACTGCGGTATCTTTGATCTGGAAATGCAATACTATAATACCGAAGAGATGTGGTTTGCACAATGGGATTTAGGCGGAGCACCCTGGGAAAAAAACAACAAAATTGCCCAGCGTACCTATGCCAATTCCCCTCATAAATTTGTCGGCAACTGGGATACTCCCATATTAGTCATACACGGACAAAAAGATTTCCGTATCGATGCTTCACAGGGAATGGGAGCCTTCAATGCTGCCCGCATGCGCGGCATCCCGGCCCAGTATTTATACTTCCCTGAAGAATGTCATTGGGTATTGGGTTGCCAGGACGGTATCCTCTGGCAAAGGACATTTAAAGCCTGGCTGGATAAATGGCTAAAATAACCCCGGGGACGGGGGAAGGTGCTATCGCCTCGCTGCCGAAGGAAACCTATCTATTCTGGACCCGCTACTTTCCGTTCAGAACCGAAGATTTCCTCCTCAGCGAGGCGATTTTAACAGGCATTCAATAAACCCGGGTGATCAGTTTAAAGAACTTCTCCACTGCATATATTGCTGCATTCTTTCCGTCACTTTCCGGATATAGTCCCGGGTTTCCTGAGCCGGTAACCGACGCGACAGATAAGTATACAAATCCTCATAACTATATTTATTAATTTTAGGGATTGCATTGCTCAAACGGGTATTTCCGGTAAAAGCCCGGCTGACATTGCCCGCTCCCGTATTATAGGCAGCGATCACGCACAGCATCCGGCTTCTGGGATCTTTCACCTCTTGAAAAGAACGCGTATACAAAAGGTGCAGGTAAGCTGTTCCCAATTCAACGTTATTCTGTGGCTCATACAAATAATTAGCTGTAGGACGTTTGTCTTTTCCGTACACATACCGATAGGCATCCTTACCTGCGTAATGAGGAACAATCTGCATCAGTCCGTAAGCCGGTACATAAGATTTAGCTTTAGGATTAAAATAAGATTCTGTATGAATGACTGCGTATACCAAAGCCGGGTCAAAACCATATTTAGTACAGAAGTTTTCCACTTCAGCTTCATACCGTTTGGCTCTTACCCGGATATGATCGGGGGCTAAAGGCAGAGAAAAGACGACGACTTCCCGTTCTTTCCCGTCCTCTCCCTTTACCTTTTTTATCTCCGGCTCTCCTTTTTCAACAATTTCCTTCGCTGCTTCCGGAAGATTTTCTTTGGAAATCTTCCCGCCTTCCGGGGTTTCCACCTGCCCGGCCAATACAGGTTCTTCGCCCAGTTGCCGCCGTTTTTCGTATTCCGTATCGTAATCTTTGGAAGTTCCTCTATTCTCTATCAAACGGATTACTTCATTTTCCAACTTCCGTCTTAACTTTTCTGTATCCAGCCCTTCCTTTTCTCCCAAAATTATCTCAACTTTAGCCTCTCCTTTTTCAAAATCCACGATACTCCGGCTTTTATGATCGTCAGAATACTCCACCCAGTCCTTATTAGTACTTTCCACGGCATTCCCTTTTCCCCACTCTTTTTCCACCTGCTTCTTAAAAGCAGCGTAAGCTTTCTGTTCTGCTATCACATATTTTTCATATTCAGCAAGCAAGTCTACCAGTCCTTTCTCCTGTTCCTGTTTTAACCGTTCCTGCTCCTGTTTCTGTTTACGGGCAAATTCTTCCAATTCCCTTTTGCTCTGACTCCATACCCAAAAAGGCAGAAAAACCAAAAGTAAAATAACGACTGTCTTTTTCATTTTATTTCTATTTTAAAAGTTTATTTCCAATGTCCTCCCCCGAAACCCGCCAATCAATTCCGGACACAACGTACACTAAAGGCACGTTCTTTTTCCCAGCTCTCTATCTTCCATTTTTCAGAGGAGAGGTCCAGCAGCATTCCGCAAGCCTCATTATTATTCCCCAAAGCAGACGACCACCAATACCCGAAAATTCCCGCCTGGAAAAATTCTCCTTTCCGGGAGCGGTATCCTCCTGCAGGCATCTTTTCTGTAAACGTACCCAACCGGTCAGCTTCGCTCGCCAGCATCCTCCACTCCGCGTCGCCGGGAATATGCCATCCGTCCGGACAAATCCCCTGGACCATAGTTCTACTGTCTTCTACATATTTAATACCATCTGTATTCTCTCCGAACATCGTTTCCCACCAAGTGTACAAACCGCCGTAAACCGCATTATTGGACTGACGGTCGTCATAGGCGAATTTCTGTATGCCTGCTTTGCGGTGTGTTTGTCCGTCAAAACTTTTCACCCATTGTCCGACATTCAGGTTCTGGGCCATCCAGCATTGATTTCCGATCTGTACGGTAGCATACCGCTGTCCGTCCCGGGGATCTGTAAAGACTGTTCCGCAAACAAAACAATCCCTTTCTCCTCTTCTTTGTTTTAAAGCTGCGACAGCCTTTTCATGTCCCTGCCGGGCTGCCTTTTCATACCATTGTTCTGCCTGAGCCGGATCTTTTTCTACTCCCTTTCCTTCCTCATACAAACGCCCTAAATTATACCTGGCATTTGCATCTCCCTGAAAAGCTGCCCTTCTGTACCAATTTGCTGCCTGTACCGCACTTTGACGGACGCCTTCACCCCTTTCCAGCATCACTCCCATCCAATTCTGAGCGACCATATCACCTGCTGTTGCAGCCCTCTGAAACCAAGTATAGGCTTCCCGGTATTTTCCTGACTCATACAAAGCCTCTCCCCGGGCAGTTATCCGGTCCGGTGAAAGACCTTTCTCCAAAACCACCTGAACAGAGCAAACTTTCCCTTCCTGTATTACCACCGTCTCTTCTCCCTCCTGATAATTTTCCAGAACCAGCCGGATTTTATGTTCACCCGTCCCTATTTTTTGAATCTTATCGGGAGTTGTTCCAAAAAATTCTCCGTCAATATAAATACCGGCTCCTGACGGTTTACTGCTGATATCCAGTATACCGTATATCCGGACTAAGGGATCCAGTTTCAGCGTCAACTGCTGTCCGGCCTCCAATTCGATCTCTTTCTGCTGGGTACGGCAGGACGGCTTCCGTTGTTCGATACTGCATAATCCGGCATTTACCCGCCCTTTCCAGCTTCCTGTCCCTTTCTTTTCTCCATTTATCCATATATCTGCTCCTGCTTCTCCAATCAAAGAAAGTTCGGCAAAATTGGGAACAAGGGAAAGCTGCACCAGAACTGTCTTTCCGTCCTCAACCCTTACTTCTTGTTCTACAGGCTGATACATGGATTTTATCACTCTTATCCGATGGGAACCACTTTTAACCTTTTCGGTTATACAAGGCGTTATTCCCGTTGTCAATTCCTCATCCAATATCACCTGAGCTCCGCTTTCCGGTTCCGTTACCACCCGGATAAACCCGAAAGCCGGGCGCAGCTTAATGTGAAGCTCAGACTTTCCTTCTGCCGACAGCTCTACCGTCCCGGCTTCCGGATGGTACAGGGGTGATTCTATGCGGTAAGTGTGTTTACCCAAAGATAATAATTTATGTATCCCCTCCTGTCCGCTTCCCACGTACACATCATCTACATATATCAAAGATTCTTCCGGTTCCGTCTTTACCACTAAATACTGGCTCTGTACCGTTTCATGTACTATTGTTTCCACTATGCCCGTTGTCAGTACCATCTCATAAACGCAGGCTTTCTCAATCCGTTCCGGATAAAGATAATCCCGCAAAACCCCCAAGCGGGCGTGCCGTATCGTCAATCGTCTTGCTCCATAAGGTACATACAACCAGATTTCCCCCTTTTTCTGAACACTTCCCATACTTCCCAAGGCATCCGGGTCAAAATCAAATCCGGTTTCTGTAGTGACAATTTTGATAATTGCACAGCGGTCCCCATTCTGATCCGTACGTCCTTCGCTTCCCCGGGCCGATAAGTCGGTCTCCAGCTTCCGGAAAGACTGGACTGAAATCTGTTGGGCCTGTACAATCCCTGCAGAAAGAAAGAACAAAAGCAATACAATAAATTTCATCACATTCTTTTAAAATTTATAAACGGCAAAAACAGCCCGTTTACTGTCTTTATTTCCACCATTACATACTCCGGTATAAAAACTACAGGTGTATATCAATCCTCCGCCATAAGCCGTAGAAGTCCAGTATATATTATTTAAAGGGGAACCTCCTCTATGGGAAAACAAAGTATTGATGGCATTTTTTATTGAATACAGGAATTTAATTTCCTCCAAAGTAGGTAAACGCCAGCCTTTTCCTTCACACCACTGTTTTGCCCCGCCCCAGGAAATATCAGACACCCGGTTCAATGAGATGGCCCATCCATGTTGTCCTCCACCCTCTACCCGATAGACCATTCCTTTCATACCTCCTACTTCATAGATATCTCCTATTTTATAAGTTTTGTTTCCGCTCGTTGCAGTTGTCGTATTGACAGAGCCGGAACTTACCTTCTTCCGGCCTTGTCCCGTTGTCTGCTGGTCCGTCGAAGTTTTTACCGTACGGCTTCCGGTATTTTCCAGCAACAAAATTTCCGAAGGATCATATTCCCAGGTATATTGTTCCTTTCCTCCGTCAAAAACATATAACTTATTCCCGCTTCCGGCACAAATACAAGCGGATTTCTGGAACTCAGCCTGGGGAAGCGCCTGCCATTGTTTCGTATTCAGGTCAAAACTATAAAACGACCTGCTTTTTCCGGTAATATAACCGGAAAGATACAAATAAAGAGGCGTGGCACAGCCGGATAAATTAGTCGTAGCTCCCGGATAATCCGGCAAAACCGTATTCTTTATGGCAACCGGATCGCACTCATAAAGGTAGTTCCGATTCAAAATATAAGCTTTTTCTCCATTGGAAAATCCATAATAACCTCCCGGCTCTTCTCCTTTTTCTGTCCACTGGTCGGTTTGCGGATCGTATTCCCACCATTTATCTTTTTTCTTTTCTCCCACATAACCCTTTCCCTGATAAGCAAATCCATAGGTATTATAACTGATATTTCCCTTAAAATCCCGTTTGGCAGTCCAGGTATCCGTTTCCGGATTATATTCCCAGAATTTCCGGGAACCTTTATAACCCGATGCTGCTCCCATATATCCCCGGTTTCCGATAACGAAAAATACCGGAGCATAGATCTCCTGAGGCAATTTCCCTTTTTGAGACCACTTATCCTGCTCCGTATCATACTCCCAGAAACTAGTACCATACCTGCCTCCTACATATATTTTTTTCCCGAAGACAAAGCTGATTCCCCCATAGCCGGCAGAGAAAGGAAGAGCTCCCTTTTTCACCCATTGTCCCCGTTGAAACAATATTCCATTCGCCCGCCATGCATTTTCATCCCCGGCATCCAAAGCCCGCTTAAAAAGTAACTTTGCCTGAGCCGTATCTCTTCCGACCCCCCAACCGTTTTTATACATTAGTGCCAGATTATAATACCCCCTTCCGTCTCCTCTCTCACAAGCCTGACGATAAAAATCGGCAGCTTCGTTGTATTTTTTCAAAAGAACAGCAGAATCTCCTTTGGCATTCAATTCTGCAGCCGTAAAACGGAAAATTTCCAACTCCGCTTTCACTTCTTCCATCTTTCCTTCTGTAATATTCAGTTTCCCGACATAAGAATTATATCCCTCCTTCCCTATTTCGACCCGGCATTCTCCTACCAACACTTTCGGAAGTACCATAGGCGTATTCCCGCACACTTTCCCATTGATACGGATTTCCGCTCCGGCCGGAGTAGAACTGATGTTCAAAGCGCCGTATATCGGCTGAGGAGCTTCCAGGGTAACCGTTTTCGTCTCACCGGCTTGTAATTCCAGAGATTTCCGTACCGTCCGGTGAGAAGGCCTGCGGGCCTCCATCACACATACCCCTCCGCTCAGCCGTCCGCTCCATTTTCCTTTCCCTTTCAGTTCGTTATTGACCCACAATTCCGCATCGGGATCCGTCATAACGGTAACCGAAGCAAAATTAGCCGAGAGCCCTGCCTCCACCATTGCCGTCTGATTATCGGCTACTGTCACCAGCTGTTCTACCGGCTGATACATCGAACAAACGACCTGTACCCGGTACTCCCCGCTTTTCAAACGTTCACTTTTAAAAGGAGTCTTCCCTACCTTTACCCCATCAATATAAACATCCGCTCCCGTTTCCGGTTGTGAATTGACTTGTATAAATCCATACGCTGCCTGCATCACAAAAGGTATACTTTCTGTTGCCCCGGCACTTAAATTCACCTCTTTTTCTACCGGATGAAAAAAGTTTTTGGAGACCTTCAGCAGGTGCTTTCCTTCCTTCAAACGTCCGCTTTTAAAAGGAGTTACTCCTACTTCTTCTTCATCTATCCACACCCTTGCTCCTGCCTCGGGTTGAGAGGTGATATTCAGATAACCAAAAGCCGGTTTCAACTGTACCGTCAATTCCGCTTTTTTGTCCGCCTTCACTTCAACTGTTCCCGCTTCTGTCTGGTACAGGGGAGCGGTGACCCGGTAATGATATTGCCCGTACTTCATATATTTTTGTACCACCCCTTCCGTTGCAGCTTCATACACATCGTCGATATAAACCATAGCTTCTTTGGGTTCCACATGAATGACCAGCCACTGCTCTGTTATTGCATTTTCTACCGTTGTCACTATTTTGCCGGTCGTCAAAACCATTTCGTACACGCAAGCTTTATCTATGCGTACATCGTAAGCATAGGCCCGGAGTATTCCCAACTTGTCGTGCTTAACGGTCAGATAACGGGAACCATAAGGCACATATACCCAATATTCTCCGATCTTCCGTTCCACAGCCACAATCCCATTGCCGTCTCCGTCAAAATAAAATCCCTGTTCCGGTGCTACCACTTTAATGATGGCACACGCATCCCCATTCTGATCCATACGTTTCTCGGTGCGGGCCGACAAATCATTTTCCAGTTTGCGGAAAGATTTAACCGAAATTTGCTGGGCTTCTGCCAAAGAGACTCCCATCAACAACACAACGAATAATAAAAATTTCATGCCAGTCAATTTCATATTTTACTTGTTTTAAACTCTAATTTATAACGGTCGGCAGGAGATTCCAGTAATTTTTCGTACAGGGAAACATCTGCTTCCGGGATCTGCTCCGCTTTCCTCTCTCGGAGATTGATTGAATACACCTGGGCTGTTTTTACCTTTTTCTTATTCACAGGACCGACAACAAAGTATATTTTCCCTTCATATACAGATAAAGTGGAAAAATATCCTTTTTTGCAGGGGACATTTACCAATAAATCCGAACGGTTCTCCGCCGGATTGTAGACAGTCAGTGTATAGGCATCATTTTTTACAGATGAAAGAACAATCTTATCCTGAAACAGGTAAGCCGTAGCCCACCTCAGGCGAACCGGTACCGCCTCCCATTTATCCTTTTCCGGCAGATAGATAAAATCCTGCTCCAAAGTAAAAACAGAATTTCCGGCAGCCGCTAATCCCCAGTTTATCTGACTTTCATCTAAGGGGTATTTTATGTTTTCCGATACCTCTACCGTACGGACCGGATAAGGGGGCCGGGCAGCAGAAATCCATTTTCCCGAAGGAAAATCGTATTTATAAAATCCCTTTACAGATAATATCTCCTTATGCGCTTTAAAGTGATAATATTTATTTATCGTTCTTCCGGAAATACGGCTCTGAGCTTCATCCTTGGCAAAAACAGATTTCGTATAACCAGAAGAACGCTCCCGGTCAACGAATAATACATAAGCTTGTTGCCCTACGATTAAAGGTTTGGTTCCGGATTTATACGAAGGAAGACCGGAAAAATCGATGTCTGTTTCTTTCCAAATTTTTGTACTCTCCGGCGACAATGTCCAGTTGAGGGACAATATTTTTCCCTCTTCTATCGTACAAAGCTGCGTCATTTGCTCATACCCAGGCTTTGTCAGTTGCACCTTATTCTCACCCATCAATACGTTCCGTATGATTTGGGGAGTCGTCCCGCAGACTTTTCCATTCAACACAATATCTGCTCCTCCCGGGCTACTGTTTATGTTTAAAGTACCATAAATCGGTTCAGGAGAACCGATATTCAACGAAAGTGTCTCCCCGGTTTTTATTTCTACCGACTGACGGACAGACCGATGGGAAGGACGACGGGCCTCCACCACATACATCCCGGCATTCAACCGGTCCGTCCACTCTCCCTGTCCTTTCTTTTCGTCATTGATCCAGATTTCAGCTTCTTTATCGCCCGTAACGGCCAATGTTCCAAAATTAGCCGGCATTTTCAGATGAACCGCCTGGGTTTCTCCATCCATTACGGTTATTTTCTGCCGTACCGGGGCGTACCGTGGCTTTACTACTTCCACCAGATGTTCTCCGCTTTTTAGCCGTTCGCTCCGGTAAGGAGTCTGTCCAACTTCTTCCCCATCGATCAGGACCCGGGCTCCGGTTTCCGGTTCTGAACTCACTTCCACATATCCAAAAGCCGGCCGCAATGCAACCGATAATTCAGCTTTCTGCCCGGAAGAAAGTTCCACCTGCCCCGCTTCCGGATGATACAAAGCACAATCCACCCGATACGTATGACGCCCCAAAGGCAAAAACTTTTGTACCCGTCCAGCCTCCCCGACTTCGTAAATTTCGTCTATATATACCATTGCATCCTGCGGTTCCGTCAGGATCACCAACCACTGTCCGCCTAGCTCTTCTTCCACCACCGTCTTTACCTGCCCTGTCGTCAGCACCAATTCATATACACAAGCTTTTTCGATACGTTCCGGATAAGCATAATTCCGCAATACTCCCAGCTGAGCATGACGAATCGTCAAACGCCTTGCTCCATAGGGTACATACAGCCAGATC
>ERZ1673753.127-NODE-127-length-105186-cov-11.530034_pt1 | contig 105186 bp, 126 predicted proteins | sample MGYA00580201_ERZ1673753 | MGnify/ENA primary metagenome ERZ1673753 (study PRJEB41218, sample SAMN15661747) | gut metagenome | host: Homo sapiens | place: Canada: London | collected 2015-08-20/2019-03-30 | study: EMG produced TPA metagenomics assembly of... | reverse complement strand
ACGGTTGACATCTCCTCCTCAATAGCTTACGAAGCCGTTGATCGGTGTGAGAGTGGAATGATACATTCACCTTTCATTCATTGAAAGCCGCAAAGGATTTGATTAAAGCCAATCTTGATAAATACGAGGGCTCCTGTATTATTAAATCATGGGCAAATGGGGATTGGGAAAATCTCGGTGAGATTAAACTTACCGGATCAAATAAAACCTTTATCGCCAATACCAAGCAATCGAAGTTAAATTATTAAAATTAAATGACAATGCGTGGAACTAAGATAGATTGGCGGGAATGTGCCGTTTTCGAAAACACTTCATTCCCGAACCTGAAAATTCGGTTGAACGGTGAGGGTGGCGAGGTATGGGTCTCGCTAAACATCGAACCTGAAATGAAAAAATATTTATCCCCCAATAATCTATATAAAGGTGATAAATTCTGGGTTTACACATACCATCAGCAGATTCAAACCGTCACGCTGGGTGCGGTTGTCAAGGTGTACGAGGAATTGATGGATAAACTGCGGATCGCTTGCAGGGAAGCGAAGATAAAGGTATTGAAAGAAGAAATAAAAAACTTAGGATGATGGCTAGATTGAATAAGGTACAGAAATTATATCTAATGCTGATTCAGGATGAACTGAAGACAGGAAAGAGGGTTGTTTTCGAGGATTGTGATGAGCCGGGAAATCGATATATCAACTGCCCCAGTTCACGGGCAGTGGAAAAATTAAACCGGGTTTCCAAACCGGTGAAATGCCCTTTTGATATGAGAACGGGCCGCTATTGTGAGTGGGGTTGCTTCGAACATTGCAAGGTGTTTGAAGGGAAGGACGGTATTGCGCGGCATGTGAATCCGAGCAAGTTGAAAGATATAGAGGAAAAGATTGAAAAACTATTAAAATAACACGATATGGCATTTGAAATCACAAAATTGGTTAACAGGATTCTGGATGCGAATGACGCTTACAGAATGGGTGAACCCATTATGACTGATCAGGAATACGATTCACTTTTGGATCAATTGAAAGAATTGGATCCGGGAAACGGCCTTCTATCGAAAGGGATTATCGAGGAACCGAAAGGAAAGGATCGAATGGAGAAATTACCCGTTCCTATGTATAGCTTGGAAAAGGTGAAATCGTGGGATGAAATCAACGATTGGCTTTCCTCGTTCGGAGATGACGAGGTGATGGCGATCACTCCTAAATACGATGGAATCTCGCTTGTGACATCAACGGGAAAGGATGTGAAGGCGTGGACGAGGGGTGACGGTGAAACAGGTCAGGCGAGTCATCGGCGATTCCAAGCCATGAATCGGTTGCAGGAGGGGTTTGATCTTTTGGCGAAGAAATGTGATTACTGTTGGGGTGAGGCGATAATGAGAAAGGATTTCTTTAAGAAATACCTAGAAAACGGTGATTACAAGACCGCCCGAAACATGGTTGCCGGGCAGTTTAACGCCGATAAATGGAATCCTGAAATTTTGAAGGATACAAGTTACATCGTGTACGGTTGTGACATGGAGGGGGTTGATAAGTTAAATCAATTATCATGCTTCCTCGATTTGGGCATGGGTCATGATTACACCGCGACGAGGGTTTATGAAATTAAGAAAAGTGAAAAAGATGGCGAGGATATTTTTCACATGCTTTACAGGAAATGGTCAGAATTTTATAACATAGACGGTATCGTGATGGAAGTGAACGCGGCGGGATTGAGAAGGCACCTGGGTAGACTTCCGAACGGAAATCCCAAGTACGCGATCGCGGTTAAATTCCCGGAGTGGAATGATAGCAAGGTGGCAAGGGTTGAGTGTGTAACGTGGAAGATTAGCAAGGACGGTGTGTCAAACCCGGTTATCAATATAAAACCAACCGAGTTGTGCGGGGTTACCGTTTGCAACGTTTCAGGTCACAACGCGAGGTATATCGTGGATAACCATATCCACCCAGGCGCGTTAATTCAGGTAAGGAGATCCGGTGATGTGATCCCTAAACACGATAAAACAATTTCATGGTGCCAGTATGAATGGGAGGATACGATGGATGATATGATGTCGTGCCCGTCATGCGGTGGGTCATTACAATGGGATTCCACCCACACGGAACTGATCTGTTCGAATCCCGGTTGCTGGCAAAAGGTGGTCGCGAGAAACCTGTTTTTCTTCGTCACCATGGGAATCGAGGAGATCGGTGATCCAACAATAATGAGGTTATATCACGCGGGCTATAAAACGATCAAAGACATATTATCGTTTTTGTTTACAGGTGATTGGTCGACAATTAAAGGGCTCGGTGAATCGATTCAGGGTAAGTTAAGAGAACAGATCGATAATTTAACCGCGACTCCGATACCTCTCGCGAGATTGCTAACGGCGTGTAACGTTTTCGGTGGGAACTTCGGGGAGAAAACTTGCCAGCTAATATTCAATGAAATTAGACCGGGTGACCTTTCATCCCTTTTAAGCAAGCTCGATGAACCGACCTTCTATGATGAATTAGTCGCGATAAAAGGTGTCGGTGAGATCACGGCGAAAGTTTTCATATGTAGTTTACGAGAAATGGAAAGGGATTTGAACGCGATTCCGTTCTTTCTGTTCCCCGTTTACTTGGAAGAGGAAAAGAAAGAACCGGCAGGCGAAACGTTATCAATCTGTTTTTCAGGGGTGCGAGATAAGGAATTGGAAAAGGAGATCATTAACGCTGGACACACTGTCGCATCAGGGGTTAGCAAGAACACCTCCATCCTAATTGTCAAAGATGTTAACGGTGGTTCATCAAAGATCACGAAGGCGAGAGAACTTGGTGTTGATATCATAGCGATAGGCGATCGTGAAGAAATTCTAAAGAGAATAAAGGGGTTATGAGATATTACTACTTGGAGAAGACTTATTTATATGTGGGATTCGATTACGATCCCACCATTCTTGCTGAATTGAAGAGGATAGGTGGTTTCCTTTACAATCCCCAGAATAAGGAATGGTACAAGGAAGTTTCTTTGGATACGGGTACAGTTATCGAACATTTCTTCAAGAAGTATGATTTCAAATACGGAAGACCTCAAGTGAAGGAACAGATATTGGATCTACCTAAATATGACGAGGTGATTTCAATGGAGGATTTAGGTAGAATGATTGATGGGCTAAACCTTAAAAGGAAACCGCGTAATTATCAATTGGAAGGGATTCATTATATGATCAACCATCCTAATTGTGTGAACGGATGCGATATGGGTCTTGGTAAAACGGGGCAGGCGATCGTTCTGGCTGAAACCCTTGAATTATTTCCGTGCTTGGTGGTAACCCCGGCATCCGTGAAATACGGTTGGCGGGCTGAATGGGATAAGTGGGTGGAGCAGGGTCGGAGAAAGATTCAGGTACTGGAAAGCAAAAGTGAATGGTTGCCGGGACAGGATGTGTACATTATGAATTATGACATCCTGTATAGTAAGAAGAAAAAGGAGGAATCTGATATTCAGGTTAGATTCAGGGAACTGTTCATGACGGAGTGGGCGGGTGTGTTCTTGGATGAAGCGCACATGTGCAAGAATGATAAGAGCATCAGGAGTAAGATGGTGAAGAAACTGGTACCTCATGCCGATCTGATATACCCGTTGACTGGAACCTTGATACTTAACCGGCCAGCGGAGTTGATTAATATACTGAACATAACCGGGTGGTTCCCGAAATTATTCTCCACGTGGCAGGATTTCGTATACAGGTATTGTAACGCCAAACGGAGGATGGTGAACGGTCAACTTTACGGATGGGATGTAACGTGTGCCAGTAACACGTTGGAGTTAAACAGAATCATATCGAATTCATGCTACTTCAGAAAGGAGAAGAGAGAGGTTCTAACCGAGTTACCACCTATGATTGAGCAGGTCGTGGAAATGGGGTGCAGTAATAAGAGGGAATACAAGAAAGCGGAGAACGATTTGATCGATTATCTGAGCAATATCGACGTGGAGAAGGCTGAAAAGGCGGAGAACGCGTTACATTTAGTTAAACTTAACACGTTAAAGGAACTATCTGTTAAAGGGAAGATGAAGGATATCGAGGTGTTTCTGAATGAATGGAAGGAGATATCCGAGGATAAATTATTGGTGTTCGGGGTTAGAAGAGAACCTTTGAAACGGTTGGCTGATAAATACAAGGCACCCATAATACAAGGTGGCATGTCAGCGAAAGCCAAGTTCGAGGTGGTTCAAAGTTTTAAAACGGACGATCAACAATTTCTGTTCGCGAATATTGACGCGGTGGGCACTGGGACAGATGGTTTGCAGGAGTGTTGTAGTAACCTCGCGTACATAGAGCTGCCAGATAGGTTCGCCATATTGGATCAGGCTAACTCGCGGTTGGAAAGAATGGGTCAGAAAAATAGCATCAACGTGTTTTACCTTCTATGCAGGGAAACCATAGATCAGGATGTGAGTGAGATGCTGGAGGCGAAGAAGCGGGTAACGAACGCGGTGAACAAGGGGATTGACGTGGATGTGAGTGGCATTGATATCAATTACATGCTTCTGAATCGAATGAAAAATCGAGTGAAATAGTTGTTTATCTGATAAACAAAGTGTATCTTTATGGTGTTGAAAATAAACATAAAACTGTAATAATGAAATTAGATAGGTATAAACAAGCGGTGTTGGAAACTTATTTGAACACGACGAGTAACATATTCGTGAACGCAACTGCCGGATCTGGCAAAACTACGATGTTGCTTCGGTTGCTTGAAGCGACCCCCTCATACAAGGAATCCCTCTTTCTGGCTTTTAATAAAAGCATTGTTAATGAATTGGAAAGCCGGGTGATGGGTCGTGGTGAGGTTAAAACGATACACAGTAAAGCGTATTCCACGTTACTCCGAAATAAGAAATGCCGGTTCAAACTTTCAAAATGGAGGGATTATTCCATTTGTAAGAAATATTTGAACTTCAGTGAGAAGTTGGATGATAAAGGGGTGAACGCGAGAATCATGAACATATCGAGGATATGGAACCTTATACGAGTCAACCTTCTATCAATAAATGACATGGAGGGCATACAACGGGCATGTCTCAGGTGGGATATCGATTTCGATCCGTCCTACTACGAGGATATGAAAAAATTCGTTGAGAAAATTGAAGAGGAAACAAACGGGCTGAAAGTTCAATCCTTGGATATTGATTTCACGGACCAATTATATCTCACGTGGAAATACATACCTGAAACCCTGTATCAGAAATACGATGTTATTTTCTGTGATGAGGCACAGGATTTGAACCCGCTACAGAGAGAACTTATATTGAGGATGCTGAAACCGAGTGGTAGGTTGGTGGTATGCGGCGACTATGCTCAGTGCCAACCCGCCGGAACTAAGGTGTTAATGTATGATGGCTCCTATAAAAATATAGAAGATTTGGTTGAGGGTGATCATATTGTTAGTTATGAATATAGGCATGATAATCGTTTTGTTGGCGATTATTCACGTATAAGAGAAAGAAGTGAAAAATTATTCGAAAAATATAAATCAAAATCAAAAAGTTTTATCAGAAAAATTGCCTCTCGAGATTATAGTGGATATTTATATGAGGTGGGGATTGGTGAATTAAAATCGGCATATACACCTGAACATATTTGCTATGTAAAATGGAAACCGGAGATAAAAAATAAATATGCGCTTTATTTGATGCAAAAAGGAAATTGGTTTCGTATAGGGATTACCCCTTATTCATTAGGAAAAACAAATACAGGTGGTTTTTGGTCACGATTTAATTGTGAGGGTGCTGATAATGCTTGGTTGTTGGGTTTATATGATGATAGGCGAGAGGCACGTTTTAATGAAATATATTTGTCGTATAAATATGGAATACCTCAAACAATTTTTGTGTGCAGGAAGGGAAATGATACGATATTAGGTCAGGAGGGGATTAATGATTTTTATAATAAATTTGGGGATGATTTGTACACAAGGGCCTTAAAATTATTGGAATGTTTTGATCGACGGATTGATTGCCCCTTTATTTCAAAACGTGAAAAAGATGATTCAAGGTGGAAAGTCGGTTCCGTTTATATGTTTAATACATATGCCTGTAATGTTTTTCCTGATTTGATGCAAATGATTATTTATGAAAAGGGAAATTATTCGAAGACAACAAAGGGCATACCAAGAACAAAGCCGGAATATAGGAATATTGATTCATGGAATAAAATTCCATACCGAGGAAAGGTTTATTCGTTGGATGTAAATTATAATCAAAATTATGTGGCCGATGGTATCCTTACGCATAATTGCATTTATTCATTCCAGGGAAGCTCATCGGATTCCTTTCATTATTTTGAAAACATGTCGAACGCGGTGTCATTGCCGCTAAGCATTTCATATAGATGCCCCAGAAAGGTGGTCGAGTACGCACGTCAATACTCGGAGAACATTGAGGCTTGTGATGACGCGATTGACGGCGTGGTCAGACCGGGAACGATAGAGGAAGTCAGGGCGGGCGACTACGTTTTATGTCGAAACAACCTGCCGTTGGTTGAAGCGTTCATCAAATTACTCAAAAGCGGGAAGAAATCACTGATTCTAGGTAAGGATTACGGAGACGGGTTACTCCGTATATTACTTCGGGTGGAAACCGTGCGTGACCTGGTAAACCTCCTACATGAAAAGAGGGAGGAATTGAAGAAGAAAGGCGTTAATAATTTCTCCGCCAATGAAGCCTATGTTTCACTGGCGGAAAAGGTGGAGATTTTGAAGATACTGTTCGCTGAAACCGGATCCATGATGAAGGTGAGGGGGATGGTCGAGGATATATTCAGTGATGACGAAAACAAGGAAAATATCATCCTTTCCACCATACATAAAAGTAAGGGACTGGAGGCCGACAAAGTGTTCCTCCTGGGATTTCATGAATTGATCCCGAGTAAGTACGCGACCACCGAGCTAGCGTTATACGGGGAGAGGTGCTTGCAATTCGTCGCGGTAACCCGTGCCAAAAAAGAACTTATATTCATACCATATAAAAGTAAAGAAAATGTCAAAGAAGAAACCGAAACTGTATATTGAGGTTGGTGTTGGTGGCAAGACCATGGTTTGCGCTAACAAGTTAACAACATTAGAACCGTATTTACCTGATTTAGAGAGGATTCAGAACCACATGGTGTATGAGAGGCGGGCTTGTGAATTAGACCCAGAAAGAAAGCCAAAACCTTTGTTTATCGTGCTAGAAAATCGTATCTTTAATTCCGTTTTGCGGGAATTGGCACGGAAAGGGCGGGTTATATCCTTGGAGAGAATTGATCTGATAGTTCAATCAGGGAATATGACCTTGTGCCGGGTGGTTCCCCGTGACGAGGAAGTTATTTGATACGGATATTTCTAAATTCAAAAGTATGAATGAAATCGTGGACAAACGAAAGGAGATAGGCAGTTATATCTTCATTAGCAAGTACGCACAAACTAAAAATGGAAAAAAGGAAACGTGGGCGGAGAGTGTAGATCGAGTTATGGCGATGCACAGGGATCACGCGGAGTTCGAACTGGGACTTCAAGGTGACGCGCTGGAATCAGTTATAAAACGCCTTAGTTTCTCTCGCGACCTTTACCTCCAACAAATCATCCTGGGATCTCAACGTGCGCTTCAGTACGGTGGGCCGTCGATGTTGCGCCATCACGCCCGTAGCTACAACTGTAGCGGGTCATATATTAATCGATTGGAGTTCTTCCAAGAATTAATGTACCTCCTACTTTGTGGTGCCGGATGCGGTTACTCGGTGCAAAAAGTGCACACGAATCAATTACCCAAAGTGAAGGGGGTTGACACCTCCCAGCAAAAAGTTTACGTTATCCCGGATTCGGTTGAAGGGTGGTCTTACGCTGTGAACGAAAGGGTGAAATCACATTATTTTGGATTACCCGAGGTGATATTCGATTATTCGCAAATAAGGCTGAAGGGATCATATATTTCAGGCGGATTCAAAGCACCCGGCCCTGAACCCTTGAAGAAGTGCCTGGATAGGATGGATAGCGTGCTGAAGAAAATCAGGGGGAGAAAGGCAACACCGTTCGAATTACATCGGTTGGCTTGTTTGATAGCTGACGCCGTAATTTCCGGGGGTATTCGTCGATCAGCCCTTCTATGCCAGTTTGACGCTGATGACAAGGAAATGCTTTTCTGCAAGACAGGGAATTGGTTCAGCGAGTTCCCGGAACTGGCGAGGGCGAATAATAGCGCGATCATCCTACCATCAACACCTAAAGAGGTGTATGAAGCTATTTTTGACGCCATAAGGCAGTTTGGTGAACCGGGAGTTATATTTTCAAAACACCCCGATGTTGTGTACAATCCGTGCTGTTTTGTTGGGGATACGGTTGTGGCTGTGGCAGATGGAAGAAATGGTGTTACTATAAAAGAACTTGCCGAATCAAAGGAAAGCATCCCTATTTATTATAAAAACAAAAGAAGTAAGGTTTGCATAGAATATGGGAGAGCGTTTTGCACTGGTGAGAAGAAAGTTGTAAAGGTTGTATTATCGAATGGTTCCGTTATTAATTGCACGCCTGACCACCCATTGCAAACGGTTGATGGAAATTATGTGGCCGCCGGAGAAAGTGAGGGTGTAATGTTATCCAAATTTTTCTCCTCAAAGAAAAGAAAATATAGAACGATTAATAGTTTCACTAATGGATACGCCCGCCAATACAGGATGATTTGGGAGTTCCATAACGGGGAGAAACCAGAGGGCCAGGAAATTGATCATATTGATAATTCAGTAGGTGATTTTATTTCTAATCTTCAATTATTGCCATTGGAAGATCATTTACGCAAAACAGGTGATGAAAGAATGGGTGATAACAATCCTATTCATAAGGCTGATAAGGATAGGATGAGTGAAATTGGTAGAGCTAAAAGTTTCCTCGAAAATAATAGCCGGTATTCAGGTCTTTCAGGAGAAGATCTTATCGAAATTGGTAGGGAGGTTATCCGCCAAGGAAAAAATTTGACAAGAAAGAACTGCCAAAGTATTAATTCTCATTTTCCGGCAGGATTTTCAAAGAATAGATTTGGTGGCTCATGGTCTTTGTATGTAAAATATGTACTTGGTGAACTGGAATATAGAGATCCGGTTGCGCCCACATATGTACCAAAAGAAACGCCTTCATTGGATTATCTTGCTGAACCCGTATATGTAGTTTCTGTGATTGATGAGGGTGTTATAGAAGAGGTGTATGATATTGAGATGGAATGTCCGGAACATAATTTTGCTATTATAACAAAAGGAGATTCGGATTACGGAAATAGCGAGGGTGTATTTGTTCATAATTGTGAGGTATCAGGTTATCCACAGATAGACGTGGATGGGCAGACCCGATATGGATGGTTTTTCTGCAACCTAACCGAGATTAACGGATCGAAGATTAAAACACCGAAGGAATTTTATGAGGCGTGCCAGGCGGCTTCCATTCTGGGAACCATGCAGTCATCCTACACCAACTTCAAAGTATTAACCGATACCACGAAACGGATCGCAGAAAGAGACGCTTTGATCGGCGTCGGTATTACCGGGATGTGTGAGAACCCGGATATCTTATTCGATCCTTCAGTTCAGAGAAATGGGGCGACGAAGGTTCGGGAAATGAATGAAATTATGGCGAGGGAACTGGGCATTAATCCGGCAGCACGATGCACGGTCATCAAACCTTCAGGTAATTCAAGCCAATTACTAGGTTGCACCAGCTCGGGCATCCACTTCTTCCCCTTTAGAAGGTTTATAAGAAATATCCAAGCCAATAACACGGAACAGGCATTTCAGGTATTGAAGGAGATGAATCCATTTATGGTAAAACCTTCAGCCTATAATCCAGACGTGGAAAGCGTGGTTTCGTTCCCTGTAGAGCTGGGAAATCAAGTATTGACAAGCGATGAATCAACTGCGATAGATTTCTTGAAGTTAGTTAAACTCACGAAAGAAAACTGGGTAGAAGAAGGAACGAACCGGGATCATCCATTTTACAAGGAGCATCCTGATTTCTCTTGGATGAGAATGAATGTTAGTAACACGGTTACCGTTCGAGAGAATGAATGGGATGAAGTGAAGGATTACGTGTGGGAAAACCGCGATGTGTTTTCCGGCATCAGTTTCCTGCCGAAAGGAGGGGATCTTTTATACCCGCAAGCACCTTACACGAGCGTGTTGGATGAAACGGAGCTGGCTGAAAGATACGGTGCGGGAGCGATTCTGGCTGGTGGGTTGATAATCGACGGTTTATCCGTGTTCGATGATAACCTCTGGCTGGCCTGTGATGTGGCGATGGGAAGAAATAATCGTCATTTAACATTGACGAAGAATGATATAACGGATTTCATCTCCAAGCATCTTACTGATGACGGAAAGTTGTTGGTTAACGTGAACGGGGTGATGATCAGTGATGTGAACGCGATATCCTCCTACCTTCAATCTATCGTGGATAGGAAGGTGGACTGGGTTCGTCGGTTCAAGAAATTCGCGAACAAGTACCTTGGTGGTGACTTGAATAAAACGGAATGCTGTTTGAAACATGTATCGCTATTCCACCGCTGGCAGAAGTTGCGGGATATCAAGCCCGTTGACTGGGAAGAGGTTGAATGGGAGGATCAGCTGGTGGATGTTGGCACGACTGCCGCTCAGGGATGCGCCGGAGGTGCTTGTGAATTAAAATAGGCTAAGTTGTTTTCATATTATAGTTTAGCAATTATTTTCAACACGTGAGAGGAGAAGAAATTCTCCTCTTTTTTAATGTTTTTTCATGAAACTTTTCTCAGATTTCCCTTGTAGTTTGATAAACTTTGTGTATCTTTATGGTGTTGAAAATAATGAGATAACAAACTAAAAACAAGGATATGAAAACGACATTTATAGTAAAAGCACACTGGGAAGAGGTTAACACGGAAAGTGAATTTTGCGTTTATAAGAATCAACCTTACATGCACTTCACGGAAAATGACTTTTACGTATTTCAGTTTCCAAGTTTGAAGGCACAAAGAAATTTCTTCAAGGAAGGTTTCCGTAAAATTGAAAACGACGTGGAAGGCGACGCGAAAGCCATGTATGTGAACGAGGAAAATAATGTAACATTCATTCCGATTTTAGCAGGCTCCACTCAGTATTACGATTATGCGGCACAGATGATTAACTACACAGGACGTCATTGATATGAATAAAGGAACAAAATACTTGGATAAGAGAACGGGATTGTTAACCACGGTTGACATCTCCTCCTCAATAGCTTACGAAGCCGTTGATCGGTGTGAGAGTGATGTGAAGGGAAAGGCGATGAAGGCGTTCTGTAAAACGATGCAGTCAAATGGGTTCTGTGTCGATACCACCGGCGGTGAGTGCCGGGGTAAATGCGAGATGTATCAATTTTTCATCAAAAATTTAAAATAATGAATCAGGGTATAAATAAAAGAACCGTGACGGATTCATGCTCCATATTCAACGCGGAATCCTTGATAGAGGCTTTTCAAAAAGGATCCGTCTATATTAACAGGCGCCATTCAGTGTCAAATTACGATGAACTTCGAGCACTTCATGTTATGTACGAAGATTTACTTGAACACCGGGATTCAATCATGAACAAGGATGAGATACCTGTATATGAGGCGACGCTAAAAGAGGCGAGTCGGTTACTGGAGATCATTCATCAAGATTTAAGGGATACCTTTCCGCGAAGGTCGGCGATCTTTCATGATTGTAATGATCCAATCGATCCACCTCTAAAAAATCAGAAAAGAAAGGAGCGAATTATCATCGCCAGCCTTCTAGTGTTAATAATCGGGGTTATTATTTACATCATAATAAAATAGATCATGGATAAGTTTAAAAAATTAGTTAAAGAAGCATTTGAAGCCCTTGAGAAGCTTCATTTTGAGAAGACGCCAGGTGCACAATCGGAGGATTACATAGTTTATTTCAGTATTCATGAAGACACCGAAATATTAGTATCGGTTTTTCTGGAACCGGAATTTAATTCGAAGGAATCGTCACATCGATGTCTCGCTATCACGTTTGAAATCCTTGGATCCGACATGATACTTTATCGCGTTCTGATTGATTCCGAGGAGGAAGTGAATATTGAACTTGCGCTAAGAAATCACCTATCCAAGGTTATAGATGATTATTGCGGGTTATTAAAAAAATACTGGGTGGAAATTGAATAAGTATGGATAAATTTAAATCAGTACTTGATGAAACCATCAAGGCCTTTGAAAAACTTAATTTTGATAAAGTTCGCGAAGACATTGATCTCATCGATTACACCCTTTCTCATTGCGGGGTTAAATTGAAAGCAACAGTTTTTACGAAGCCGGAAGAGCACGCCACCATCAAGGATCGTTATCAGTTGATTATTTTGTTTGAGTTTAATGATGGGGAACTCATTACCCGGCTTCCCATTAATATTGATACCGAATTATCAATTGAACATGGTGTGAGATACCGTTTAATATTATTCGTAAACACCTACTGTGATTTATTAAGGAGACAATACGTGGAAACATTAATTAAAGGAGTATGAAAACAGTTACGATACCATTTGATTTAGAACTAGCGAAAAAGATTCAGAACGGGGAAGTGGAGGGGAAAATAGTAGACGGTGAGGGAACCGAGTACGAAATAGTTAAGTGGGATGCCAAGGGTGATTACCCATTGATAGCAACTTTCTTTGACGAGGAAGATAATTCCATAAGGGTTAATACATTCACCGGGCAAGGGGCGTATAACAGGAGAGGGAGAACTAAATTGGATTTACAACTAGTAGTCCCCGAATACTTGACTTGGAAGGAGGGGAATTACTTGACTATTAGTGATGGCAATACAAAATTTATATTTATCTTCAAACTTTATAAGAGTGATGATAAATATCAGATTAAGTATCATGCAATGTTTAACACTAATAGTAAACACTTATTTGAGGATGATGAATTAATGTTAAACGAACGGGATTATATTTACCCCTCAACACCTTCCGAGATAGCCATATTAACCGAGGAGTTAAAGAAGGATGGTAAAAAGTGGAACGAGGAGAAGAAATGTATCGAAGATATACAGATTCCTGTTTTAAACTTTAAGGATTGGTGCCTGGCAAGAAGCGATAAAAGCAGGCCGTGGACCCCGGTTCAATTCGCCTTTGTTTTCACGGACGGCGATGGCAGGGAATACCTGATGTCATGTGGTGGCATTTCATGGAGAGAGTGGATTCCGATGGAGGGAAATGAACATTTAATGGGAAAGACGGGTGAATAGAGGTATGCGGGATATAAATAAACAGTGCCTGTTGGAAACGGTTTTCGCGGGCATCCTTCCCGCCGTGCTTCTCGTGGCCGCGTGGTGGGAAAACATGGATGGGTATGAAATCACGCTATTCATCATACTTTACTTTGTCACCCTGTTCATGAAATTCAGGCAGGATTACGTTATCGAGTATTTAAAGAGAAAGGAAAATGAGTCGGATAAGCAGAATGACGCAAGTGACCGCGTGGAAGAGGGCGTTGAACGCGGCGAGAAGAACTATCGGTAAGAAACCGTTGGATAAAGAACCCTCTAAATCCTGGGAAGCGAAAATGTTGCTGGCGGAACACAGCCCTATTCGATTGGTGGAATATGATTGGACATGGGAGGATATAAAACAATGGGTGACCGCTCATATAGTTCGACACCATGAGGGGGTGGAAAAGTTCGTGCATAGCCAGAGAGAGGATCGGAGAGATCTAGGCATCCCACGTGATGATTTGAAGCAAGGAACACTGAATGACATGGATATGACGGCAAACGCTCAAGCGATCATCAACATATCCCGGAAAAGGTTGTGTCATTGCGCCTCGACCGAAACCCAGGTCGCGTGGATGCAAGTCATAGATGAGATCAGAAAAGTGGATCCCGTGCTGGCGGATAAATGCGTTCCCGAATGCCTGTACAGGGGTTTCTGCCCTGAGTTCATGAATCCATGCGGGTATTCCAAGACGGAAAGGTTCAAACATGATTTAGAAGTGTACCGAAACACGGAATATTGATGTTTTTCGTATCGTAAAAACGGTGTTTTCTTGTGGTTTATCACGCGAATTTGTAACTTTACGATCGAAACAAACAAAAATTCATATGGATATTCAAACATTAAGAGAAAAAGTAGAGGATAACCTCCCTGATTATATGAGGGGCCAACCGGATGACGTGCAGGAGGCATACATCGAATATGAAGCCACGAAATTATACTGGGAATCATATCCAGATCGGTATTTCCATTTCACGAATAAAAGGGGTGAGGATGTGGCCGTGGATACGAATCCGGTTCAGATTCGGATGATGGTGAAGCGTCTGGGTGGAACTGACGAGCAAGCGGCGGCCGCCGTTGAACACCGAAACAAACACGCCCTTCCCATTATTCGAAAACTTTCCGCCTGCAAAGGGAAAATAAAGGGAATTTTCGGGACGAAGTACAGCGTGGCAATAGTGGAAAACGCGGATGAAATCGTGGATTTATTCGCCCAGTTCTACACGGTCGAGGATATCATTAACGTGATGAAGGCGAAGAAGGGTTACCAGATATCGGCCACCTTGCTGAAAGTGTTCTATCAGGATAACCGGGAAACGATAGAGCGGAGGAAGCTGAAATTCGTTAACTCGAAAAAGGATTTCTTCATAGCCACCGAGACAGGGAGGTTGCAGGTATTGAATGACCTCCTACTGAAATGGCGACTGAAATTCTCGGAAGAAGAAAAGGTCTCCTACAGTTCCGAGATCCGGAAGATATTGGAGCAAGCTCGGAAGGAATGCAAGGGCGAGCAACTGTTCCTCACCGTTGACGGGAAAATAGATATCAACGCCATGATTCACGGTCAGGATAACGTGGCACAGGCGTTGCAGAAATTACCCATAAACATGATCGTGGTGGGGCTGGTCGCGGCAAAAGCGGGTTTGAATCCCGCGACTATCATAGGGCAGCTGGCGTCATCCTATTACAAAGATCATAACGGGTATAACCGGAATTTCCTTGACGGGCAGAACATCCAATTACCGGGAGATATCATCAGGAACATGGCGTGGGAAGAGTTGGAAAAGAAAGCGAGTTCGTGGAGTGAAAACATATCACCTATCGAGGACGCCATCGTGGTGAGTGATGATGAATTACCGGCGGTGGAAGACAAGCGGCACAAACTTTTGGAATTATTGAAAAAGAAACCGGCTGTTCCCGAAACCGTTAGCGACGATTCACGCCCCATCACCTCTCTTGATAAGGTTATCGATACCAAGAAGAAAGGTGGTATAAAGAAAGACCGTCTGGCGGAGGAGGAAGAGCGCAAGGCCAAACGTAAAGCGTACTGGCAGGAATGGAAACGGAAACAGAAAGAGAAGGGAAAGGAGGCGAAAAATGATCCAACCAATTAATAAACACGCACTTCCCAAATCTCCCCGGAAGAAAAGGGATAAGTATGAGAAGGATATGGCGAGACGGGGTGTTCGGCTTATCTGGCCTCGGAGTAAAGGAGAGCAAATATGGCTGAACGCGGCCGTGAAAGGGAAATGCCCGGGTGTTGAATATCTGTGCCACAGAAAGGGGGATATGCGGATCAGGCGTTTTTACGTGTATTCCCGCGAGGATAAGGCGAAGATGTGGGGTCTTTTAAGGGAAGACGGTGGATGGATCTGGCAAGACAACGTAAGACATACCAGATTCAAAGGGAAGGAATACCTGGGATGCTACTATAATTATTTCACCACCGGCGTTGTCGCCAAAGGGATAGAATGATGAAGCTAAACAATATAAAATAATCGCACATGGAAATGGGAGATAACACCATGCTCTGGAAGGGCACTGAATTGAAGAATTCCTCTTGTTCAAAGGAAAGTGATAAATCGCTGGAAGAACTTAGCGTCGCCGATCTGAAGGCGTTAATGGATTACCTGTCTGAGATGATAGATCTTTGCCGGGAAAACATGGCGTTCCGGGATCGATATGTCATGTATGAAGAGGGATTCGCGGCAGTTCATGAAGAATGGGAGAAGAGATTGGTAACACTTAAACTCGCGTACGCATGTTAAAGAAAGTCTATCACCGATTCAAATCGAAAACCCGACCTTCAGTACTGTTTGTCGAAGTTTCGAAGCATAAAACGATAAAAGACGCCGAAAAACATGTGAAAGCGACTCATCCGGACGAAGAATACGAGTATACCGGCATGGTTGAACGCGAGGAACTCCGAAAATTCGAACCGAGGGATCAGAAAAACATAATCCCGCGTGGATAGTAAAAGAATGCGGCCTATATTTAGACCTGTATTCTTGATGTTTGAATGAAGACAATGTTTAGTTTTATGTTTACCATTAGGGAATGAGAGGGCTGGGAAGCCGTGCTTTTTTCGGAAAGAGGAGAAGAAATTCTCCTCTTTTTAATGTTTTTTTTCATGAAACTTTTTCATGATTTCCCTTGTAGTTTGATAAACTTTGTGTATCTTTATAGTGTTGAAATAATTGAGATAACAAACTAAAACATTGAGATATGATAAGCAATAGCATGTATGAAGGGATGGATTTCAGTAAACCGATGGGAACCTATAGATGGGTTGATAAAGTTCGAAACAGAAAATATCTGGCCAAACTTGCTTTGATGGCGATGGCACGGATTAATCAATGCGAACAGGGCACAATCGCCAACCCCTATGATCTCGCAAGTTCTAGGATGAAGGATGGAAGAACCTTGATCCAAACCATATATGAAGATGGCTATGTTTCATATAATGACGGCTGGTTTATCGTTGAATGTGATGAAACTGGTATTTTATACGTGGATGTCACAGGGATGGCTACCAATGACTGCCCCGAGTATGAAAACATGGAATATGTGATGGATGCGGCCTGCCGTGAAGCTCATGAGGAAATGATGATTGAAAATGAGAATTGAATAATTGATCATGGATAACAGGATTAAAATAAATGATAAAAACGAGGTGGTCGTAACCACCTCCGTTGACTTCCAACTCCGGGAAGAGCCGAAGCCCGGAGATGTATACCGGAAAAAGGATAACTATTACTGTGACAGGTTATTAGTAAAACTAACTAGAATAAAGGAAGGCCAGTATCCGGTCTGGATGGGCTATGAATTTGATTTCGAGTGCGGTGACTGGGAAAGCGAGGAAAAGGATTTATCCATTTATCCGGCAACCATTAACGAAAGTTACATCAGGTTCCTGGGTGACCCTTATGAATACGCGAGAGCGGCACATGACGCGCTGGGTGGAGATCTTTCCGGATTCCCAGAAATGGACACGGATATTGAAGACACCCCGGAAGAGGGTTTGGTTTCAAGAAGCGTTAGATCTGACGCTCTAGTGGAAGTTGTTGATAAACTGGATGTTCTCCGTAATAAATCGAAGGAAATAACCTACATGGCCGAGTGCATGATGAAACATCAAGAGATGAGGTTGAAAAAGATGGTGGATAAAATGAACGAGGTGGTGGGAAGGTTTCACAACCAGATCAGAAAGATAATGAAGGTTATATCCATGATCGAGCTCTACCTAGGGGTTAACGAGGAGCTGTATCAGATATGCGAGGGTGAGGTGGCTGACGCCGATGAGCCGTTAACCTTGCGCCAGCTTGCACTGTACATGGATGAAGAGACCGCGTTGACGGGGTATAAGTACGAGGGGTATGATTTCCGCGATATTGGCAAGTTCGATGAATGGTTAACGGATCCGGCACACCGGGATTTGGTTATACCGGAAAAGAGATCCGTGGTTGTTTTCAAACCGAGGCGGAAAGATAAACATTACACAAGCGACAGATGGGAAAACCAAGAGATGAACAGGTGGAATCATCTCACCTATATTCTACTCCGAAACGGGGATAACCTTTACAGGGTTTACTCGGAGAATTTTTTCACCGGGGATGTTCTGTTTCCCAGGAAGGAAGAACTGAAGGCGTGCCTGGAAAGCGATAACGAATTTAAATTGGAATCATTACAAGATAGGGCGGTTAAATTCGCGATGTTCGTTAACGGGGTATTTGACCGTTCCACCATCATGCACCCTATAAACGGAAAGGTGGATATGTTTAAGATGGATGAAAGCCCGATCCGGATAATTTATGACGCTGAACCGTCGCTGGGAGACGGCAGGCTTTCATTCCGTGAATACGTGAAGGAAGTTAATTCAACAATCGGCGAGGGATCCCGGATATTTCTGGCTGAACAACCGTCAAGGGAGGAGAAAAGTGACAGGTTATTGAAATTTTACGCCAATGAATTCAACATGCCTGACGCACCTGAACCGGGAGTTTACCAAGTGCATGTTAACAAGCATGAGACATATCGATTCCAACAATGGAAGAAAAAGACAGGTAATGAAGACGCTAAACAGCTATGTATCAAATATAAACCTGGCGGCTCCTATTATTCAAATTGGAACGGTGATGACATGAAAAGGAAAAACAGCGTGACGTGGTTAATTGATGTTGATCATAATGAGATCCTGAATTATGATAACGTATCCTTCGAGGAAATAGATTATTACCTCCAATCGAGGGTACACAGAAGCGAGTACATGTATATGTTCAGGGCGTTGATCGGGCTAAGGGATAGACTTCGGAAGGAAAAAGAAGGGGAGAAAGATTTCATAGCCTTGCTTGCCGGATGGTCACATTCCTCTATTGAGAAGGTCGAGGAATTGGTGACTTGGTGGAAGCTGAAAAACAAATGGAAAAGGTCTCTGTCAAGCGATGACGCCAAAGCGTACCGGATGATACTGCGTAAATTGAAAAATGAGGCATGATTTATTTGGTATTTACATAAACAATATGTATCTTTAGTGAGTTGAAAATAATGAAGTAACAAGCAAAACGAATTATCATGGAAACAAGTAGAGTGACAGTAAGTATCGATCCTGAAAGGATCAAGGAATTCGAGAAAAAGAACAAGGATAATGAGGCGGGTAGAATGGTGCGGGAATTATTCGCTGAAGTGTTTGAGGACGAGGAGGTATTCTGTAAGATAGGAACCTTGTTTAAAAGAAGGATGTATCCTGAAAATGTGTACGCGGTATTTAAGTGGAACGGCGAGGTGCGGATCCTAAATATAACGGAGAACAAGATGTGGGATTCGAAAAAGAATTTGAAGGTGTCGCAACTGCGGGATCCAAATCAAGAAACGTTGACCGTGACGGAGTTCAAGGCCTTGTCAGGGAGAAAGAGTTTGGATGGATTTTATTTTGTTGAACCTGAAGCGAAATAGGCATGAAAGTGATATTAGAAAAAGACGAAATTGATATTGAATTCATCAATCAACTTCTACAGCGTGAAGGCACGTTTGAATTATACTTGGAAGAAGTTGATATCGATGGCGGGGTGGAGGAAAAGAAAACCCTTTTGATCGAAAGATACGTTGATTCCGTGTTCATGGATGATGGCGCGTTGAAACCCGATTTGATAACATGGTGGAATAAGGAAGTATTTGATAACCTTGGTATTGATTACGTGGAAGGAAGATTTGTAACCGGCAAGGATATCTGTCATGAATGTGGTGTCACTCTAGAAGAGGGAGAAGGCTTTCAGACACAATCAGATGGTGTTGTATGCGATTACTGCCGGGAAAATTATGACGATGAAGGGAGGTTCCTATGGTAACGGTCGATGAATACATAAAATTGAATTCAGTTCCTGAATATAGATGGGACGGTGAATTATGTGAGAACGTTCCAACTGGAGACGTGGTGATGAGCGTGGATGATGTTCGCGTGGTTATCAACATGGTGCGGGATAAAGAAAGGGAAAGGTGGGCGGAAGTTCAGGGATTCATAAAAAGATTCCACCCTAGGTTCGAGGAGTTGGTGAAGGAAATGAAAGAATATTCTCCAATGTTTTCCGACGAGGAAGCCGAAGCAAGAACCTGTTGCCTGGGTGGTGTGTTCAATGACGCACTCGGTGCCTACTTGATTCGAATGGCTGAAAACGCCGTTAAAAGGTATAAAGAGGAACACCCATAACAAAAGAACCCTTATCATTAATATTATACATATCTATGGATTATTTAATGAATCTATCAGGGGCACGTCGTGAGACGCCCCCTTTTTATTTTCAATCCGTTATAAAAATATCATGGAAAATATTTGGGTAATTGATAAACAAAGTGTATCTTTATGTTGCTGAAAATAAGAACAATTAACACTATAAGTTATGAAAGAGGACATAGACATTCGGGAAAAGAAAAGGGATGAGGTATGGGAAAAGTTAAAGAAGGAATTCGAAAAGCATGGATTCGATTCATCCCAGTACATCGACTACGTGATGGTTGGATGTAAGGGCGGTATGAGGGTGGAGGTCCGGCTGGAACGTTTATTCCACGTGGATAAAGGGCATTACATCGAAGCAAAGGTATCAGTTCTAGGGTGGTGGTCCAAATCGAAAATGGTGATACAAGGTAATAAAATAGATGATTGCGTGAGTCACCCAGAAAGGGTGGGGTATTATTACCGAGAGTTAATGAATGGTCTTATAGCGGCATACAAAGAGGAGCTAAAAGAGGCGTGGGGTCTTTAAAAGATATGGTATGAAAAATAATGGAGTTATAAAGTCAAGGGTTGAAAACAGGCATTGCAGTTTATGTAAGTTCTACGAGTACGTGAATTTCTTCATGTATTGCAGGAAGTTGCAGCACCGCATCAAAGCGTCAAGAAAGAACGGTTGCAAACACTTTGAAAGGATATGAGAAATATATTTACAATTTGTTATTCAGAAGAAGAAGCCAATGAGATCGGTCATTTCATAATGCGAAAAGGATACGAAGGTGTTCAGAATGATAGTTATCGATATTGCCGGGAAGCGATTCGGTGGGCTTTCATTGAAGCTAGAAGGCATCATTCAGATCACATCTATGTTGGTGTTAGAGGTTGCCAGATGGTCGTATCTGGGAATAAAAAGTGGCTTCGCGGAAACGGTCTTAAATATATTGAGAAGAAACGGGTGTTCTATGAATTGTTAGAGGTTTATTGAATATTTAAAATCAGGAAGAAAAATTATGAAGGAGATAAAGATATGGACGGACGGTTCAGCCATCGTAACCGGGGATAGGTTAGGGGGATCAGGTGTGTACATGAAATACGGTGACGGAACGGAAAGGATGTTCTCCAAGGGATGGAGAAACACCAAGACAGGAAGGGCGGAGATTCACGCGCTCCTCATAGCACTATCCAAGCTGGAAAATGAACCATCGAAGGTTACCTTCTACATGGATTCCGAGTACGTGCAGAGAAGTATATTGGTATACATGCCTAACTGGTTGGAAAATAATTGGATGGGTGCGGCAGGTCCGGTAAAGAACCGGGATCTATGGGAGAAAGTTTTGGCGGAGTTCGAGCGATTGGACAAGGTACTCATGCAATGGGTACACGTTAAGGGGCATCAAGCGAACACGGAAGACGAGATGGTAATGGGTAATAACATAGCGGACTGGCTGGCCTCCTATAAGAACAATCATCCTCATTACGAGGACCTTCCGAGAAAGGATAAGGGTGAACCCAGGTTATTCTATTTCTATGACGCGGTACATAAAGAGGTGTACGCTGACCGGGTGAGGAGACACGAGGAGGATGTAACTGTGGGAGAATGGAAGGGGGGTGGCAAGGAAGAGGTACGTGCTATATGGATGGAGAGGAGATTCGATATAGGGTACGGTACCGTGTTCAAGTATATAGGTACAGATCCTTCCACGGTGGATAGGTGTTATTACCTACACAGACCTTCAAGAACCTATTTCGTGGAGGAGAGGGGAAAGGAATTTCCGGGAGAGGGGAAGGATGACGTGGTGTGTATCGGAGCGTGTTTGGAGAGTAGTGAGTGGGAGCTGTACGGAATTCTTAACCGGACTAATAAAACGCTGGCTAAAACGCTAGAAAACTATAAATTGAGGAAGGAAATAGTGGCCGATAACGACGATCTGCCGTTTTAAGGAGAAATAACGTGAAAATTTGAATGAACATGGATCAGTTAATTACAAAGGAGACAGCTCGTTTAGCGAGAAAGGTACATTTTGATTACCCAGGTGATAGGTTCGTGGACGGGGATGATACATTGCACATGGTGGATATTCATCATGATATCACGAACTCCGAATTACCTCGTACCTCGGCTGTTATTTTCTCCCAGGCTACCATGCATAAGGGTTTGAGGGATGTGTATGGTGTGTATGTACACGTAGATTGTAACGCCGGAGGTTGGATGTGGGAACTGGAAAGGGTAGATGGTACCTTCGCTGGTCGTCATTTCGAATACACGGGACCTAACGGATGCGGGGAGTGGGAGGAATACGAGGATGCCTTAGAAGATGGATTACGGGCCGCCTGCGAATGGGTGATGGAACAGCGATGGTTCAAGAAGTAAGGTTTTTTCATGAAACTTTTTCATGAAAAACGTGGGTAATAGATAAACTTTGTGTATCTTTATAGTGTTGAAATAATTGAGATTAATAACTAAAAAGATAGGCAATATGAAAGCAATAGTTGAAAACAAGCTCAGTCCGATAACATCAACCAAGGCCTGTGCGTTCTCGGAGATCATCGTAGTGGTAATTGATAGTAGGAATGAAACGGAATTGAGGAAGGGGATGAACGCGGTGTTTCATGAAAGGTACGTCGCTGATTACTTTGAGTACGGTTTCGGTCATAATCATGTCTGGGTCATGGATAAGGACAGTAAGAAAAGGGTGTTGTTCGCTGAATTTTAATCACATGGAAGATGTATTAAGAACGACGGCGTACCTCACCGTCTTATTCGGAACGATAGGCTGGGTGTTCACCCTCGCCTATCTTAAATGCAGGATGAAGAAAACGACGGAGAAGATGGTGGTATGTATAGCCGCCCTTTTCCTGGGAGCCGCCCTGGGGGCGGGATTAGTTGGGTTATTAATCGCTAAAATAGGTTAATCATGGAAGACAGGAAATTTCATTTCGGGAAACACAAAGGGGAGGAAATAAAGTACGTGATATTAACCGATATAGGATACATCACGTGGTGCCTGAATAACATATCGGCGTTTCTCCTAAATGACGAGGAGTGGGCGATATATGATGCCATCGCCATAATGTTTAAGAAATACGAAGTTGAACCTCCTATCCGGGAAGAGATGTTGTATAGATGGATCAGGGATAGGGAGAAGTGGAAGAACTTGGATACCCCTTTCGTGTACAAGCGTGGTTACATAACCGTTGATAAGGGAAGGGGGAACGACCCTGTGTATGATCTGATCGAGAAGTACATTGTATCTCCTTCCACGAATCAGGAAACAGGGTGGGAGCTGTTATGTGAAGTGGGTAGGATGATTGAGAAGGATATGATGATAAATGAAGAGGAGATGTTCGGTGGGTGGGGAACCATGAATGATTATAAAGATTAAGCGTATGAAAGAGATAGGATTTATTTTAACGATCACGTCGATCCTCGCCATTCTGTTCATGTTTGTGAATAACCTTTACATCACCTCTCTAACGGGAAGGAAGATCAGGATTATCGTGGAATGCTTCCTGCTCGCCTTCATACTGGGTAACTTGGTTTATTGCATCATCAAGGCGGTGGGGATATTGATCGGAAACGTTGAATTATAAAAATGAATATAGATTATGAAAGAAGATGTTACCGGAAAGGAAAGATCACCTAAATTCAATGTGGGTGAGATAGTTTACAGAATCGATAATGATACGTGCGAGGAACTTTTGATAACGAGTGTGAACCTTTGTGTTAAACATTATTTACAAAGAGGTTGCGTTGAATTTCGATACACGGTCCTTCCAAACCCCGATCAACGGCGTGGCGAACTTCGTGAACCCGATGTGATGCTTCCGGCTGAAGGATTTCTCCGTGGGTTTGATGTTGATGAAGGTGTTATCACAAATGATATCAATGAAATCATGGAGAGAACGATACAAAAGTATAAGGATGAAATGGGGATGATCGCAGAAAAAATTCATGAATTGGAAATGAAACTTAAAGAAAGGGGGCGTGAGATATGAAAGCTAAATTATTACGCAAGGTACGATCCAAAGCACGGTTGCACAATTACATCATCCGAAACGAGGTGGGGATCGGCTCTTGGTGCGTTATCAAGGATGACGACAATGAATACTCGGAAACGAGGTTCCATATGTTCTCTGATGCCAGAAGGGCGTGCAGGCGTGCCATTCATAACACGAAACTGATTAAACGCCGGTATCACGGTAAGATGACCCTCGCTCAAGTTTACGGTACTATGAGAGGCCAGGTGGTAGAGATGCTAGCTCGGTACACCCACAATCTATGTTCACTTATGAACGTGGATGCAACAGATCCGGATTTCATTCAATCCATTCAATTAGTTAATCATTTAGAGGAACTTTATAAACAATCAGAGGAGGAATAAGATATGATTATAGCGGTAGATTTTGATGGAACTTGTGTCACGCATGAGTTTCCATATGTAGGAAAAGAAATAGGTGCGGCTGAAGTCCTGAAGGAATTGGCCGGGAAAGGTCATAAGATTATACTGTTTACCATGAGGAGTCACCGATTAGATGGGGCAAAAGAAGGCGAGGAGCTTGGTTATGGTAAGACTGAACCGGAAAAGTTGCCGAGTGATGTGTTGCAAGATGCGATAGATTGGTTCAAGAAACATGACATACCGCTATTCGGAGTGAATGAAAACCCCACTCAAAAGGATTGGACTTCATCACCTAAACCCTACGCTCACATCTATATTGATGACGCGGCGCTGGGTTGCCCTCTAAAATTAGATGCAAGTATGTCCGATCGCCCGTTCGTGGATTGGGATAGGGTGGCCAGTTTATTTGAAAAATTATGAAAAAGAAAGAATACAAAATAGGTGAGAAAATTCAATTCGGGTTCAAGGTGTTGACCCCTGTTGAAAACATGGATTCAGATTTATGTAGGGGTTGCTTTATCAAGGAACATTTACCCAGTCATTGTCTGTGGCTAACTAGGAATGTGATCGGGGAATGTGGCAGTTCAAGTAGATCTGATAGAAAGAACGTTGTTTTCATTGAAATAAAAGATAAGGAATATGGCAAAGACGGAATATAAGGTAGGAGAAACCTTTCAGTTCGGGTTAAAGACATTGAAATGCGTTCATGATAAAATATATGAATGTGAAAATTGTGCGCTTCGATCCGTGGATAATAATTGTGAACATTTCGTGGGCCCGTGTACGGCTAATTCAAGAACCGACGGATTGGCCGTTATATTTATCGAAGCCGAAGAGGAAAAACCAGAATGGCCCTTGGAAGGAATGGAGATGGAACTACAACCATGTTCTGTTAGGCAGATCGAGTGCGATTATCTTGATAAAAACGGTTTAATAAAGAAATGTATCGTGGTCTATCCCAGAAATGGATACGTGCTGAACCAGAGATTGGTGACGGAACTGGTCAGGGAGAGAAAGAAGGATTTCAAGGAATTGATAGTATTTCAAATTAGATGAGTTATGACCGCAGAGGAATACTATGACATGCAAGCCCTCCGATCCCAGGTTAACACTCTGATCATGGAGAACGGTATGCTGAAGAACAGGTGCCTGGAACTGGAAAGAAGGCTGAAGGAATGCGAGGATGAACGGAAAGAGATCATCCAAGAAGATACAGAGGAGAAGATACCTCCTCTATTCATTCGGGTGGTGAGAGATTTCGATTCTCGTATTTTCGCGGCGAAGGTCATTTACCCAGGTGGAAGGATAAAGGTGTTGAAAACGGAACAGGTCTTCGATAGCGTTTCCTCCCTCTTGGATGGTGGCTATTCAATCCCTTCAGAATTCATGTCTTTGATTGTCGTGGAGGATAGAAAATGGAAGAAGCCGGAGTGATTTTAAAGGCGAAAATTTCATCGCTATAACACGAAATTTCACAGCGAAAAGTTGGATGATACACTTTGTTTATGTATCTTTAGGGTGAACAAAATAATGAAGCATATGAAAACGAAAATCTTTTTAAGTATCGCGTCTTTTTTCGCCTGCGGGCAGTGTATCAGACCTATGTTCTACGATGAACCGAATTATCAACTTTGGTGGCTGGCCGCCGTGTTCTTTTTCATAGGATTCGGATTCTGGGTCAACCGCAAAACAGTTTTATAATATGGCAAACAAGTATTTTATCAAGATCAAGGACGTGCGCATTCGGACGTCCACCATCAATTCCTATTCCCTGGCGGAGTATCATACTTCAGTTGAAAGTGAGAAGTATAGGATAAAAATCGTAACTTCACGCACTTCCTATATCATTCCCGTCAAGGACAGGGATGAAGGGGAGACCATCCTCAAAGGGGTGGATGAATTTTTAGTGTTTAACAATGAAAATGAATAAATTATGACTTTAAAAGAACTTATCGACGCCGATGGCGTGGTTATTCTTCAGCAACCATCCGATTTACAGGACGTGGTCATGCTGGCCGGACAACTCGGATTGAACCCGGCAAATCAGTACACGGCAACGGGAGGTTACCCGCTCTTCTTCTCCTTGAAGGATTGCAAGCTCCTAACTAAGGCGGAAGGGGAGAACCTTCCCAACATGATCGGGCTGAAGGATTTCGAATCACTCGCCCGCCTTATCTTGAAGGATGTGAAGGAGAACGTGGATGATGAAACGGTTTACGTTCAATGCACCACTACCGCTCAGTACGCCTCTTGCTTGGATTACTTTAACAAGGCAACGGGCCAGGGTGCGAGCCAGCAGGAACTGACTGACTCATTCCCTTTCTTCAACCTTCAAGACGGGCACCTTTACCCCTCGTATTGTTTGAAACGCCCTTCACGGATCATCTCCTACGAAGAATTCAGACGCACGTTCCTTGTAACGAAGGAGGAGAAAGAGGAAACGAACAGATCCGAGTTGAATGAAATTTTGAGTGATATGTTTGATGTCATTCGGAACTTGGAAAGTTCATTCAGTCGGTTATCCGATCTAATCAACAGGGATTATGTATAGTGAGTGCCCTAAATGTCACGGAAAGGATGATCACTGCCCTCTTTGCAAGGGTCAGGGGTTGGTGAACGAGAACAGGGATCCACCCAGCGTGGTGGAAGAGGGACAGGATAGTATTAAAAAGGTTCATGAAGATGAACTGAATCGTTAATTTATAAATTAATTTTTTATTATGACACAAGAACAATTTGACCGGCTGAAAGCCGAATTACAGGGAAACAAAGGTTATATCGAGATCGGTTTCCAATTCGCCAAAGGAATGATCATCGATAACGTGATGGCCGAGAAGAGAGCGGTGCTGGAATCGACCTTTGATTTCAACAAACTGGGTGATAACATCATTAACACTCTCCTTCAACAACAACTTCAGGCGAGCCCGCTTGAAGAGGAGAAACCGGCGGCTAAAGGAAAAACGGACGATCCTGAAGAAGAGGCGAGATGGGAAGCCATTATGAAAAAGGAGGCGATGCGAGTCAAAAGAGAAGAGGCGGAAAAATCGGCCGAGGAACTACCCAAACCTGCCATTAAAAAATAAGACGTATGTATTTCGAAGTTAAAGTTAAACATACCGAGACAAACGCTGAAGGGAAAGAGGTGAAGAAAACCTCTTTCTTCTTGATCGATGCCGAATCCTACACGGAGACGGAGGCGAGGACGGTCGAGGTGGCACGCGATTTGATATCCGGTGATTATTTCATCAAATCGATCACTCGATCTAAACTGGAGGAGGTCATCTATGCCATGTTGCGTGATGGTGAAACAAATGATGGTTACAATTACTTCAAGGTGGTGACAACGAGCATCGATGATGATTCAGGTAAGAGAAAAACTTTCAAGAATTATTTCCTTGTTCAGGCTAAAACGCCAGAGGATGTATCCGCTATTATCGCGAATCGTTGCCGGGAATGGATTCATGAATGGAAAATCACTTCCGTGGCTGAGGTCGCCGTCGATGAAATCTTCGAGTAAATGAATAGAATTTCTTTTTGATTGAAAATTACACTTAAAGCGATGAAATTTCATCGCTTTATTTTTGGGTAATTGATAAACTTATTGTATCTTTACATCGCTTTAAAAGTTTTGCGTTTACGCGGGTGGTGACGTACCTTCTACTTTGTAACAAGCGCCGATCCTCAGTTTAATTTTACGTTCACCACACCGAACTTAAACTTCATTATTCTTTTAAGGGGTCTGAAAAGACCTCTTTTTGTTTGATATCACCCGATTTCTTCCTAAATTTCAGACATGAATTATTAAAATAACATGATCATGGATTCAAATGAGTTAAGAAAATTAATTGAAACAACGCTGGGTAAACTCGCCTGTTTACCTTCCTATTCCACGATAAACAGGAAGGAAGCGGTTGACCTTTTGATGGGTACGTGCGCTCAAGAGAGTCACCTGGGAACCTATCGAAGGCAGCTGGGTGGTGGGCCCGCGTTGGGTATCTTTCAGATGGAACCGAATACGTTCAATGATATATTGGACAACTATCTGAAAGCTCGCACGCCGTTACGGGATAAAATCCTCGAAATTTCGAGTCTTAAAGAGTTTTCCCCGGAAGATCTCGTGGATAACGATATTCTGGCTATCTGCATGGCGAGAGTGCATTATCTACGCAAGCCAGACTCCATTCCGGCATCGCTGGACGGTCAGGCTGAATACTGGAAGAAACATTACAACACGTACCTGGGAAAGGGTACCGTGGAAGAATATAAAGCTAACTATAAAAGGTGGGTAAAATGAAATACGTATTAGATTTTTTGAAAAGTGAAGGTTTTCTCTGTATGCTGATCACCTTCATGATCTGTTCCTTCCTGGGAACTTTCACCGGGCTGGTCGCGACCGTTATCATGTGGGTTTGCAACATGCTTTACGCGAAACGGTTTGACCTCTATAACACCATCGGTTTCGGTGGAGGGTTCGTTCTAACTATTTTTCAACATTGGATTAGATGATATGGCAAAACCTTTCACATTACCGAAAGACGGTGAGAAGATGGATGCCGCTTACATGAAGGCGGAATTCGAGCGAAATGGCTGGACTAAAGAGGAAGTCATTGAATACTGGGAGAGCGAGAAGGTGAACCCGGATACGATTAGTGTTTTAATAAAGGAAATTTTTGGAGATGAAAAACTTGGATAAAAGCGTGCCACGGTCTGGAAATGTCAGCGTGGTAGGGGGGGTACATTCATTCGCCGTATCATACCTGAAAACGGTGAGCGGAACTGTTGAAGCGAGAGACATGGACCTGCCTTATTTCTATATCTGCCCTTTGAGCGAGGGTGCGTTAACGGTGAGATGCCTGAATCAAAACGAGGATGTTGTTTTACCGGCCGCCTTGATTTCGGCGAGCATCGGTTCCTTCCTTCCCATTCAGGTGAGGAAGGTGGTTGCGGCGTCTGATATAATAATCGGGTTATGACGTCATTCGGGATTGGATTCGGAATCGGTCTCCGGGTGAACCGTGGCGGGGAACCCCGGAGCCGGGAGACGAACAGGTTCTTCTGTTGGAGGATAACGAGGATCTGTTGTTGGAAGATGACGAGGTGATTTTACTTGAAAAACAGGATTGATTATGGCAGGAAAGAAAATAAGTCAATTAACGAAATTGACGGAATTAACCGGGACCGAGATTATCCCGGTAGCCAAGGACGGTGAGAATTACGGGGTGGAATCGTCCTTGTTACAAGCGACAGGTGAGGAGGCCGTTACGAGATTGAATAATTATATCACTGATGTAAGCGAGTTGTTTGGAAAACTAGCCGTTAAAGGTAGCGGGGAATTAGTAAGTGATTGGGAAGGTGCTGAACACGGGTATTTGAACTCGAATGGAGAATTTGTGGCAAGCGAAACAAATCGAGTTCTATACATTGACATTGATAAAGATTCTGTATATCGTTTGTATAATATAAGTTCTGGTTCCGCTGGCCATTTTTGTCTATATGATACAGACGGTAAATTGATAAAATCCATTAAAACTATACCTGTTGATGGTTATTATATATTTGCGGGTGTGGCTAAAATGGGAATTTCAATATATCAAAGTAGTATTAATTCTGCAAAAGTAACCCGATACCAAATTCAAGACATCAATACCGTCCTTAACACCCAACAGGGAAACAGGGCACTATACGTCGCTGCGGGAGCCGTCTACAATGAAGATACGGGTTTCTACGAGTTGAATGGACTTACCGACATCACAGAAGAGCAGATGAGAACTATTTATAACGCTTGTGGTGGTAATCCTAATTCAACTAATTTAATAGAAAAATACGCATCCATGAAAAATATCAGAACTAACATTCCCTTTCATAGTGCTTCGATTGGAGGATATATTGAAGATAGTGTTAGATTTGATGCCATGTGTTTGAGTTGTTCAAACTTAGAAGTTTTTAGTTTAGGCACTGATACTAATATCATTCCAAGTTCATTGATGTATGCTTTTCAATCATGTGTCAAGTTAAAATCCTTTATTGGTATCTTTAACTTTGCTAATTCTCCACTGACGACAAATGCTTTTAATAACTGCGTAGAATTAAGAGATATAAAGATTAAATCTTTAAAAAGGGGTATTACTTTTAAAGATTCTCCATTGCTTTCTTTAGCATCTTTGCAATACTTGATTACGAATGCCGCCAATACGGCCACTATTACTGTCACGGTTCATGCTGATGTGTTTGCTAAGATTAATGATGAGACAAACACGGAATGGCACGCCCTTCTTGCTGCGGCAGAGGCAAAACAGATTACATTCGCAACCGCATAAAAACGTTATGATATGATACAGATAGAGAATAAACGGGTTTACTCGGATGCCGGGAAGTACGTGCATCGTTTAGGAACCGAGCAATATTTCCGGATGGCAACCACGTTGCCGGATGACGTGGTGAGTGATTTTGAAGAAGTTGATGGGATACCTGAATACGCACCTCCTAGTGAGAACAGCGTTGGTGAACAGATGTTGGTATTCGCCAGAACCATGATGAAAACAACGGTGGACGTTCCTTCAACCGTGGCCTTGGAAATGCCTGACTTGTTTCCTAATTTCGTGGATATGATTGGCGAGGCGGTTAAAACGGGGCAAATCGTTCGTTACATGGGTCAATTGTATCGTGTGCGACAGGATCATACCGTGCAAGCCATTTACACACCGGGGCTGGAAACGGCCGCTCTTTACGAGGTAATAGATCGGGAGCACGCTGGAACGTTGGTTGATCCGATACCCTACGCACCTCCCATGCAAATTTTCAGCGGGAAATACTATAAACAAAACGGAGTGTTGTATCTTTGCACTCGTGACAGTGAACAACCGCTCACCCATGATCTGATTGATTTGGTGGGCACTTACGTGGAGACCGTTGATGAGAATTAGAAGTAAAAAATAAAGGATATGATATTTTACGATAGCTGGCTGGCCAAGTTGATACTTTTCGGCGATTACCACACGATCATGCTTTTCGGCGGGATTTTCACCAAGAAGAAGGCTCTTTCATCTCCTGTTATCCAGCATGAGAAGACGCATCAGATCCAGTTTCTGGAGGTGATGGAGGTGTTTCAGGTCCTGTTCATACTCGCTGACGCGATCCTATTCATCGTCGGTGTTCCGGAAACGGTTCTTGTGACCATGCTAGTGCTAACCATTATCATCCCTCCATTTATGTACTACGTGGTGTACGGGGTAGAATGGTTAGTGTCGATAATCCACTGGTTTTTCTCCAAGAAGAAGAAAGATATCGTGGAGGCCAACGGCAAGGCGTACCGAAACTCAGCCATGGAGATGGAGGCTCGCTTTAATGAACGGGTAAAAGATTACCTATTGAAAAGGAAACCTTTCGCTTTCATTAAATATTACGGGTTGATTTAGGTTTTTATTGTTACTGTGTTCATTGAGATCCCGGATTCATTTCCGGGATCTTTTCTTTTTCTTCGGTTTTTCCTGTTTAGTCGGCTCCTCGTACCATACGAGGTTCCCCGGGGAACATTCCTTCCCGTTAATCATTATCTTCAGCGGCCTTCTCATATCGCCTGGCTTAGAAGGCGGCCGTCATCCAGCCACACGTTAAACGTAACCGTCTTGGATTCCTTTCCGTTCATCCTAACTTTTAACCGAATTTTATCGGCCGCCACAGATGGGTAATCGATGCCGAGGATTTCACACGGAACTTTCATCTTTCCCTTGGTTATGCAGGTAGTGTGACCTTCTGTTACCTCTCGAATTCTTTTCCATAGGAGGTCGGTTAATTCATCTTTCACCTCTTTTGGATATTTCCTGGGAACCCCGGTGCATCGAATCACGCATTTTTCTTTCAATTCCTCTATTCTTTTCGTCAATTTAGCGTCTTTCATGGTACTTGTTAAATTTCGTTTTTATCAAATTCATTTTATCCATCTTATTAACTACGTTTGGAGGCCGGAGATAATGGCTCCAAAACGCTAGAAAACATCAAATATCGCTATTCCTTCTCGAATCTAAACGTAAAATGGTCCGCACCGTCCAAATCCCCGTCTCTTGCCATCACTTTCCAAACGTAATTCAGGGAGGGGAAGAGAACGTTTTTATTATCCTCCACCCAGGTGTAATTCCCGCTGTTGTAGATGTAAACGGTATCCCGTTCATTATCACTTCCACCTATCTTTTTGAAATGGAAACGTCCGTTTTCGATGATACCGGATTTCTTCTCGACTACCTCGTCATTTTCCAAAAGTTTGATGATAGCGGTACCTGATTTCTTCACTTCCATCTCAGCGGAGAAAGTGTGCGCTGGGAGGCAGTACTTGGTTACATCCCCTTTCGGCTTGGTGTAGATGATTCCATCCGAGGTGTAATTGCCTGGGTCAATCGTTTTACCGGTGTTACATGATACGAAAATTGCGAACTCAAGCACTAAAAATAATTTCAAATAATTTGTTTTCATGATGTTAATTGTTTTGTTTGTTATTATTACTCTGTTTTCTCTGACGCTTTCCACCCAACTGGTCTATCATCGCGTCGATATCCTTTTTCATTTCCTTCGCTTGAAGCGATAATTTCTCAGCCTGTGCGGCAAGGTCTCTCATTATCGCTTTCTTTTCAGCGTAAAGTTCACGGAGACGGATCGTTTCGGGGTCTTTGTCAACCTCCGCCCACTCTTGCCCTAGATCCCGCACCATCTCCATCAGGTTTTCATACTGCCTCATCTTACGAGCCAGTTTTTCTTGCAATTTATCCCTCTCTTCCTGTGTCATAATTTAAAAATTTAGCGGTTAACTTCATTATATTCACTGTTTTAGTTTTTATTATTTCAATCAATCCCAGATCCTTTAACTTGGTCAATTTTTTTGAAATACGGTCGATATGAAGATCCAAAAATTCAGCGATTGATGCCCTGCACTTATGATATTCCAACCTCTTATTTTGAAAGGAATGGATGTCAGCGAGTATCATCATATCCGTGAAATTAAGTTTGAAATCTTTCGTTAGTTGGATCAACCACGGAGGTATCCGAATGAATTTAGGGTGGTCATTCATCTTAGCCAGATTCATCCATTTACTTCCTATATCCGAGTTGAATTTATAGGATGCCTCCCTGTCACTCCAATAGATGAAATCCTTATATTGGGACATAAGTTTATTAAATTGTGGTTTTGAGTAAATACATCGTTCTATGTAAAATTTTATAGGTGGTTTCTTGTTTCCCGGTGGTTGTAATGTTCGCATGAATGAAAGGAAAAATTCTCCTTCTAAATCGAGACCTAATTCTTGATAGGTGTATTTATAGATTAATATATCGTGATTTTCTTTGTTCATTATGCAAATTATTTCGTTAAATATTTGTAGACGAACGATATAATTTAACGAAGTGTTGCACGGCACTGAACAATCATACCGTTCATCTACACCCTAAAGATACGGCGTATAAATCAAACAACCAACAGATACACAAAGTTTATTTCTAAAAAGGAAAAAAACGGCAGAGCATAATTTGCGGTTTTTATGAAAAAAGGAAAAAAACGGCAGAGCATAAAGGAAAAAAACGGCAGAGCAGGTACTCAAAAAGGGAAAAAAACGGCAGGGATATAAAAGAATAATAGAATATTATAAGAATATGGATTATCAATAAATTGATAATCCTTCTTTAAATAAAGATAAAAGGGATCCGAAACCGGATGAACTCACCGGAACTCCTGCGGAGGTTCCTCTGCGTCCATCTCGGAATAAGGGTCGGCATACCGGAACCCCTAGCGGGGATTCCTGCCGCCCTACCCACCTATGGTAGAAGAAAGGTAGGAAGAAAATACGAGGGCAGTTTGTGTTATTAAAATTAAATCCGTATCTTTATCACGCTTATAATACTCACGGTAAGTGAGGAAATTAGAATCAAAACAAATTGATATGATACTTTACAAATTTTTGAACGCAGATAAATCGGCATCAGCATCCTATGTAACGGACGCGTTTTATGATGTGAACGAAGAGAAATCATTGAAACAATTCTACGTAACGGAATTGAGAGAAGTTTCACCGGAGATAGTGCAAGCGGGGATCAACATCCGTGTGGGAATGTATAACGAGGTGGATTTCATGAACATGGCTAAAATTTTCGGTCTGGCGTTGGAGAAATGGTTTGATAACATCTTCCTAGGTGAAATCGTATCAGTACCGACCTCGGTAACCATGACTGTTTCATCTCCTACAGGGAATGTAGTTAAGGGAGCGGATCTTAAATTCGCTTGGACTGCGATCGCTAACGCTAAGTTCTATGAAATTTTCTGTTACAGACAGGGTCACCCTATTGATTTCAGAAAACCGACTTTATCAACCACTGGCGTTACAATCACGGTTGAAAACACTTTTGAACCTGGCGTGGTGGAATTCTTCATCCTAGCTTACTTGGAAGACTCGGTACAGAAAAGCCAGGTACTGACATTTAATTCGACTGTTGCTTAATATGTTTATACGCGGATCTGGCTCTCTTAAAACAGGGTCGGATCCGTCCTTATTTGAAAAACTGAAAAGAAATGAGTAGAAAGGGAAGAAAAACGGCAGTGGCTGGCCAGCGTGCTAGTGAATATGATCGCGTGATCAAGAGCATCGCCAGCATGTCGTTTGCAGAGCTAAACTCGCTGGGTGACGCCATTCCCACTATCTTGAATTCGAAGTTGCAAGCCTCGCTATCCTCGGATGACGTGGAAAAAGCGATAGAGGCGGGATTGTACATTGAAAAGCAAAGGATTCGCAGTACCGAGGCGAACAAATCCATATTCTTCTTACCTGACAGCATAGCCTATTCCGGCAGGGGTTACAAGGAAACACTGAACCGTGTTTCCATGCAGACCCTTCAAAGAATGGGTAATCTTTATTGTGTCAAGAACATAATCACCACACGGATCGAACAGATAACCCGTTTCCTGAAGTTCTCCACGGATGAACAGAAGGAGGGGTATACCATCCGGAAGAAAAGATCCCTGTTCGAGAGCACGGAGGATAAAGGGGAGATGACGAAGGCGGAGATGAAGCGGGTGGAGGAAATCGTTGAATTCCTAGAACATGGTGGGAAGACGGATAAATGGGAGATGCCGGATTCATTCGTGACCTTCGTGAGAAAGATCATGCAGGATTCACTATCCATCGACCAACTGGCTTTTGAGATAACCAGAACGAGAGGGCAGGAAATCGATAAGTTCAAAGCGGTGGACGGAAGTATGATCCGATTCTTGGATAGTGTTGACCCGGATTACGCCCATGAATTCGAAAGGTACAGATATAGAGGTTACCTACCGAAGTATTGCCAGGTATTCGACCAGCAGATTGTTTTCAACAAGCAACTGAATGAGTACGTGCTTTACTATCCATGGGAGCTGGGATTCGGTATCAGAAATATCGGTACTGATATCTGGAATAACGGTTACGGAAGAAGTGAGTTGGAAACCTTGGTGGAAATAGTGACATATATTCTGAACGGGGTGCAGTATAACGGTAACTTCTTCAAAAACGGATCCAATCCTAAAGGGTTCGTGAAGATGAACGGTCCGAACGCCAATCAAACGCAACTGAATGATTTCAAACAGAAGTGGAGACAGATGCTTACCGGAGTGGATAACTGTTTAGCAGGTGATTCGTTATTGGTATTAAAGAATATCGGGGTAACGTCCATTGAAGATTTTTTAAATGGATCACAAGAAAAAGAGGCGATCATTTGGACTGGGAAAAACTTTGAGTATGGCCGTGTGTATAGGACAGGTCTTAAAAAGAAATGTACATTAACCCTGGCAAATGGATTATCCATTACTTCATCGGATAATCATAAGTTTAAGGTTGTGTCGGATTCAGGAATTATAGAGTGGAAGGAGAGAAAAGATCTTAAAGTGGGAGATTTTGTTCTTTGTAATAAAAAACCTGTGGAAGGTACACGAAAATTTTATTATAAGGGCAAGGTGGTCGAGAACGATCTTTTTGAGATTCTTGGCTGGTTGACCGGTGATGGCTATATTGATAACGGTGAGAGTCGTCGTAAAAGAATGGAATTATTCTATCACAGTGAAAAGGAATTACATATAAGGGAGCAGCATCTATGTGTATTAAATCGATATGGCATAAATGCAAAATCGCAGGATTATTGTAGATCATTCGATCAGATAGAATCCTGTAAAAAGGTGTATGGGTTCAAATCTGTGGCGGATAAATATTGTAAAATAGGTATATTTGATGCTGATTTTTATGAATTTCTAATTGGTATTGGATTTACCTGTAGCCATGTAGGAAAGGTTATCCCACCTATGATACATGATATTGATTCGGAATCAAGGTGCGCGTTTTTAAGAGGATTTTTCTCCGCGGATGGTAGTGTTGTGAGTGAAGGGTTGGGAGTTAGGATTACAATTTCATCCGATCTATTACGATATCAAACAAGGATGTTATTGATATCGGAAGGAATACAATGTTCAATCGAGGAATATCATTCAAAAACGAGGTTACGTAAGTCCGATAAGAAGGGAATTCATCTTTTAGTGAAAGATAGACGAGAATTTTATGAGAGAATCGGATTCCTTCAACCACATAAACAGTTGGGGTATGATTATAAAAAAAATTACTCAACTATGTTTTCATTACACCCCGAAATGGGTAAACTCGAAGCGAAAAAGATGAGAGTTGAACTTTATCGGAGATGGGTTTTTGGTGAAAGTGGTTGTGTTGGCGATCAGCGATTAACGACGGATTTACACAGGATATCGATTGGAAAAGATAAATGTTCGTACCAGCGATTGACCGGTATCGCGGAGAGAATTGGATATAAACTTCATGATGAGTTTAGTGAATTTTGGTTCTCCCCTATAGTTGAACTGTCGTCCTTTGATGAGGAAATTCCAATGTATGATGTCGAAATATATGATAATAAGCATCAATTTATCGTAAATGGAATGCTTACTCATAACTCGCACAAAATACCGATCTTTGCGGGTCTGGATATTGAATGGGTTGACCTCCAGAAAGGGAACAGGGACATGGAGTTCGATAACTGGACTAAATTCCTTATCGTGATGCTGTGTTCTGTCTACCGAATAGATCCGAGCGAGCTTGGGTTCCAGTTCAAGGACGCGGCTAACCTTTTCGGACAACAAGGGCAGAAAGAGCGGTTGGATCATAGCAAGCAAAAAGGTTTGTACCCTCTTCTGATATTCCTTCAGGATATCATTAACAAGTTCCTGATCTCGGAATTGGACGAGGACATGGAGTTCGCGTTCACAGGCATCGAGGTGGAGGACGAGGAGAAACAGGTTAAACTTGACGCCGATAAACTTTCAGCGGGAATGGTCGCCATGCAGGATATGTTCAAGAAATATTCCGGTCGTGATTTTGACCCCGAGAAAGATATCATCCTAAATCAAGTGTACCAAACGCAGAAACAATCGCAGATGTTCGGTGGCGATATGATGAACGGTATAGTGGATGACGAAACGGGAGAGCCGGAGGCGGGGATACCGAATCCTTTCGAGGATGTGGGTAAGAGTATGGCGGACAACCCTATTTTCGCGAGTGCTTGTGAATACATAGATAAGAATCTGGGCAATGACGGCAACTAAGAAAAGTTACAGGGGGTTGGTCATCATACTGACCTTTATTCTGATAGCGTTATTCATTTACGTGAACCGGGATCAGAAGGATGATAACACCGAGCTTTTGAAGGAGAAGGAGTTTCAAAACAGGAAACTGTTGGATTCTTTGAACAAGGTGGGTGGCGAGTTGGTCCGCGTGATAGAGGAACAGAAGAGGAGGGAGGCGGAATCATTTGATAAGTTTAAACGGGAAACCGAGCGGTTAAAAAAAGAATACGATGAAAAACTTCGCAATCTTAGTAATCTTACTGATGACGAGCACGTGCGGCTTCTGTCAGAAGAGCTATCCAAGGAAGATTGAGGTGGGTGGTGATACCTGCGTCATCATAACGATACCGCAAGTCAAAGTCATCAACCAGCGTCTACTTCACCGGAGGTTCCTCATGGAGGAGAATGATACGTTGCGGGTACGCTACTTGGATTTAACGAAGTTTATTCAGATTAAGAATATTCAGATCGATAGCCTTTTGAAATTAAACGTCGATTATCGTTTTAGGCTTGAGAACGAGATGGCGGTAAACCTCGAATATCAAAAAAACAAAGCCGCGCTAGAAGACAAGATAAAACGCCGAAAACGATTATTCTGGATTGGCGTGGGTGTTAGTTTTTTGACAGGATTTTTTATCGCGAAATAGTTGGTGAATAGGTACCTATTTCGTACCTTTAGATGAACAAAATAAATAAAGAAGGTTATGTTATACGAAGTACTTGTAGAAGAAATAAAAAGAAAAGCGTTTATAGCTAAATCCATGGGTCAGGAATTCACGGATGAAAATTATCTTGAAGAAATTGAGAAATCCATGGGCCGGGCTCAGATGGGCGAGGTGAGAACATGGGGTGGTAAAGAATATATAAAGACTCCGAAAGGATGGCGTCCCAAACCGAAAGGTTACAAAGATGGCGGGAAGAAGGAAGAAGCATCCAAGTTTAATGACAAAGGTGGTGGAAAATTCGAATTGGAGGTTCCCGGAAAAGGTGGGGCCCAGATATCAGCGGGTGATGGAAAATTCGAGGTGAAGGTGTGGGATAAGGATTACAAATACATCACCGATGATTCCAAGCGTCATGTATTTGATAGCCAGGCGGAGGCTGAAAGATTCGCACGTGAACTTCTTAATGAGAAGGGAGAGGAGAAGAAGCCGAAAACAATCAAGGATATTTTGGATAGCAAGGTGGTCGCGGATTTTATCAAGAACGAACTCCCTAAATACAACAATAATTTGGATGACGATAATCAAATCACTGAAAGGGTTCTCAAAGATTTAATCATCGATGTTCATGAACAATGGAGTGACAAGGAAAGAACGCCGCTCAACGGGGTATTTTCAGGAAAATCCGAGCTGACAGAGAAACATCTTAAAAAATTAGTTGACTTTTTCTGGGAGGATTTGGTTGATTAATTGATAAACAAAGTGTATCTTTATGGCATTGAAAATTAGAAATGAAATATAAATATCGATATGGGACTTTTGGAAGAACAGGTCGCTCGAAATATAGCAAACAGAATCGCCATTGAGAAATCGATGGGAAAGGATATCAATGATGAATCCTGCCTTGATATGCTGGAGAAGGCGGGTCGAGCCGCCGCCATGGGAGAGGTACGTACTTGGAATGGTAAAGAGTATGTTAAAACTCCCAAAGGTTGGAGGCCGAAACCGAAGGGGTATAAGGAGAAACAGGAAAGTGGCGAGAAAAAGGGGCAAGGGGAATCTCTTGTTGATATGATTAACCGAAAACTCAGGGAAGGTCATGCCGCAGTTAAGGATAGCATGAAAGATGATGCGAAAAAGATCGTGGAAGAGGATAAGGAATCCAAGAGGAGCGAGCTCGCACGTCAACTTGAAGAACTTGATGAAAAATTATTCGAGCATGAGAAACGCCGTGGTGACTACGATAGACAGGCGGATTGGTCCAGGGATAAAAAAGAGATGCAGGATAAGTTTGATAAATTACAAGCGGAACATCGTAAATTGATGGGACGCGGTTGGGGAATGCGTGGTTGATCATGGAAAGGAAAGTGGCTGGAATTGATATAAGGACGGTCAGACCGATCGTCAAGAAGGAACGAACAGGGGTTAAGGATCCTGTTCGTTTTCCTGATGTCATAAACGGCTATGAAAACGAGACGAAACGAATGTTTAATGAAAATCTCAACCTTCTATTCGGAGATCTTGTGAAAAAGATGGTTGAGATGGTTAAAGAAAAATAGTTATGGAAGATATTAATATAAAGGCACTCGAGGTGATCGAGAAAGCCGGTAAGAGAGCGGCCATCGGTGAAATCCGTGTTTGGGGTGGAAAGCGTTATCATAAAACACCGAAAGGCTGGCGGCCTGTTCCGAAAGGATACAAGGAAGGTGGTGAGAAAAAGGGGTCGGATGGGAAAAAAGAACTTCGCTTCGGGAAAGATATACCAGACGGAGCGAAGATGGTTCACGGTGACGCTCCAACTTACGGTGGTATTAAATCCTCGGCCGAACTGAAGAAGATATCAACCGATGAATTACGTGAATTAAGCCGTGATTTCGAGAAATTCATGAGTCATTATACTTTTTCGGGGAAAGGAAATATTCCATTTAGGAGCCAGTTGGAAAAGGAATTAGGTCGTCGAGCTAAAAAAGAATCAGGTGATGCTGCGAATGAGGCTGAACGAGAAATTCGGGGTGGAAAACCCGGGCTATCGGCGTTAACGGGAAGTGATGTAACATCAAAATTTATGAAAGATGAGCTCCCTAAATACAATGCCAATCTGGATCCGGATAATAAAATCAGCAAGAGGGAATTTAAAAATTTGATAGTTGAAGCCTTTTCACAACGGGAAAAGGGCTATAACACGCCGATTGATGACGTACTTGATGGCAAGACAGAACTATCCGCTAATCATTTACACAAGTTAGTTGATTATTTCTGGGATGATTTAGTGGGTTAGTGAGATCATGGAAAAGAAAAATCAAAACTAATATATGCTTTTCAATAACGAACAGATACAGGAACTTCTATCACTGGTAGATTTCAGGTTTGCCGATTTGGTCTGGAAAATATTCGGACCAAATCATTTAACGACCCAGGACATGGGCGTGCTTGAAAAATTCGGTGTGAATGTCAGCAAGCTGGTTAAGAATATCCCGCCTTACTGGGCGAACTGGATGTTTGGCTTGTTATCTGGGAGATTGAGCGATTATCAAACGAAGCAAATAACTTATAACGATTTAATCGAATACCTGCGCAGAAGACAATATGAAACGCCTTCCCGAAGGGAAATCGAGGAATACGAGATGGCTTGCAACCGCACATACGGATATCTGAAGGGTCTGGGTGATAAAATGAAAAAGGATATCACAAGTTACATCTCGGATTCAGAACTTAGAATGAGAGCGGAACAGGAGCGGGCGATAAAAGAAGGAATGAGAAAAGGGGTTCTCGACAGGGAAACCACCAAGCTCATAGCCTCTAAAATAAGTAACCGATTAAATGATTGGTCAAGGGATTGGAATAGGATTGTTGAAACCGAGTACCAAAGTGTTTTTAACATGGGGCGGGTTCAGTCCTATATGAAGGAAGGAAAGGGTGCCGGAACATTAATTTACTTTGATGTTTTTCCGGGTGCTTGTTTTCCAGTTGATGACACAGAATTTTTAACAGATGAGGGGTTTAAATTTTTGAATGATATTAGGGGCGATGAGAAAGTGGCATCATTTAATCTTGATACAAATACACTTGAATATGTTGATATTGAAAGTAAAATTCAATATTGGTATTCCGGTGATATGCATCATTATAAACATCACTCATTGGATATGATGTGCACCCCAAATCATAATCAATTAATTGGAATTGATTATAATCCAAAATCAGGGATATATACAAAAAATCAGCTTATCCCCAGTGATAAAGTACCTTCCTTGACAAGAAGGGCGTATATGTATTATAATGTTGACAATTGGATTGGGTGTAATGATGATAAAATTACTGTTGCTGGAAAGGTTTTTGACACAAAGTCGTTTGCAAAAATGATGGGTTGGTATTTATCAGAAGGATCGATTGATATGAGAAAGTCTGATGAAAATGGTCATTATAACTCAAGCCAATTGAGAATTTCGCAGGCGAAAAATTGTAATTATGATGAGATAAAAGATTGTTTGGAACGAACTTTTGGTAAGCGTGTTTATTTTAACGGGAATAACCATGATGGTCGTTTCGTTGTTATTCTTGATAAATCATTTGATTCTTTCGTTATGTGGATGAAAGGGTTGGGAGATAGATCCTATAAAAAGACAATTCCTAGTGAGATAAAATCCTTGTCGAAAGAATACCTCACCGATTTTCTACGGGCATATTGGCGGGGCGATGGTTTTGGTGAAGAGATTTTTGATAGGGGTGGTGCTCACATTGTAACATCATCAAAACAGATGGCTGATGATTTGTCTGAAGTTATCTTGAAGTGTGGCTATAGGCCGTCATTAAAGATAATTGATAAACGTGGTGAAACAACTTTTTCAAAAACAAGGAGTCGGTATTTTACAACGAAACGGTTGATATATAAAATCAGTGTATTAAAATCAAAACATTTTAATTCGATATATAAGCACTTTCATGTTATTAATAATTGGGAAGGAGAAGTGGGTTGTTTGCAACTTAAAAAGAATTCAACATTATATATTCGAAGAAATGGCCAATCTATTTGGAGCGGTAATTGTCGCCACTGCATACGATTATTCCTCACTGACGGTATCGGTAGCAAGCCGAAACTTTTCACGGCGGAGGAATTGATAGGTAATGGAACGAATATAGGGAGAAAGGTTGCTGAATGGAAACCGACGATACTGACAGCGGTTCATCCGTTTTGTAGATGCCTGGCCAGAAGGTACATGGATGGCGATATCTGGGATAAGGAAGAGAAACGGTTCAAGTTGGATCCGACGTATAAGAGAAAGGTCGCGCCAGGTGCGAAAGTGAAAATCACGGTGGGTGATAAAACTTTCCACGTGTAAAATTGTTGGTATGAAATTAAATCCATATTTTTATACTGGAAATCAGACGATAAAATATTGATTGTAATGGAAGAGACAAGCGCGTTGGTTAAACTTATCGCAGATAACGGAATAACGGTGGTTATGAGCGCCATCATGATCATTATATTTCTTAACGTGTTTAAGAAAACCACGAAGAACTGGGAGCGGATGGAAAAGAAAAACGATAGGTTGACCGATATAATCCTCTCTAAAGGTACGGCAGGAGACTACATGGAGAAACAGACCGAGATTAACAATAATATGTTATCCATATTAAAGGAGATCCGGGAAGGGGCGACGAAGGAATGTACCATAGAGCAGGTTAAGGTAACAACCAACGCTTTGTTTGATCTGGCGAAATACACCATGTTGGACGAGGTACTTCGGATTAAAAGGGAGAACCACTTAGTTAATGAATCAGCGGTCCAGGCGAAGGTTAAAACGATAGTGTACCAAAGGATAAATGATAGGAAAAGTAAACTGTATAACTTCAATTGGAAGGGCAAACCGCTAAGTGAGTTCGACGCTATCTCGAAAGCTGAGATAGCCGATATTTTACTTGGCGAGCTATACGCGACTGACGGTTTCTCGGAAGATCGCGTGAAACGTAACATAGAGCTGTTTTATGATAACATGAAATTAGATCTGTTTAATGAAATTGTGGCATATAATAATTTGTAGTATGAATTGGTTTAAAAGAACGTTGAGTAAAAATGACACGGAAGGCCGCGTGGAACAGTATATAGAGTGCGTCAAAGAATTGGACGCGATTGACGCGAGCAGTAATTCGCTGGCGGAGTCATTTCGTTTGAATAAATCGATGGTGGATGATATCGCGTCGCTGGATATAAATGAGCAGAAAAGTAGGATGTCAAAATTCGAAGAGTTTCTCACCTACCATAAAAAGGATGTTCATGAATTGATCAAGAAGAAAACAGGGATTGAGAAATCCATGAATAAGATCAGGAATGAGAAGGGGATGCAAGAAATTTGCGATCAGATCGATAAGTATTTTACCGCTAAACGTCTTTACAAAAGTAAGTCCATCAGTGCAAGTATATTTAACGTGATGATTCAGAAGGCGAAAGAGGGGCCTGTGAAGTATTCTGATGTTCTTGTTTTCGATCCGGAAGGAAAACTATTGATCATGCACCGGATTCAGAGCGGGAAATCAAATGAAGGTGGTGAATGGTGCATTCCCGGTGGTCATGTTGATTTTGGTGAAACGCACAGGGATGCGGCTGAAAGGGAATTGGTGGAGGAGACAGGTTTGAAACTGAAATTGCAACCAAATTTATCCGGACATTACAAGGACGACCGAAGTGATATCAATTATTACACTGCGTACGTGGAGGATCTGAATCCCACGATCACGGTGGATAGCACGGAGCATGACGGGGTTGAATGGGTGAAACCGGAAGACTTTGATAAATATGACTTCATCTTTAACATGAAGGATAATCTAAAAAAGATTTTGCACATGGAAGAAAAAGAAACAGCGGGAAACGAACAATGTTCGGGTACCGTCGAAATACTGGCCAAGGCATTGATGGCCGGGAAAATCACTCCTAATTTTTTCAAGGAAGCTGTTGAGAAAGCCAAGAATAAAACGTATTTCTCCGACAAAGAAAGAAAAGATCTCGCGAAGGAAGGTGAGGCGATGCCGGACGGGAAATACCCGATTCGGAATAAACAAGACCTCCATGATGCCATCCGATTGGTTGGTGCGTCAAAGTTACCCGAATACAAGGTGAGAAACTGGATCCGTAAAAGAGCCAAAGAATTGGGATTAACTGATGAGTTACCTGAAGATTGGCGAGGCGATGTTGAAAAGGGGATGACAACGGAGGATGCAGGAACCCTGGCAAGGGAGAGCTTGGACGGGGATAGTAAGAATAACGTGGAAAAGTCAGTCCGCGGGTTCACACTTGAAATCAGTTTCAATGATCTTGAACAGGCGGATATTTTCAAATCCATGGTGGAGGAATTTAAATCGAAAGGTAAGCTCGATATTCAATCTATCGAGACGAAGGATATCTTCAAAGCGGAAGATCAAAACAAAGTGATATTTCGTGACTACCTGAATTTCTTGGAAGGTGCGAAGACTAGGTTGAAAAACATTCACTGGGGCGAGGAAGACAATTCAAAACATGTTTATCTCGATGCCCTATCTGACGAGGTGGCCGATTTCGAGGACAAAGTGGCTGAAGCGGCACAATCAGGGTTCGGTCGGTTCAAGGATGGAGAGATAGTGGGAGAGGAAATTGATGTGAATGATCCGGTTGAAATGGTCGACCTCCTATTTGAGAGAACGAAAGATTTGCGTGGTGCGTTGGCCGAAGACATGGATTATAGCGGGGAGATTTCATGGATCGACGACTTCATGGCTAATTTGAAACAGAGCAAATATCGGTTACAGATGCACTAACAAGGTTCCCCGGGGAACCTTCTTTAAACCTGAATTGTATGTTTGAAGAATTTTTGGATATATTGGAGAAGGCGAAAGGAGCCACGATTGGCGAGGAACGAACTTGGGGAGGAAAGGTCTATGTTAAAACGGTAAAGGGTTGGAGACCTAAGTCGAAGGGCGGGAAAACTACCAAACAAGAAGACCAGCAGGGTCAGAAAATATCCCCGAAAGAAGAACCGTCTTCACAGGATAAGAAAGCAGTGTTGGAGGAATACGCCGCTAACGCAACCGACGAGCAACTGGAAGCCGCTATGAAGAAACCCGGTCAATCACCGGAGGTAAAGGAAATCGCTAAACAGGAGTTGGAATCCCGGGGTAAAGAGGCGGAGGAGGAAGTCGATGAGATCGGTGATGCTTTAAGAAAACTGATTAACGCCAAGGATTTCGATGACATGTTTGACGGAGATTTAAAGCAGGCGTTGAAGGATAAGTTGGCGGAACACGAGGAGAAGAAAAAGAAAAGTAAGGAGGAGAAGGAAAGTGGTGTGAAGAAAGAAATGGAATCCCTTAAAAAGGAGATATCTGAACGCTTGGATAAAATTGAAAGTCAGATCGGTCATAAACGGATCAAGAAAACGGGATTGATGGTGGACGGGAAGAAAATCTTCATCACCATGAAGGGCGATCGGTATGAGGCGAAAAGAGGTGGAGAAACCCTTACTTCCGAACCGAATGAATCGCTTGCTAGTTTCAAGGATAAGGTGAGAAAGAAATGGGAGGGTAAACTGGGTGGTGAAGGGGTGAAGAGCACCGAAGGGAAAGGTGATACTCTACCTGAAACTCCGGCTATTAGTACCGCTGTCGATAAGATGAAGGAAACGATAAAATCATCCCATATAATTAAGGGTGGTTTATATAATACCGTTTTGAAGGGTGATGATATGGAGGCTGTACGTGAAAGTGGTGGGGCGAAGGGATATCAATTACAGGCGAATGCTGCGTTAATCGCTCGAGGATCATTACCTGTTATGTGCCCGTTTTTATTCACTAATTACGGTGGTGAATCTTATGATTGCTATGATCAGTATTTCATGACCCCTGAAGATGCCGTCAAGAAATATAAAAAGAATTTTGTACCGGATGATGAAGAATTATCGGACGATGAAGAAGATGCCATGATTGGATATTCTGATGGATGGGATCGTCATATAAGGGCATTCAATACCATGCCGGAGAAAGATTTTGGTGTGTATAAAAAAGAACGTGGGTTGGTACCATGGGAATTAGATAAGATTAAAGATCACACGAAAGCACTTGAGTCGTATTTAAAAAAGAATCGCTTGGAAGGGAATATGATTCTTAGTCGGAGAATGCGATTTAAGAGCGAGGAAGAGAATCCATTCTTAAAGATGAAGAAGGGTGATACTTTTACAGATAAATCATTCGGATCATTTTCTCTTCAACAACAAACAGGATTTGGAAATAGTATGCAGATTACATTACTGGCGAAGAAGGGCCAGCAGGTAAATGCAATACGAGGGGTATACCCTGAAGAGATGGAATTCTTAGTACAGAGGAATACCAAATTCAGAGTTCTTGAAGTGGGAACACGGTCAATCGCAGTGGAAATAGTTGATTAATCAAGAATTTATTTGTACCTTTATAGTGAATAAAATATACATAAGCAATGGAAGATAAAAAAAGAAGAACCATTCAGGATAGAATGGATGCTTGCGAAGGAATTAAATTCTATTATTCATCCAATAAAAAGGATGAAGGGGAGAATGATAATTCGTTCTTGGTTGGAGCGATAAATAAGATAATCAAGGGCGTTGAAGAGCTTGAGGACGAAGACACCGAAAAGCGGGATTAGAAGTAAAGAAAGTTTAAATGCAAATTTTCACATACAAGAAAGAGGGTTTTGCAAACTTAAACATATATGTGGATCGCGTGAACGATCAAGGTCTGTTCTTCATGTGCGATTTTCAAAGTGCATCCATGAAGGAATGGGTTATGGACGGTTTTGATTGGGAACTTGGTACTAGGACGTTTGAGCAGATGGAGGAGATGGGAGCGAAACTTGGCGCCGAATTGCATATATTTGAAAACGGAGTCGAGGTGTTACCCGGTGAAGAACCTGTTGAACCGATAGAGGTAACAGTGAAACCCACGTATCGTGAATCGGATCCTCAATCGGAGAATCCGGGTGATTTCATTGAAGGAGAAAACGGTGGAACTGTTGAGATCGTTGAAAATGAGGAATCCGAAAACGAATACACAATCACAGCCACGCCTAAGGTGAGTTATAGCAAAAAAGGTGGTTGGGATTTCCTTGGGTGGTATGATGAGAAGGGAAGTTTATTTTCAACTGAATTATCATATACATTCGTAGCTGAAAGATCGGTTATCTTGTCAGCTAGATTCCAGAAAAAGTGGTTTACACAAACATGGAAAAAGAACGCCAACGTTAAATCATTAACTTTTGAAGGTCCGATAAGAGTTCCTTATTATTCAGATGATGTTAATACGATGACATTACTTGATGATACCGATCAGTACGCCTATTCAGTTGATGGATGGTATGCACAGAATGGAGGTAAGATGTCGTCGAATCCTTCATATTCAGCACCTGCCGCAGCCAATACATCATTCGAGGCTCGTGGCAAAGCAACCCTTAAAAAATATACAATAACAGTATTATCAAAAGATGAGGTAATGGGATCCGTTTCTGGCGGCGGATCATTTGATTACGGGACAACCATTGAAATAATGGCCACACCGATTGAAGGTTATAGTTTTGTGGGTTGGTATGAGGATGATGCCCTCATTTCAGATACGGTTGCATATAGTTTCACTGTAACACGGGCGAGAACATTTGAAGCGAGATTTGAGGTGAATCCGACAACTTAATTACAGAAAAAATATGTATACAGATAATAGATTTAATTTTTGGGTTCCTGTTGATATCATGAAGGCGAAGTCATCAACGAAGGAGAAGGATGACGATTCGAAATATGACAACATGGTATTTGAAGGAATGGCCAGTGACGCGAGCGAGGATGATGAAGGAGAATCTATGAACCCAAATGGATTCATTCTAGATAGATTCTTAAAAACAGGCCTTCTAAATCTTGATCATCTTACATCAAGGGCAAAAGAGAATAAATCTCGGTTTTGGATCGGGGAACCTATTGATGCGTGGGTGAAAGATAATAAGTTTTACGTGAAAGGAAAACTTTGGAAGAAATCTCCTGAGGCTCGTGCATTCTGGGATAAGTGTTTGCAGATGGCGGAATCGGGATCAACACGGAAGCCGGGGATGTCCATTGAAGGTAAGGTATTGGAAAGAGATAAGAAGAATCCTAGAAGGGTAACCAAGGCGTTAATCACTAATGTTGCCATGACTTTCCAGCCGGTGAACACAAATTCATTTTTCGATATAGTGAAGGGGCGTCAATCCCAGGATTACATCGATTATGAGTTCAAAACGGACAAGGACTTTGACGAGAACGATAAGATCATTTTGGAGTGGGAAAATGAACGGGGTGATCTTATGATGATCGATACGAAGTTCAAGATTAAGTTTAAGAAGAAACCCTCGTACGATGTGAAAAAGATCGAGGAAATCCACAAGGCATATAAAAATGGGAAGATTTCTCAGAAAGTTTACGACAGTTTTGTCAAAAAAATCGAGAAAAATTTTCGTTTGTCAATTTAATTCTTTATTTTTATCGCACGAATAATTTAGAAACTAAATATCAAAGAAATGAAACCTATCACAAATGAAATAGTTCAGGAACTAGAAAAGAGAGGTCTTTCTTTAGATCAATACACCGGTGATTCAGTAGTGAAAGCTCTGTTAGATGCCGACTTTGAGCATGACTTTATCTTGAAGAGTATTGATAACGGAGAGATTGAAACTTTGAATAAATCAAAGTACACGGTGGCAGAAGAAACCCGTTATGACGAAAAGAAAGCCGGTGAGCATGAACGTCGTGACTGGGAAGAGGGAAAGAAAGCAGGGGAGAAAGAAGAGAAGAAAAAAATCGAGGACGAGGATGACGACGAAGAGATCGAGAAAAAGAAAAAAGACAAAAAAGATAAGGAGGACATGGAAAAAGCGATGACCGCTGATTTCATGAAATCACAACGTCAATTCTTCACCGAGTTCTCTGACTTCATGGAAGATATGAAGGAAATGAAATCTATCATGAAATCAATGCAAGAGGACATCCAAGCCGTGAAGGGCCAACCGATGCCTTTCCGCAATGTTCCATCAGGAGCCGTGCTGGAAAAATCCATGGGTGTTAAAACAACGGAGGCTGGAAAGCGTGTCCTTTCAAAATCAATGCACCGCGAACCGATTAAAAGAATCATGACTGAGTGCTTTGAAAAGATGGAGGATAGTGACCTTAAAAAATCACTGGCAAGCGACATCATGTCTTTCTCTGCCGGAAGCATGAATTTGTCAGGAATGACCATCGATTACCTGAACAAACAAGGTATCGAGATCGCTGAGTAATCAATTTGAATCAGAATAAAAAATAAATAAAATGTTGGGCGAACAATTTAACTTTACAGGAGCTACCCCGGGAATCGATAGAGGGGATATCCTGACCGCAGACATATTGAAGGCAATGGAAGCCGGTTTGATGACCGGTATGCAATACGCCAACACGTTGAATAACGGTGGTGGTTTGAAGGTTGAATCATTGGATGGTGTGATCAAGGTATTGGAATATACCGAGAAACAACTTATTTTCTGGAAGAACATCGGAAAGAAAAAAATCTATAACACCGTTCACCAGTACAACCAATTAGTGAAATACGGTAACAATATTGGCATCGCTAACTTGGAAGGTGAAACCCCTCAATTCACGGACTCACAATATAGACGGAAACCGATCGTAACCAAGTTCCTTGGTGTCAGCGGTCAGGTAACTCATCCGGCTACATTGGTTCGTATCGCCGCTGAAGGTGATGACATGTTCGAGTTGGAGGTGCGCAACAAAACTTTGTTGTTGTTACAAGAGCTGAATAAGGCTTTAACCAACTTCAACAGCGATTGTATCGAGGAACAATTCTCCGGTATCTGGCAACAACACGTTGAAGGTATTTTGGATATCTACGGCGGTATGAGCGGTAAAACATCTGAGAACATCTTAGATACTTATTACGCTGACCCGGCCGTGGTTGACGCTGACGGAGGAATCTTAACCGACTTCTTGTTCCAAGAAGCAACTAACACGATCGTTAACTTGCGTTACGGTTTCGCTGACAAGATCCTTGCTAACCCGATTGTATTCACCGACTACACCAACGATCACACTGCCAACAAGGTGTTGAACGTTAACGGAGTTGCCGGAAACATGATGGGAGCTCGCGTTGGATTGCAAGTTACAAGTACCGCGACTCAGTTCGGTGATATCGATTTCATGGCAGATCCATTCTTCGATGTTAAACCGGCTCGCTTGTATAACTCGCTCGCTACCGACGATAAGGCACCGGCCGCACCTGTTGCTGATACAACCACCCCGGTTGATGTTGTTGGCGCGGATACCAAAACCCGTTTCACCAACCACGCTGGAACTTATCTGTACGCTGTTGCAGCTAAGAACCGCTACGGTGAATCAGCTTTAACCTGTTTGAACGCAACCGCACAAGCTGTTACTGCACAGCAATCAGTGGATCTGAAATTCACAGCCGCTGTTAACACGACCTATCCGACACAAGCGTTCGTGATTTATCGTACCGAGGCTGATCCGGCAAACGCCGCCACCGCACAATACTATCCGATCTTCGAGATCCCGGTAAGTATGCTGGCAAGTGGTTATGACGGTGCCGCCGCAGGTGCTGTTCGCGATAGAAACCGTTCAATCGCAGGTACGCACTCAGCGTTGGTATTCAAGAACGACGCGGCCTTGATTCAATACTTGCAGTTAGCTGACACCATGAAGATGGAATACGCTATCACATCTCCGAGTAGACGGTTCTCAATCTTGAACTACGGTACGCCTGTGCTGTACGCTCCGGGAAAATTCGTGAGAATCTGCAATATCGGACGTCCGAAAGCCTAGTTTTTAAATTAATAATAGGTTATATTGGCAATGAAAAAGAGAGATCTGAATGGGTCTCTCTTTTCTTGTTATTTTATTTTTGATAGAAGAAAAAAAATTCTTATCTTTATATCGCAAACTGTATTAATATAAATCGATTTAATATGAAATTAGAATCCAATAAATACAATGGACGTACCATTTCGATTTTCGGAGAAGAAATCACATTCAAGGCAGGTGTTGCCGAAGTATCCGATGAATTAGGTGAGAGAATTTTGGCATCGAATTTCCCGAACATTTACGGCGAAGGAAAAACCCCGGTGGCGAAAAGTAAGAATGAAATGTTGTTGGAAGGGGAGTTGACCGCTCGTGAACAGATCGCGAAAGAGGAGATCAATCGGTTGAAATCCATCAATCTGACAGCGGAGAAGAAAATCGTCGCGCTTCAACAGGAGATCACTTCATGGAAGGAAATTGTTGAAAAGATGAAAGCCCATATCGACCCATCTACTTTGAAAGATATCATGAATGGTAAGGTGGAGGATAAGCCGGCTGAAAACGGGGAACCCACACCGGAGGAGATTCGGAAAGAATTATCCGAGAAGAAAAAGGATGAACTTGTGGCGATGGCGAAGGAACTTGAATTTACCGACGAGCAATTGATGGAAGACGGTAAATTGAAAACGAAGGATGCGATCATTGAATTGTTAATGTCAGCACGATAATGCAATTAACTTTATCCATAAAATATAAGAAGAATACTGGGTTATTATTCTCACCCGCTGAGATAATAACCTTGTATTTATACGGCATTGAAATCAACGCCACGAATGGCACCAAGTTCTCTGATGAAGCCTTCACCTATTATGTGAGGGAAGCTCAGAAAACAGTTGAAAATTGGTTTTCCATTAAGATCATCAAACAATTGATCACGGAGTCGTCTTCTTATTACTGGGATAGTTATAACAATCAATTTCCTATTATAAGCACGAAATATATCGTTCAGAAACCCCTTGCGTTAATCGGGTTATTGAAAACGATAGAACAGGTGCGTTACCCAGTTGAATGGTTATCCTACGCGAAAGACCCGGATCATATCGGGGGTAGGCGTATCAGCATAGTTCCGACAGGATCAGGTGGTCTGGCGGCGAATCAGGATGTCATCCTCACCGGTATTGTTACACAGTTGGGGATACAGAGGTTTAGAAATATACCTGATTATTGGAATTATCAATACATCACGGGGTTTGATTTGGATAACCTACCGTGGGATTTGATAGGAATTGTCGGCAAACTGGCAACTTTCGGGCCTTTGAATATCGCGGGTGATTTGATACTGGGTACAGCCGGGATAGCGAGCCAGAGTCTTTCTATTGATGGACTAAGCCAGTCGATCTCAACGACAGCGTCAGCGACGTCAGCCGGATACAACGCTCGGTTGATTAATTACGCGAAGGAGATCGATGAAACGGTGAAAAGAATCAGTGGGATTTATAAAGGATTGCAATTCGAAGTATTATGACAACGTACAAGTTACAGCAATCTCCTAACACAACCGGTTACCCTTCTCCCGAATTTGATAAGGGTGCCTTTGATGCCGCGATCACGCAAAAAGGGTATAAGATATACCAAGAAAGAGCGATCGCGTGTCCTTGTGGAATCGATGCTGGACATCCAAATCCTTCATGCCCGCATTGTGGTGGAACTGGGTACTATTACATAGATCCAACCGAGGTTATCTGTTTAATCACGGGTGTTAATATGAATACCAAGTACAAGGAATGGACAATGGATAACGCGGGAACGATCGCTGTATCAACATATGATGAAGGTTTGAATTTTGCTTTTTTTGACAAACTAACTTTCAAGGAAAAATTCGGATTATTCACGGAGAATCGAGTTGTTAGAACCTTCAATAATGAACCTTTTATCTGGATTACATTCAAACCGTACAAAATATATCAGATCACGATGATTCAGGGGTTTGATATAGTAACCGTTGATCCCACGCTCTATTCGGTTGGGTATGATGGGAATGAGTACGTGGTATTTTTCAGCCCTGATGCGGGAGTTACTGAAAAGACCATTGTTTCCGTGTATTACAAGCATTACGTGCAATACAACGTTATTGATCTACCGCACGAGATAAGAGCGAGCAATAAAACGGACGAAAACGGGAATTTGGAGAAAATAGACTTGCCAGTGCAAGCGATAGCCAGAAGGGCGAACTACGTCGTGAATGAATCGAACCAAGAATTAAGAGCGACAACATGATACCACCGATACCGATATATGTTGATTTGAGCGAGGTAGGTGCGGCACTTTCCTTGACGGCGGATAGGATGTCCGCGTTGTCATCTTTCGTGCTCGATAACCTAGTTCAAAGGTATTCGGAGGAATGGACCGCCGTGGTGAATAAGAATTTGAAGGCGACGCGACTCGATTACCTTCGTGCGATGTCTTTTGACAGGGTGTCTTCGAATGAAGCGGTGTTCACCCTGAATTACTCAAAGGGAAATCCGGTTCCTCTAATGTTGGAGGTTGGTCATGAACCTTTTGATGAGAAGGTGGGATTTAGCTTGTCACCGAAGAGAAAGATAAAGAAAGGTGGCGGCTGGTATATGACGATACCGTTCCGGTACGCATCGAGTGAGGCTTTGGCGGAATCGGGTGCGTTTGCCGGGATACTACCTAAGAAAATAGAGGCGATGGCGAAACAGGCCTCAGCACCTCTTCGACAGAAAGACCTACCTAAACCTTTTGATTCAACAGGGCAGCGTGCCGTGATTGATAGGATGAATAAAAGGGTGGAAGAATACAAACATAAGGTATCAATTTATGCCGGGTTGGTTCGAAAGGATATATCATCGACGAACAAGGAGAATCGGGGCGGATATTTTGTATTTAGAAGGGTGAGTGATAAGAGCGATCCTATGTCTTGGTGGAACAAGGGATTTGAAAAACATGATTTCATGGGAAAGGCTCTTGCTAACATGGATATACAAACGACGGTCGCCCGTGCGATCGATAATTTTTTCGGGTTATGATCAGTCCTCTTTATAGTTTAAGGGCAACAGTTGAAGCGTTGCTAGATTGGGTTAAAAAAGACTTCAATTCATTTCCTGATGAACAGGATACTTGGTTATATCAGTTCACTCATTACGGTGAATTTGAATCCGACGTGGATAGATTTTACAAGCTGGCGAAGGATATCTTCCTAAGAACGGACGCGTCACGAAACATGTTGACTGTGGCTCTTGAATTTCCGAAAGACACAACGTTATTACCTGTTATCGTGCTCAGGGAACCGTCGAGGGTTGACGGTGATACAAATATAATCGGAGCTACCACCGCCGAACTGGCTCAATTATCTAACGGGGCTCAGATGCAGGTATTCAGGGATTCCAAGCGTTTTAACTATGACTTTATGTGCGTGGGATTGAACTACGAGGAAACGCTTGTAATCTCTGATACGTTATACGGGTTATTCGTGGCTGCGTATAACACGTTTGCCAGGAGCTATGAAAAGGTCGCGTTCTCACTTCGTGAAATTTTGGTTAACCCAGAATTCAACCCGTATCCCGTTTTCATTAGGACCGTGGGATTGGACCTCCAGAGATCGAACTTCATACCTTCTATTGAAAGAAAGGATTACTTGGATAGCATTCAGTTTCAATATCAAATAATGACAAAAGATGGCAAAGAAACAACAGGCGAAGGTTGAGGAACCCATACAGGTTCCCACCGAGGAAACTTATAATTTATTTCAGGCTTGCAATATTTTCAGGATTACCGGAACGCAACGTCAGGCGATTTACATGATGGTTCCCGTTTCAACAAGGAAGACAAAGCAAGAATGGGAAGAATTTTTGACAAAAAACAGGTTTAGCTTTCATAATTGCTAAAAAGTTTCTATCTTTATAGCGCAAGAATTAGATTTAAAATAGTATATAATGGCAATATCGGTATATTTTAATAATAAGAAAATTACGTTACCGGGCGCCTATTCCACGATAGCGGCAGGGGAACAAAATGATCCCCGTGCGTTAGACTACGGAAAATGCCTGATAATTGATACCGGCATTCTCGGTGCTAAATGGGGTGGTGGCGCCGGTATTAACGGAAAGACCGCCAACGGAAAGAACGCGATTTATCGTTTTGATAATATCGATGATTTCCGTACCTTTGTTAAAGGAGGTATGTATTGGCAACTCGCGAACGCCTTGTTTTTCCCGGATGCTAGTAACGCGGCAGCGGTTGGAATTTCAGAATTGATGTTTGTGAGAGCTGCGACAACAACCCCGGCTTCCATGACATTTACCGCCACAGGTGGTAGTACGAATGGTGGAACTTTCAAGATCAACACGCTTGATGAAGGTTTGAACGCTAACGGGCTCGGAGCTGATGGCAACGCGGCTAACGAGGATCTTGCCACAGGGTATGCGTTCACGATAGTGTCAGGCGTTTTAGACCCTTCCAAATGGATTTTCCAAATTTGGAGAGGTACCTTTACCGGACTCGCACCCGATGGCGTGGCTTATAACGAGGTTTCAGCTGAAAATTCAATTCCTCGGTTGATCATTGAATCACCTGAATTCAATAACATGAATGAATTGATTAACTGGGCGAGAACAAGTTCGAGTTTTAATCAGTTATTCCAGTTAGATGGAACATCAAAGCCAAGTGGAACAGGGGAGATCACATCGGGTGATATCACCGTGCTAACAGGATACACTCCCGCGACAGGGGGAACGGAAACATACGGAACTGATGATTTCTCTGCAGTTCTGGCGGCGATTGTGAACACGGATGAAAGTTTTGTGTTCACGGATCAGTACGGTCTCACGAATTATAAATCAACGTTAAACCAACAATTAATTGCCCATGTGAACAACACGGCCAAATTCAAGAAATTGGTTTTGGTTGGGGTTGGAGATGAACAGGGAGATTTCTCCACTTCATTAGAGGCGGCGGTTGGATTCAATTCATCACACGTGGCCGTTGTTCACGGTGGCGTGGCGATGCCTTCTACCGCTCTTGGAATCGGTTACCGTTGGTGGGGTGTGATGTATAACTTGTGCAGCATTGTTGGGCGTACGGCGGGAAAGGCACCGCAGATCCCAGTTACGAATAAATCAATCGGTGTTTCCAAGCTGAAACATCAGTTAACGGAAACCGAGAAGAAACAGGCGCTAAACGCTGGCGTGCTCGTAACCATTTACAATGAAGCGACACAGAGATTCGTGGTACTTCAAGGCGTGAATACTTTGCAAGACAACGAGGTTCTTTTCACCAATAACGGCGATTCCTTCTCTATTCAGTTCATGAGAATTGTTGACCAGATTAATAAGGAGTTGATTGTGAATAGTGAGATTGACCTCTTATCAGCCGAAAACGGGGTTAACGCGAACACGTTAAGCGCCGGGATTTTGAAGAATTGGACGGAGAATTACTTATTGACGAGAACGGCGAACACGAACGCTGATAATCTGATCCTCTCCTACCGTGATGTAACGGTAACGAAGAAGGCGGATTATTACCTTGTGACCTACGGTATCGTTATCAACAATGAAATCAATAAGATTTTCTTCACTGGGTTCGTTTTTAATAGCTAATACAGATGGATACGATAAAGACTTTTGCGTCACCGCAGGCAGCGGTTTACATAGATAACGAACTTGTAGGGCAAATGCAGCAAGTTCAGTTCAGCGAACAGATCACCCAGACCCCGGTTCGGGGGATGGGATCGATCCTTGTTGATGAGTTCGTACCGACAGCGATAGATTGTAGTTTCAGCTCAAACTATTTCTTCATCGGATTTGACACACCGTGGTTCAAAAAAATGTTGAACCGTTACGGATCGGTGGAGGCGGTGATTAACACCATATCATTGGTGGCACTTAATTTCTCCATCGTGGTATATCGGAAACAAGTTACCGGGTTCAATGAAACGGAGAGATTGGTTACAGGAACTGAAACAACCGGAAACACCATTATGAAGGCCCGGGATTGCGTCTTGGAGAATGTGAGCTGGAGTATCGCGGTGGGTGGCATCGCAACAACGGATGTTTCTGGAAGGTATAAAACACCTATGACAATAGGTTAATCAAATTAGAATATGACAGAGAAAATTGTATTTAAGGTTAAGACGTCAACGGTCGAGAATGATTACGAGATTAAGTTGCCGAATGTAGGTCAGTATCGTGACATCGAAGTTTACAAACAGATGCTATCGAATGGAATGTACTCTAGCTTGGTATCATCAGTTACGAACAGTTCTTTGAACGCTTTGGATATCATCGATATTGAAGCGACTTTGAGAGTGCTGTGTCCTAAGTTCATGGAAGACCTGAAGGTGGAAATTCGAGAACTGGGTATCAAGGATTTCGCCACCATCAAAGAAGCTTATAACAGGGATGTTAAACCTCTCATGGAAGAAGTAGAGAAGTTGATGAAAATTTAAAACGCCATGTCGAATGAATTTAGGGAGTTCATGATTCAATGGAATCTCAAATTTCCGATCGACAGGTGGTATAGAGAAAAGTACAAGATTCCCTTCATGTCTCAACAACACAGGGAATCTTCTTTTTTAAATATGCGGTTAGAATGGGAAGAAGATCAGTTGTTTCATGATTTCAAGGAAACGGAGGCTTACGAGCCTAATAAGGGTGATTTCCTGAAAGCGGTAGATCTGACACCCGAGGAACGGGCTAGGAAAGCACGTGAATCCTTACAAAATTTTCCGGAGGAACTAAGCGATGGACAATAATGCAAGAGTTAAAATTCAGGTTGATGATTCACGGATAAAAGAATTGCGACAGGGTGCCTCCGAATTATATGAAAGGTTCGCGAGGAACGCAAAACAACAATCCAAGGATATTCGCGATATTAACAGAAGTATCGAGGAGCAAATCCGTCTGTTGGAAATCAGAAATCAGAAGCAAAATATACTTCGCCGTCAGGAACTCGAAGCAGAGCGGAGAAGCGGGAACGTAACCCCTCGTGAATATCAGAGGAATCTTCGAAACCTTGACGCAAGCCGGGATCTCGCGACCGCTCAGATCGGCAATCTGAGAGAGATGCTGGCGAGCGATAATATCATTCCTAAACAGAGGGAACAGGCTCAGGAGATTTTCGACAGGTTATCACAGGAAGCGACTCAGGGTCGTGGCAATATCGGAACGGAACTTGAAAATAGGATCACCCAGTTTGAACGTCAGAGAAGTCTCGAACAATCAGGGCGGGCTTTCCGGCTTAGATCCCGTTTCGACCAAGGATACATAACCCGCCAGCAATACGGGAGTGAATTACGGTCTTTACAAACGGATAAACAGAACGATGCGCTACTTGTAAAGTTGCTGAGAGAGATAGCGGATAACACGAAGAATGACGCTAAAAATTCAGCGGAGGAGTTGGTTAGAAGACTAGGGATTTCGTCGAAATCTGACGCTTCAAAATGGATTGAGAATCTTGAAGGAAAACGAACGGGATCAGCAACCGATATTCTTCGGAGGCAGGAGGCGGCTAATATAATCAGAAGGCAGTACGGTATCGGTGGAGGTCCCGGAAGTGGCATGGGAGGCGATTTTTCAAGCCTGCCTATGATGGCGTTTAACGGAATGGGAGGCGGAATGGGTGCCAGCATTATCAGAACGCTGTCGAAAGCTGGCCCTTTACTTCCTATCGCTGTATTAGGAGGACTTGGTCTCGGTGCGTGGAATCGATTTTCCGATGTTGTTAGAGGCGGGCGTGATTATGCCGCGATAAATAATGATCGGGATCTTTCGGGCGTGTGGGCGACCGCGATGGGAAGAGGTGATGCGGGTGGTTTGAGATTGGGGATGACCGCCGAGGATATGCTTAACCGAGGTATCGCTTATCAGAGAGCCACCGGAAGAAAACCATCGAATGACGAAATTGTGAATAATTTCGCTCAACAACGGGTTCTCGGGTTAGGTGATTCGGATTACATGTCAATGCTTTCACTCGGGAGGTTTAGTCGGGGTGGTACGGCACAGGGTGCTATGGGTGCGCTGGCGAATATTACGAATCGAAGATTTGGAAATCTCGCGTTATTGCCTGAAATGATTAATACCTTTCAGAGCGCCGCACAGGGTGTTCTTGGTGTTCGTGGTGATTTTGATCAGAACGCGTTGGCGGGAATTATTAACGGTTTAAGCAACGGAACGGGTGCTCAAGGTGCTCAATTAAATAGAATTGTTAGTAGTTTTCAAAATATAGGTAATAATTCAAATCCGCTCGCGACATCACTGGCATACAGGGCGGCGATGATGACGAATCCTGATCTCACAACATGGGAGGCTGGGAAGATGATCGAGAACCCATTGGGAAACACCGATTTCCTACGCCAGTATTTAAAGCAGATTCAGGAAGCATCAGGTGGCGGGGATAACGCGAAATATCTGGCCAAATCATTGCTCGGGTTATCATTCGATGATATCGATAAATTGTTCGGTGCGAAGGGAGATCGTGATTTTGATAAGATAGTGCGATCAATGCGTACCGGTGGTGGGGCTGATTATCGTGATGCCGGGGCTGGGCTGACAACAAATCAAGAACAACTCAAAGCGTACGGTCAATATGTCAAGGATTTGGCTGTTGATTTCATGAAGGAGATGACGGAATATAACCGTGCGGAAATAGAGGCGAGGGGTGAGTTGATTGATAGAATTGATAAGTGCATTGATAAAGCGGATAATTTGTTGGAGAAAGCGGCGCTTTCCGTGACAAGAGCGAATTTAAGTAACCCATATATTTTCTCAAAATAACATGAAGGCTATCGTAGTATCGGTTGATCAGGAAGTTGAGGTCAGTTCTTTTGTGGCCAAGTTCAATGATGATAATAACTTAAACGGGGTGAATGAATTGACCGTGAAGAATTTTCTCGATTTTACGGGAGATTCCTCGCAGTCAAACAGGTCGCGAATAATAGCGGCGTACACACCGGAAGATAAAAAGAATTGGTTGCAATCAGCTGATCCTACAATGATAAAGGCCGATACGATCGTGGTGACACCTTTGAATCAAATCATAACGGAAGCGCAATTAATATACGGGAAAAACCAGTTCCTGAAACAACAGGATTTCAACGCCTATTTCACTGAGTATCAGAAAATATTGCAGAATAGTGATGGGTATTATAAATCCGAATCATTGGTTACACACGTGGATCGAGTTGCCATTGACGCACAGATAACGAATTTAAATATTCGCGTTTGGATATATAGCAAGGTTCTAGGCGAGCTCATAGATGTGTCACCGTTGGTAACTACATGTTCAACGGCGAAGAACGCCAGCATGGGATCATTTTCTTTTGGTCTGAATCCTGTTAAGGCACTTGAATTTGACGTTGAATATCCGACAGGTATCGCGCAGAAGGGGGTTGTCAACTTATTTAATTTATTGGATAATCAGAACAATTTAGTTTCCGACTATTTTGAGAAATATATTCAATACAATGATCTTGTTTTTATAAGATTCGAAAGACTCGAGGTGGAGAAGGATGATGTCGGGTATGAAAGCGGGCAGGTATTAAAGATCAGCAGTCTTGCGAATCCCACTATTAACACGGATGAAAATCCAGCGTGGTACAGGGTTTGGGATATGATAGGATTAGTAGATAACGTGGCGGTCTCGGTAAATCTCATGCAATCAGATAGGGTTATTACGATCAGAGGCAGGGATTTCATGAAATTACTATCGGATGACGGATCTTATTTTTATTCATACAAATTTATGGCGGGCGCCGATAATAAATCTGTGTGGATGGGTGATCAGGGATCAAGTGTTTTCAAAAGAAATATTTTAACAGGGAAATATGAACAATATTTCTTCAATTACGGGCTGAAAAGCATCCGTGATTACCTCGGGTTTGTCGTAAATCACCTTTCAAATTTGGGTGTTGTTCCGAATTCGGTTTTCGGTAGTTACGGGGAGAGAATAAGCAAGCTAAACAAAGTTGAAGGTCTTGACGAGGAGGATCGTGCTTTGAATGGTGTGTGGTCGATAATAAAATTATTTATTGATGAAGCGTTGGATGAAAGGGTGTTTTCCGGGGATCTGGGTAACCCTGATGGAACGTTACTTGATTTTTTCAATCGAGCTTGCCAGTACCCGTTTGTCGAAGTGATCGGTGATACTTGGATTGATACATTTAATTTCATCATAAGGCAACCTCCGTTTTCAGGGAGCGCGATCAGAAGTGTCATTAATGATTCAGCCAATTACATTACCGTCGAAAACAAGGATTTACTAGGGTTTGATCTCGCGTACGATAACACGGCGTATAGCTGGTACCAGATCACACCCTCTGATACCGTGGTGGGAGAAATAGGTAAGATCACAGCCGCGTTCATACCCGTTATATTCCTGCCGCAGGTGGCATCAGTATTTGGGAACCAGAGACTTCAAATCTCCGATATATACATATACGCCGGTTCCTTGAAAGGTCAGGAACATTTGAAAGATATCAGCATGATGTCATACGCTGTATTAAGTGACCTCCTATTTTTGATAGAATCGAATGTGTACCTGCCATTTACAAGGAGGGGTGTGATTCGGGTTAACGGAGATAGGAGGATAAAGGTGGGGACTTTTATCAGATTGGATTCAACGGATGAGCTGTATTATGTAACGGGGGTTGATAATTCACTGACTATTAATAATAGCATAGATAGGATGACAACCATTACCGTGGAAAGAGGTATGAGGTGGGAATTGATAAAAGGTGTCGAGACTGGTGAGTTAACAACAATCCCGGGAACGACAACGATTAAACCTGTTCGGTATTCATATTTTGATATAGTTAATATCGATGCGATAAAACAATCAATCCTGGCGAATTGGAAAGCGGGAGGTCAGGTGAAGTTTTCCAGCATGGTGAAATCTGATTTTAGTGTTAATGATGATGTGTTTAAGTATATGCTTGAAAGGAGGTATTTAGATGAGCAATAGTGCATTAATACCCGGTGTGACGGGGATACCTGTTCCTAACGGGGATCAAACTGTTGAGATTGGATATGTTATATTGCCAACCGGGGTGGAAAGAAGTGCCTTTGTGAAAACGTGTGATGAAAATTTAAGGGTATCCGTTGTCACTGATAGAAATGGTTCAGTTATACATAATTGCCTGGTTACCGAGCAGGTATATCAATATTTGAAGATACCTCAAACAACGGATGAGGTGGGTACGCCGGTAGTTATGGTGAAAACAAATTACAATGAGAAACCCATAATAATAGCCACAATTCCGGCAACGAATCAAGCTAGCGTGTTCCAAGAAAACATCTATAAGAAGCTAATTCAGGATGACGAAGGGTCATTCCTAGTTCAAGCATCATTAGTTAACGGAACGATGTTGGTGAATATAGAGGGAACCGGAAGTAGGAAATTGAAAATAAACGTGAACGGGGAAGAAGGTGGTGGTGTTGAATTAAATACGAACGGGGATAAGGTCGAGGTTATTAACGGGAAAGTTTCCGTGAAATCTTTTTCGCAAATCGAGGCGACGATAATTGACGTGGAGAATGAAAAAAACACAACGGTTACCTTAACTCCCGAATCAACCCAGCTAGTTTCATCCACGTCGGTGGAGGTATCCGTTCAGGATCCGGAAAGCGGTGACACATCAAAGGTGTCCATTAACAAGGATAATATTGTTTTGGATCCTAATGTGAAAATGAATGTGAAGGGTGGTGCGGAACCGATCCCGTTAGGTGATACATTGAAAAGTATATTGGAAAAAATAAATTCGAATGTTGATACCTTGAAACAGGCTTGGTCAACAGGTTCGGCGGCGGTAACACCGGCAGCGAACGGTTCTCCGGGTGGTGGTGGTGGCACGGCTTTCACCGCCGGTGTTAACGCGGTAAGTGGGATATCGGCACCTGATTTAAGCAAATTAAATTCGGAGATATCCTTTACGGATTGAAATATTTTACGTATTTTTAACTATGAAATAAGGTAGACCATGTCAGTAGATTCTGTTAATAGGCAATATATTAATCTCGTTCAGCAGATAGGGCAAGCCGCGTTAAGCAGCTTGTCACCTCATGACTTTGAGTACTACATGATGGCGCTTGAATTGACTGACGGTTCAGGGAGAACGATCGATTATTTCGCGTTTCCCGTACTACCAACGTCTATTCAGAAGACGGAGCCGAAAAGAACGAATATAAAACAATCAAATACGGGTATAACCGTGTTGAATAGTACTGCCTTCGTTCCCCAGCAAATAACAATCAAGGGTAATTTCGGTAAGTTTTTCAAGATTATCTTACAAACGAAAGGTCCTGTTGGAAGTGCGGTCGCGTATTCGATATCGAACGGGGTTTATGATTTGTATCAGGCTAAGACGAAGAGCTTGGTTGTTAATTACCCGAATTTTGACGTGGGCATCAAGAGCGGTTACGGAGCCATAAACATATTGAGAGCTATCATAGCGAAGTCAAACGGGATAGATGATCAGGGACTACCGTTCCGGCTGTACTTCTATAACATGGCGCTGGGGGAAAGTTACTTGGTTACCGTTCCGTCAAACGGATTGGTTTTGGATACCAACGCTGACGCGTCAAACACGGTGTGGAATTACAGTTTGAATTTAACCGTGATAGCGCCGCTGAGCTTGGTACTGTCGAAGAAAGCGTATGACAGTTCATTGAAAAATTCATTGCAAACCGGGGTGATCCAAAAGGGGGTTAACGTTCTTTCGAACCAACTGGGTTCGTTGATTCAGAAGTGGGCAACAGATATTTTACCGTGATGGAAACGACTAGCGCAGAGAAATACTATAATATAACGAAGATTGATATCCAACAGTTCTTTCAGGACACGGTTGATTTCATTAACGAAGGTTACCCTTCGATCCTCTCCTATTATGAAGGGGGTGATTTACCGGCTGATAGTTTCAAGGTACTGGATGATTTGTTGGTTCGCGCTGAAAGCATTGACGCGGCGTTCTTCAATTTTTCAGACCAGATGAAAACGTTGGATATGTGGGATCTCCTCGATACCTTCGAGGATTCATGGGGTCAACTTCTAACCATTAATAACACGAGTAAGTGGATGAGAAGTTCACGGGTTGGAAGGTACGACGGTAAGTTCTATCTGGAGCGGGCTTTGAAAGATTTCGAGAATTTCGAGCAGGTGGCATCAAGTGTGGGTAGCAACGATCCTCAGAATGACTGGGAGGAAATCGCCGTGAGTAATTTCATCATAGAAGAAGATTATTCACCCAGAAGTGGCGGGCCAATTTTCAAGATCAGTTTGAGCAGTAGCGCGAATTTCGGAATTCAGACCGTCGTTGATAGTTTGGTCGGCGAGAGAATACTTGGAAAAGATGTGGATAAGCGTTTTTACTTCGCTAATAACGATCTGGCCATAGTGGAATACAAGGACGCCATAAATCAAACCATAGACACGATAATGAATACTTTAAAGGGGGATATACCTGAATTCCCGGAAGACGGTGTTTCGAATGAATTCATCGGAACGAACGTCTCCGCCATTCAATACCCCACGTTATTCAGGAATTTGTCAACAATGTTTGCGAAGGACGATCGGTTTATAGAAGTAAATTTATTATCTTTATCTCGTAAAGATGATTACATCATCATGAAGATAAAGATAAAGACGATAAATAGTGATAGTTATATTACAAATATAAGTGTATGATAATTGGAGTTAAACATACGATTTCCTTGTTAAAAAGTTTGTTCATAGAATTATTTCTGAACAAAACGAACAAGGTATCTGACATCAGCGATAATTCTGTCGTGAACGCGACCGCTTTCGGAGTGGCGAAGGTCGGGCAGAAATGTTTGAAGGATGTCGCGATCGTTAGCGCGAGGATATTCCCGGATACGGCATCCGGAACCGATCTTGATGTCGCCGCACAACTATTCGGCGTGAGTCCGAGGAAAGGGGCGATCGGATCATCCACCTATGTGAAAGTCGTGGCTGATCAGGGAACGCAGTACGTGGCGGGAGAAACCGAATTCGTTAATATCAACGGTGTTCGGTTCACAACGGAGTTCGATGTTACAGTTGGGGATAACGGATACGCTTACGTCAAAGTGAGAAGCGCGGGAACGGGATCCCAAACGAACGTGGCACCGAATACGATCACCACGGTTGTCCCGGCTCCTATCGGACATAAAGCCTGTTCCAACGAATATTACGCCGTGGGCGGAAGGGATTCGGAAGACGATGAGACGTTTAGAATAAGGATTAGGAATAATTTAAACATATTATCTATAGGAACGCGTGAATATTTCACGCAGGTATTTCAAAATATCGACGATCGTGTCCTAATGTTCTTTAACTTCGGTGTGAATGAGAACGCTAAGTTGCAACTGGCGTTATCGACACAGAACGGGGTTGAATTCACGGATGCTGAACTGGCGAATTTGCTCGAGCAGGCGGCCCCGTATTTTCCCCTGAGTGATAGGAATAAATACGGTGACACGGTTGAGATAGTTTTGACGAACGTTCAATGGTACGCGGTTGGTGGAAGCCGGGGTGTTGATTTCAGGGTGGAGATAGCGGATAATTACGCGGTCGATGATGTTCGCCAGCGTATTCAAATCGCGATGACGAAGTACCTTGATTTCAGAACGTGGACACCGGGAGGTAAGGTGGAGTGGGATGACTTGTTGGATATAGTGAAGAACACGGAGGGCGTGAAATATGTTCAGGATTCAACCTTCTACCCGTCAGCCGATGAATTGGTTCCTATAAATGAATTGCCGAGAATAAGGGGTTTCGTGATGAGGGATTTGAAGGGTGAACCTATATTTGACGCGAACGGAGTTTTATCACCGATATTCTACCCAAGCGATTATGGCGGAAACTAAGAAACCGAGCACGACCACGGTCTTCAACATTTACCGACCTTATGTTGAGATATTAACCTATTATGATAAAAATGGGTCAGGAGAATTTCTATTCTTCTTCATATCCCAGTTTGACAGGACGATGGAGGGGACTAAGATCGGCATCGGTGACTTGGTGATGAGGGCGATGGGAGGTGTTGAGGATAGTTTTTACGTGAATGAAAACGGGGATCTGATGGTTGAATCCAACAACCCGGATCAATATGAGATAAACAGGTTAGATGGTCAATTAATGCAGACGACAGATGATTAGGAATTTAGGGCAGGTAGCTGCCATATATATAGGTTCTTCTCAACCAACCAACACGAACCTGATTTGGTTGGATAACACGGTTGTGCCTTACGCTTTCAGAGCCTACGATGGTTCTACGTGGAGCGAACTGGCAACCCGGGATTGGGTGAAGATGTTTGTTGACGGATGGTTGGTTTCATTACCACCCTCAACACAGGCGGGAGACACGGATTACTTGTTAATCAACTCCAACAACGTTAACTACAAGATAACTGTCAAGGAGTTCGTGAAGAGTGCTGTTGGAAACCCGCTTGATTTCAAGGGTGTGATTCGAACTGACGCCGATTTCCCGAACCCGGCGAACTGTGAGGCAGGGGATATGTACGTTATCATCACGAGCCCTGCGGGAGGAACCGTTACCGACCCCTATTCCGGGCAGGTATTCGAGGACACCGAGAAAATTGTCTGGGACGAGGTGACGAAAAGTTGGGCATCTTTGGGAAAGATCGAGATTAACGTCGATCTGAGCACTGATTATTCTGCGACTAACGTGACAATTAACAGTTCAGCCGGGAAGGGTACGACGATAAACGCGGCCTCGACCTCGCTAGCTGGCGTTATGTTGCCCCAGCAAGTTAAATTCCTAGCCTATTTATCAAACGGGTCAACGGTCCCCGGGGAACCATCCGAGTTAGATCCGGATACACCGGCACACAAGCACAATTACGGTGATATTCTGAACAGACTTATAAGCCAGCAAGAAATGGGTGATAGCACGTATCACCCCATGTCTCAGAAAGTGACGACGGATAACCTTAATCTGAAATTTGATAAGGCGAACGTGGTTCAGGTTCAGGGTGCGGCGACGGATAAGGTCATGTCCCAGAAAGCGGTCACGGATGCCATCACCACGCTTGATGAATGGATAAAGAATGAACTGACGAAATACCTCCCACTATCCGGCGGTGATATGACTGGTGATATTACGCTAGGGAATAGCGTGTATATCCTTGGTGATAACACTTCCGGAAGGAGTCTTAGAATTGCAGGTGTAAATGCTAATAATCAAGTGGTGATTGGGTCTTTGGAAGCTCCGACGTATATTTTATCCAATTCTTCTGATTTGATCCATAGTAGGAATAATGTATCGTACAAGATACTGGATTCCTGCAATCTCCCCGATCCGGCCACACTCTCAGGGGATAACACATGGACCGGAACGAATACCTTTAACGGTATCACGAATATTAATAATTCATTCGTTCTTGCGAACAGCAAAGCTCTTCAGGGAAAGAACGTCGCGGGAACTTTGAATTACGCGATAGGGCAGGTAAACGCCAATAATAATGTCGAGGTGGGTGATACGAGAGTTCCTTTGATGCTGGTATCGAACGCCTCCAACTTAATTCATTACAGAGGCACCACCACGTACAGTATATGGGACGCGTATAATTTACCTGATCCGGCGGCCAAATCAGCGGATAACGTTTTCACCGGAACGAACAGTTTCACCGCGGGAAAGTTCAACGTTGGCCCATTTAACGTGACGGCAACTGGGTCACTATTAATCGACATGGTTAATACCGGGGGATGGGAACGAGGTATCATGTGGTCAAATAATAGTGCACCAGCATCTAGAATTAGATTTGGAAGTTACGGTAATGCTGATGTTGCTGAATTTGCATGGATAGGAGTGGGCGATGTTCAATATAATACCGCTCAGTATAGGTTTTACGGTACGTCAATGAGAGTTCCTTCAGCATGGTCACTAGATGATGCAGCTGGAGATGCCTTAGTTTGGACACAAAGTACTCAATTAGCACATTTCGGTCGTGCGAGGGGAACTACCAAAATTAGGAGTGGTGCGGTAGATCTGATTCACACCAAAGGGACAACCGATTACAAGATCCTAGATGAATCCAACTGGGAATCTATTATACCTAACGCTAGGTGGACTTACGGGTTCGTGGGAATGCAAGTCAGTTCCGGTAACCAAGATTTGAATACCATTTTAAATGGTGATGACAATATCAAGGCGTTACTCAATTATTATCAAATAGGGGCATTAACTAACGCTCCTACTGGAATGGGTTATGGATCAGTATTCCAATTATATACAAATGCCTTCACCAGTTATGGATCGGAGGTTTTAAAACCTCAACTCGCTTTTGACATTAACCATAATGTTGCAGGTGGTACCCGTTACATGTACTTTAGAACCGCCAACAACCTAGGGTACGGTGATTCATCGAACTGGAAGAGAGTGGTGACTGCGGATGAGAACGTGTTAGTATACTCGTTTGATTCAAATAATTATCCAACCCTGAAATATATTGATGGAAACATTCTATCATGGTTAAGATCTCCTCAGGCGGGGTTCTTACCAAATACGCAGGCAAATCTTGCTAGTGGTGGAGCAAGTAGTATCGGAACGTCTGCATGGTGTTTTCAAAACGCATATATAGCTAACATTTACGCCAATAAATATTATTTTGGCAACACTGGTACATATTTATTTGTAGGAAATGATGGGTGCTATTTTGGAACTCCTAGTTCTAATGTAAAACTTCTTACTACAGCTGATAATGTTATAACTGCAGTTGGGGGAGAAAATTATGTAAATGTAAGTTTATCTGAAGCTGCACGAACTTCAGCAGGAGCTGCTAAATATTTAGAATGGTATGATCGTACTCCAGGATGGTACAATTTTAGAATAGGAGGCTTAGTTGCTAATGGAATCCTCCAAAGTAATTCTCCAAGTATGATACTCCAATATTACCATAATAGTGCATATCATGGTGCAATTAGTATAAATAGAACAGATGGGATTGGGTATTTAATGATTGGGAATTATTCAAGTAAGATGAGAACCTTCCTTTTATCTAATGCTTCTGATATATTACACCATAGGAGTGTAGATGGCTCTAGTGGAACAGGTTATAGGATGTGGGACGGATATAACCTAGACAAGCCTTTGAGATATGCCAGTGGCGGTATTGCCGGAAGTTATACAAGCGTGTATGATAGAAATCTAGGTGTTAATGGAAACAATTGGACTTTCTTATCTGCAACTAATGCAGCCACCACCTCTATATACGCACCGACATCAGCAGGTACTTCTGGTCAGATATTGAAATCATCAGGCACGGGAGCTCCTGTATGGGCGAATGTGAGTACCATTATGGAAGGGTACGTGAAATCAACTTCAACGAAGAAGGTGACTGATATTCAGGTTGTCGATGCTTTACCGGCAACACAGGCAAGTGGAGTTTTATATTTAGTGGTAAAATAGGCTATGGGAATAACGTTAGGAACATTAGGAGACTTGAAGGCAGGCGCTTTTGAAGGTGGAAACTTGGTAGAGGCATGGTATGAAGGTGTGAAGGTATGGCCGGTAGCAGGAATCAGCACCCTCCTAAACTTGCGACCGACAGTGTACCTACCTTTAGGGGGAGATATAAACGACTATTCAGGGAACGGGAATAACCCAGAGGCAACGATAGGCGGAACCATGGAATACTATACAGCGGGATTCAACGGTAGTACGTGCCTTGACTTGATAGATGGAGGAAAGGCTATACGCCTCCCGGATGTTGTTGAGGGTACTGAATCATTCACGATATCCATCTGTGCCTTTTCCATGGGAGTTCAGAATACCACGTATGACGGTATCATGGGTGGTGTTCTCCACGGTAACGGACTTTTGGGTCTCGGTTATGCCATGGGATTGGATGCTGTTGGTAGCCCGGCCGAAGTGGCGATGCGTTTTCAGGTTTATAACGGAAATTCAAATCAGGTATGTAAGGCCACAGCGGCGAATTGGATTGTGAATGGGTGGAATCACCTTATCGTTGTTTTTGATTGGCCTTCTAGAACTTTGGATTTCTATCTCAACGGTAAAAAATACGGTCTTATGACTCCAGACGAACACCCGTTAGGGGGACCTGTTGATTACAGTGACCGAAGCAACGCCTGGGATGGGCATATTTGGCTAGGGCGTGCGTTTCAAACTACCACCCCTCCTCTTGATTATTGGAACGGGTACCTTCAGGAGTACGCCTATTTCAATCGGGCACTTTCCGGTATGGAACTTCAAATATTGCATAGGCTGTATAAGGGCAATATGCTCCCGAGTACCAGTAAATCACCTGCGATAGATTCATGGGGTTCCACCGCACCTTATGTCTGCACTGGTGGTACAGGAACAACTGAAAATAATATCGTGCCCAACATGGACAAGGCATCAGAGACGAATATATTAACGATAAGTAAGGCGAATAGTTCATGCTTTTATTTCAGTAGATCCATGTCGAAGGATGTGGGTGTTATTGATGATTTAGGCGGTTATGCCTTAGATGGTGTGGCTATTGTGGCTGGAGCTAATATCCCGATACCAATGGGAACCCCTTGGGGTAAAAATATTGTCAATAATCTTGATGGAAGTGGTTGTTATGTTCCAATCAATCTAAATATAATTCCACCAAATATTGATGTAACTTTTACCTTCACGTTTCAAGGAGTTACTCAAACATTCGGTGCTAGGATAACGGCTTGATTGATAGATAAACCTCATCTGATTGCGGGGAATAATCCTTTGATTAAAGGATTATTCTTCTTATCTTTACGGAATAAATGAGGTTTTATGATTATCGAAAATAAGACAACGGAAAATGGTGACGTGCTTCGAATCAGCACCGACGTGCCTGTTTTAGGTTTGGTTCTTCTATACGGTTTCTTGGATAACACATCGGGGGAATCGCCCGATATGTATTTCCAAAAGAAATTCCGTTATTCAAAAGATATAGGTATTAACTGGAGTGATTGGCAACTTCTAACTGCGGCTAACATCCAGAACGTACCGATTAGGAATAAAGAATCGTTCCTGTTTGAATACGCGTATCAACACGAGGGCAGAAACGGTGAACTTTATTTCAACTGGGTTCAGTTGGAGGGAGAGGTGAATCAGGGAGATGACACCATTTATTCAAAGACCGATTTCAAGCAATTTTTTGACGTCAATGATATAAACGTGCTGGGTTGGGCGTTTAACGTGCTGGAGAAATTATACCAGCAGGGAATCCTACCTAAGTACGTGCAAAGGGATTACACGGAGAACAGCAAGGATTTTATCGACTATTGGCTGTCCGTGACGCATTTCTTCGCCCTTATTGTTTATATGGCGCGTCAATTTCAAGATATACCGGGAAATAATATTTTGTTCAACCTATTCCTTGAGGGGAAGGGATTGGCGCTCTCCGGCGAGGAAACACAGCTCCAACGGAACTATCTGTTCGCGCATTATATCGATGAGTACCGAAAGAGAGGTACCGCGAGTATTATAGACCCGGATGGAACCGTGTACGGGGAATTTTTGAGATTGATTAATTACGATCCGCAAGAAGAATTCATGTTCTTTAATCTGGTGAGGCAAAACCTGGGATGGTGCTGTGATTTTTCATCACCTATGTGGATAGGAACTGAGCAGATATTGAACGCAACGAAAGCGTATGAGTATTCCGAATCGGTGAAGGATCTAACCAAGTATCCAATCGTGGGATCGGTTGATGTGTTTCAGTACGGCGATTATGAGTGGCTACGGCTGGCAACCACGGCGGGCACGAACGGGATTGATGTGGCGTCACCTACCCGAGAGAACCTTCAGAAGATATCCCCGTCAATACCCTATGAGATCTATTTCAGGGTGATAGCGATATCCGCTGACGGAACGGCACCTGATCATTTGAATTTCGGGGTTAAGGGGTATGATGAAAACCTTCAATTACTTGATTTCCTTAACGCTCAAACGGGGCAAGCGCAGAACTCATTCTTCACCGAAGTTCCGACACGCGTGCTTTACAAGGTTAATACCGAGTATTGGTTCCGGGCGGTTATATGGAGGGCGGATGAAGTGCCGGGTGCATCAATGAACTTGAATTTCCTGAACGGCGTTCCGTTGATTTCCAACAGGGATATGAAATATTTCACACCGGTGATCACACAATCATACGTTGCGGGTGATAAATCACTGTTGATACGCGATGTTAAAATCAAACCGCTCCAATTATCCGTGGAACAGGGGTATCTGAGCTCGATTCTTCCGATAGCGACTTACTTCTACAATAATTCAGGGAGGGAAGATTCCTATATCAAGGATTTTACAGAACAGTACCTTTTAAGCTATAAGAACAACGTTTTGTTACCGACTTATTTGGCTGATGTTGATGTTATATTCTTCGTTTTAACCATCACATGGCAACCAACGGATGGTGGTGTCGTTGTGGGGGCCGGAACATACCGGCAAGGGGATATCGCGACGATCAGGATCACCCCTAGTGTTGGGTACCAGATCGATTCAGTGGTGATAGATGGTGAGATGAAAACGCCCGCCAACCAGTATCTTGTATCCATGACTAAGAACATTCAGGCGAACGTCGTGTTTAAGAAAACACTGGCGAATTTCGTCACCCAGAAAAGAGCTTTCTCCTTCGAGGGAACACAATACGATGGCAACTTGGTTATTGATTGGGGGGATGGTATAACTACGACGAATACCTTGACCCATAGATACACCGATAGTTTGCAACAGCATATCATAACGGTTAACGAGGGCGATATAACGACGTTGAATGTACCGGATAATGAGATCCTTTCGGCTAATTTCGTTAATATGCCGAATATTGATGTGTTGAACATGGATAATAACCTTCTGACGCAATTGGATGTTTCATCACTAACGAAGGTAACGTCCGTTTCATTATCTGGAAACCAGCTGGCGAATATATCGTTGACCGCTAACCCGGAAATTAATTACTTGGATCTGGCACAGAACAGCTTTTCGTCCATCGATTTATCAACGTTGGCGAAGTTAAGGAATCTGATATTGAAGGATAATCAACTTACCTCGCTGGATTTATCATTGAATACCGCATTGATTAACCTTGACGCGGATAATAACGTGATGACATCGTTGAATCTGGGACAGGGAACCTCCCTTAAAACGGTAACAGTTTACAATAACAAGTTAACCTCGTTCTCCCTGCCGACATCCAATATTCTCACTTCCCTGAATATAGGGAAGAATAATCTGGCGTCAGCGTCATTCACTGGTGCGACATACAGCAAGCTTGAAACCTTGTTGATATCCGATATGCCGGTATTGAAAACTTTATCCGTTACAAGCATATCAACCTTGGCTGAGTTAACAGCTAAGAATAACGCTCAGGCAACCACCTACACGATAACGGGGAATGTGAAACTTCCGGCTCTCGATATATCAGGATGCACGGTTCTGTACACGGCAACATGTAACGGTAATACTTTACTATCATCCGTTAACGTGAATAATGACAGCACGTTGTACACGTTGAATTTGGATGATTGCGCGTTGACCACCATTTCTTTGAACACGAATATAGCGTTGAACACGCTGTCGATAAATAATAATAAATTGACCGCTTTCTCCGCACCGTATTGCACTGTCCTTGCTTCACTGAGCTTGGATAATAATCAATTAAGTTCGATAACACTGCGGGATAACACAAGATTAGTAAACTTATCAGTTTCGAATAACCAGCTTACAACGCTCGGTATATTCTCACCGATATTGAAAACCTTGGATTGCGATCATAACCTTTTAACAACGGCGACGACAACCGATTGGCAGGAGATCGAAACGTTGGAAACGCTGGACGCACGAAACAATAATTTCACCACGTTCCGGTTCGATAGCAACCCATCAATCAAAACCATCGCCCTTGATAATTGCGTTAATTTAACAAGCGCGACGATAACATACAATGATAAGTTACAGAGCTTGACCTTATCGGGTAACACCGCCATGACAACCCTGTCTGGGTACAGTAACGCGTTAACATCCGTGATATTGGATAATGATACCAATTTAACCGATATCTACCTGTATAATAATCAAATTAGTAATTTCAGCTACACAAATTGTAAGAAAATACAGTATTTGCGTATCGATACGAACTTATTGACATCATTTGATGCCGATTACCTGGGAGAGACATTACAAACCTTGATAATCGATAAGAATCAATTATCAACCTTGAGTTTGACGAAGACGACGGAGTTGGTAACGTTGACGTGTAGTAACAATCGAATAACCTCGTTAACGATAGAGCCAGAGGGTGGTGAAGCACCTTCAACAGTGCAGGATATCATAACGGAAGTGGCCGCTAGCGGGATCGCACCGACTTCGGCGTATCTGTTTGATGGTAATACGAACGCCGCACCTGAAAGTAAATCGGTGATGGAGAATTTCAATAACATCTCCTACACTGCCGGGTACGAAGAAGGGCGCCAGGCGCTACAATGCAATAACACGTACTGTCAGTACCCACTTTCCATGAGCGAGGGTGGTTTGCTGGCTGAACTTTCATTCAGCGTGATGATTCGTCCATCTGTCGCAACCACGGCGCAGGATATGGGTGTTTTCGGTGGCGTTATTTGGGGTAATCAAACAGGTAAATACGGTTGGGCTGTTGGTGCGAAAACGGGTACTTATAGTGGGAAACTTGGTTTCGAGGTATATTCATCTTCTGGTGCTGTGACATTGCAAACGGAGGCGTTAGAAGCGGGTAAGTGGTATCATTTAATAGGAAGAGCGGCGAGAGGGGTGAACGGTATCTGGTCACTTGATATGTACGTGAACGGAAATCATTATTCAGCCACATCCTCTTCGATAGGTAATTTCATTGAATTTGATGGGTTGCAGGGATCAAGTTACGGTGACGGGCACATGCATCTGGGTAGGTGCGAGCAGGGCGGTTGGAATTACTTCAGCGGCACGTTGCAGGACGCGATCATCTATAATTACAATCTATCAAATACCATCGTTCAGAAGTTCTTGGATTACTACGCCGGAATTAACGTTTCGAGATTTGAGAAGTTGAATAAATTGGATTGCTCCAATAATCAACTCACGACATTGGATTTGACGCACGCTGATTATCTGAACGAAGTCAATTGCTCCTATAATTTACTGGGTAAAGATACCCCGGTAACTGAACAGGCAATTACATTCGGAACCGCCTTTGTTCAGAATCCCTTAACAAGATTAATCGCAAGTAACAACCAATTGAAAATGATTGTACTTTCGAATAATGAGAATTTAGTTACTGTTGATGTCAGTGATAATCCTGATTTATCCGATCTATTAACGAATATATCAATCGGTGCCATGGGAAAGGCAAAAACGTTACTGGCGTACAATACTGCGATCCCTGGATTCGGTCATTTTATATGGCCCGCGTTAGTTAAACTTGATTTACACAACACACCGGTAAATCAATATCTTCCATCGGGAACAACGGGGCTTATTGAATACCTCGATATATCCGAAACACGATTCCCGTCCCTTGCAATTACAACAATGCTTGGTCAAAATGCGGCGAAATTAAGGGAAGTGTATTTGAAAAATTTGACCCATTTCCCGGATGATTTCGAACTTGAAGTCTATAATATGCCGAACTTGAAGAGATTGGATATAAGCGGATCCAATATTCCACGTATAAATTTTGAAAAAGGAACAACATTTACATTAAGTGTCGAGTGGTTATCAGTTGAGAACTGCCAACAGCTTTCCGTATTACCGACATATACCTTGGTAAATGCAACATATTTGAATTTTGCTAATTCAAATATAGCCAGCATCATTCCAACATCGGAACCCCAGAAGTTTGAGGAGATTCATTCCGAACATTCATATTTGGCATCGAACTTCAGTACAAACTATAACAGTTTCTTGGGTAATTTGAATTCAACAACAACGGGTAAATATTATTATTCAAGCGATGATATCTATATAAAAGATACGGCATCTGGAGGTTGGGGATTTGGCGACCTCCTGAAGGCCGCAGGGTGGACATTAATTTTGGTTGATTAAATATTTGATATATGAGTAAGTTAAATTATAATAGAAGAACTTTTTTATCGAAAGAAGAATTGCAACAAGAACAGATCTTTCGCTCAAGCCAGTCAATGAGTGAAATCTTGTTGATGAAGATGACGAAAACTTGGGGTATCGTTGGTGGTAATTCTACCCAGGATTTAATGGTGACGGCGGATACGAACCCCGGGTCAATCCGGATAGCACCGGGATATATTCTGACGAAGAACCAGCAACTAATCACGGTACCTGAAATTCGACAATTACCCGTGCCGGGAAACGGGGTTGCTTATTATGTGTTTTTAGCCTATGATACTGTTGCATGGGAGGTTGGATCTGTTTCGGTTGATGTGAATGGAAATCTGAATGGTATCGGAACAGAGTTTTTGAGTGTGTTAAGGGGCCAGGGAAGCCAGGCACCTGTTAATATTAAGTTTGCGAAAGAAGATGGATCGGCACCTTTAAATAACGGTGTTTACGAGGTAGTGGAAGTGGTGAACGGAAACTCAGCGGTTATCAATTCTTATAACAGCTTGGTTGCTGAGACAAACCTGAAAATGATAGTTCTGGGCACCCTCCCTATCGGAACGAATTTCTCGGAAGAGCAGATGAACGGGTTGTATTCATATGATAGTTATGACGCGACGAAACTTCTAACCATATCCAATAATGGGAATCCACCTGCCTTCGTGGAGGACGAAGAATTTTTGCTGGCGAAAGTTATAAATAATAACGGCGTTGTCGCGATTTCCGATCAAACGACGTTGCGTAAGTATTGGTCAATTTAACTGAGTAAAGATGAAACTGTGCTACACAACTAGCTTAAACACTGGCCAGGGGCCGAATCGTCCAAGTGGATCCCTGGGCGGCTATATATCAGAGTTACCATTGAAGAACGATGAATTTGATAACCTGTTTGGTGAGGTATCAATATACGGGGCCGCTAATGGGAAAACGGAATACCGTGCGTTGGTTCTTGTTAATGATGGAGAAAGAGCGGCTGAAGATGTTAAATTATGGGTGAGTACTGATGGCGAATCAAATTTCGGTGATATCCTTATAGCTCCGGTTGCCATGAATGAGGATAGTGAGGGGAGGCCTGTGATGGAAAGGATAGCTGATATTTATTCGAAACCTTTCGTCGGCGATTTTTCCCAGCCATCTGAATCGGATCCTATTAATATAGGTATAATGCCAGCCGGTATGGCTATCGGAATCTGGGTGTGCCGCCAAATCAACAAGGATAACATCAAGGAAAGTTATAACGATCTGGCGAAACCGCTGGAATACAAACCTTATTGGTTTGAACCCGTTCCCAAGGAGACGGATGAGAGCTGGCAGTTGAATGTCAGCTGGAACTGATATAAAGAGGGTTTTTACCCTCTTTTTTAATGTTTTTTCATGAAACTTTTTCGGGATTTCCGTTGTAAATCGATAAACATTGTGTATCTTTATAGTGTTGAAAATAATGAGATAACAAACTAAAAAGATAAGCAATATGAGAACAAGAGCTTTAACAACATCGGAATTAGCGAAAGCGTTGGTTGAGAAAAGAGGATCGAACACGGGAATGAATATGGGTGCTGATTTTAGCAAAACATATAAAGATGGGTGTAACCGTATTAGTTTCTTTGAAAATGAAAAAACTGGTGATTCAAGCGTTTGGTTAGGAAAATGACAGCCCATGAAGGAGGGCTTGGTTGTTCGATTTATCTTAAAATAAATTATTCCAAGTTAAAAGCGGCCGAAAAGAAGGAAGTGGTTGAATTTTTAAAAAGTGAGGGGTTGATTTAACCCCTCGTATAAACATATTATTAATTTAGAATTTTAAATTATGCCATCAGTAAGATTAACAAACTCGGACAGATCCTTTATGATAAGGATGTTATTGAAACCGTTGGAATCAAAAATTGATAAGGTTACAGGTCAAATGGCTGACATGGTTACTCGATTCTGCCGGGAAAATATGCCGGAAAAACTTTTGGAAGCTTTTGATACGTTTCCGGGCGTTTTCAAGGAGGAAGGCGATTTTCATTTCGGTGATTTTTTCAAACAAGACTGGCCGGATTTATATCAGAAATTAACGATTCGTCGATCATATGTTAATTTAAAACGTTGTCCGCTATATTTTGATTACACAGAGCAAAACACAGGATTTTCCGTTGCTTTTAAATCATCACGGTTCTGGCCGGCCTTCATGGATGCGGCGTTGGAGTTGGGTAAAATGGAATCCGATCGGAATCAATTGAAAAATATGCTCACATGTAAACTCGATGAAATCTTGACACTTCGGAAGTTGAAAGATGAATTGCCTGAGGCGTACACCGTTTTGATGCAAAAGGACGCCATTGAATTGATGGATGGTTGCACGAGCACTGAGTTTATCCGGGCGAAGTTGGCCGCCGTGTCGAAGTAATGATACCCGTATATAAAATAATAACGGTATACGAATACCTTTATCAAAGAAAGTATTCCCAACCGGATTTCACTCTACCCAGGACTCCCAGGAATCTGAGATTGCTGGGTAAATTTCAACGTTCACTTCCGGTGGATAGCGGGGAAAGTTTCATATGGAATTACTCCGTGTATGCGTTTTGGTGCTACGAGGGTTTATTGACAAGGCGGAGGATAGAACTGAATTGGATTTACGGTGATAAGATGCTCGCACGTTACAGGTCAAGATCGGAGGAACAGATTTATTACCTTCAACAGTACAAGGAGTCGAAAGGGATTAGGAACCCGCTGGCGGAGAAGTATGCCCTCACCCTATCTGATGAATACAAGGACAGGCAGAGAAAAAAATATTGGAACACACCTCGCGGGTATCTGAATTGCTTGGAATTCGGTGGTCGGCTATTTGAGAGAGGGAGCGTGTATTGTAAGAATTGTAAGTATAAAAAGCAATGCGATGATCAACCAACAGGGAATTTGTGAAGGATGCGGTAAATTTTGTCTTATAGTGAATAAAAAATATTCACTGTGTAATTCATGCAACCGAAAAAGATTGGGGCGAGAAGACAAAATATCACAGCTAAAACAAGCTCCTTTGAGGCGATCCACCGTTGTGAAAAAACAAGGTATTAAAAACAAGCCGAGAAAATCAACGGGTGAGAGGGAAATGTTCGAGGAGATCTGGGCGGAGAGACCTCATTATTGCGAGAATTGCGGGAGTTACCTGGGTGAAGAGCCCAAAGTTTTTTTCTTCGCTCATGAGAAGGGGAAGGGGGCTCACCCTGAACTTCGATTGGTGAAAGCGAATGTGAAACTGTGGTGCTACACTTGCCATCATTTACATGATTTCGGTTCGAGGGAAGAATTTTTGAAAAGAAAAATCGAATAAACTTTGTTTATCGAATAAAAGATAGTATTTTTACGTTTATGAATGAAGAAGCAATTAAGAAAGCGGTGATCCAGCATGAGAAATCATTTAGCGGGAAATACATCAACCCCATATCACAGGTTGATGTGAGGATTATATCAACCCTTCTAAAGATACTCGATAAGTGCGGGCACGGAGAGGTCAGTCAGGCCCTTGAAAAATACAAGGCCGTGAGCGATGAGGATATCGCGTTGAGATTGGAGAAGATTAACGCGAATATTGACACTGAGAATCCGATCAAGGATTTCTTCAATGGATTGGCTGGTGGGCGAACGAAGGTGATTACTTTTTCTGACATGGACTGTAATTGTATCGAACTAAATGTGATTTTTACTTGGAGAAAAGCGGATGATAAATACGGAAACCCCGGCATATTGTTGAACGAGGGAGATTTAGACGCATCAAAGCACCCCATTATTTACAACAGGATGTTATCCTATGATAGTGAGGAAACGCGTGATGACGATTTTGATTTAATAATGAAACGAAAAAATGGGAGATAGAAAGTGTATCCTGGGAGAGGTAACCCTTTCCACTTTGAGAGATTGGCTGAATTTAAACAAGGAAAAGCAAAACACAGGAAAACGTCTTGATTTCACAATCAATGATGTGAAGGCTTACTGTAGCAGAGGGCGGCTACCCAAGTATCTGGGTGGTAACCGGATTGAGAGAGTGGTATCAAAAAAAGATGCGAGAATTAAAGTTTATAATCTATTAGCAAATGAAGAGTAGTATTAAATACGTCATAGTACAAGACTATGAAACTGGCGGTTTGCCGAGTTCGACCAAGAAACCGTTCTTGGATGTACCTTTATGCGAGGTCGCGTGCGTCGTGGTTGACATGGAGAAACTTGAGGTGATCGATGAATACCAAGACATGTTCAAACCTAATTACAAAGATGGGTTGATTTACGAGCCAAAGGCGTTGGAAGTAAACGGTTTGACACTTTCGATGTTGGAGGAAAGGGGAAAGGATCCGAAAGAAGTTTATAATAATCTAAAGCAATTGTATCTGAAATATAAGAACCCAAGACAAGGCGCCGTCGTTTGCGGCCATAATTTCACTGGGTTCGACCATCCGTTCACCATTGAACTTTTCGCTTATTACATTGATGATGTGTGGAAATACGTTAAATGGGTCGAGGATACCCAGAAGCTGGCGTATTACGCGAACTTGGAACAACAGGATTATAAATTGGCAACGTGTTGCGCCGATAATAATATCGCTTTAACTGGGGCACACCGGGCGATAAATGATACGAGGTCAAACGCGCAACTATTCATATCCTATGTTAAGAAATTGAGAGGCGAGGGTGCTGCGGTATCGAAAGAAGAAAACAAACCTTTCAGGGAACAATTTAAATTTCAGATTCCATCATGATTTTATCTCCGATACAGGAAAGTTATGTCAACAACTATGTAGAAGAGATATTAAAAAGTTTACCCCCAAAGGCGGTTCAGGAGCTTCTATCCGGGTATGAAAATGATTTGGAAAAGCTCCTGATCAGCATGAAAGAACAGGTATCAATCGTGACCAACATGGATCGAACGATTGATATCGAGAAACTGGAATATCTCTCCAACATGGAGCAGAGCATGGACTTATCCTTGCGAAAATTAAGTTACAACTATTTCAAAACGACCATGCTCCCGGGATTCCGGCAAGGGTGGCGAAACTTGGAGTGGGGTAATTTATTCCAGTTGTACCCATATAACGGGCTTCTCGCAAGTCGTGGATCGGGAAAAAGTTTCGAGGGATGTTTCGCGTTCACAATCTGGCGATTGTATTCTTATGACCGACCTACCACGTTTATCCGGGATAGTATCGATAACACGAACAGGCAGGAAACATGTATTATAACGAACAATGAAACCCTGGGAAAGAAACATATCGCCCGTATAATCTCGGAATTTGAACAGAATGATCTTTTAAGGGAAAAGATAAATCCTAACGGGAAGGCAAAACTGGCGGCAACGTCCATAACGACAGAAACAGGATCCATTCTCCACTTGAGAACGAAGGATTCCATGATTCGAGGCCTCCATGTTGGTGCCATCATATGTGATGACCTTCCGGATGAAAGTTCACTGTATTCCCAGGATCAGCGGGAGAAATTACATGAAGTTTTTTACGGATCTATCACGCCTTGCGTGGAACCGTACGGTTATTTATGCGTTCTCGGCACCCCTTATTCACCGGCTGATATATACGGCGATCTGAAGAAGGATGCTCGATTCAGGGTGTTCGAATATCCGGCTATATTTCCTGACGGGCAGTTACTGGCACCGGATCGATTAACATTTAAGAAATTAACCGAGGAGCGGCTCTCGCTTGGAACGATGGTGTTCAATCGAGAGTACTTGGTTGTTCCGATCGCTGACACGGCGACTATTTTCCCTTATGAATACCTGAAAAGATCTATCAGGGGGATGGAGAATATCAGTTTCGCTAATGATATAGAAAGTTTCCCGATCAAATTAGTGAGGGTGGTTATGGGTTGCGACTTTGCCATATCAGGTAATGTCGGTGCCGACTATACCGTGTACACTGTGTGGGGGATAGACGCCAGCGGGCTGATATACCTTATCGCGTTATTCAGGATGCAAGGTGCGAGTCATGATTTGCAGGTGAATAAGATATTGGAATGGAATGCCAGGTTTAAACCCAATAAGATAATATGTGAGGCGAACGGTTTCCAACGGATTCTGGCCGGAATGGCGAAAGAGCGGGGGTTGGTGAATATAGAGGAGTTCACCACGACCGAGGGAAATAAGAAGGATCTCCACCTAGGTCTTCCATCCCTGTCAGCCTTGTTTGAAGGTGCCCGCCTTCGGGTGCCCTATGGAAATGATGATACGAGGAAATTGGTTGATATTATGTTTGGTGAATTTAATTCGATAGCGTTTAACTCGAAAAAAGGAACGTTGGAGTCGGCTTCAGGTCATGATGATATCTGTATGTCGTCGTTCATGGCGATACAGGATTTAAGAGAGAACAAGAGCGTCGCTATCATTGATTACATGGATTAGTATGGAAAAGATAAACGCAAATTTTTTAAGTGAACTATTTCGGAAGATGTTTCTTAGCAAGGAAATGATGATAGTAGTGGATCGCTATCTTGATTTCAAGTTCATACCCAAAGAGGAGGTTGGGTATAAATTCATTCTGAAGGAGGCAAAGGAACAGTTCCATCAATTTGAAAAGATACCCTCGCTGGGAACGATAGCGCAGAAGTATAATGACAACGATGTTGTCCAGATTGCCATCGATCAGGTCAAGGAATCACAGGTTGTTGATGATGAGATACTGTTAACCCAGCTTGAAAGTTATATAAAGGATAGTGAGTTCCTTCTGTTGAACAAAAGAATAGTTGACCTGTATTCGGAAGGAAACAAGGAAGAGGCGTTGAGGGTTAGCAAGGAGGAGAGCACCCGGATCATGGAATTTTCATTGAGGTCACAGGCGGGGATGTTTTTGGATGTTTTCGGTGATTTTGATACATGTAGGAAAAACTGGCAGGAAACGGTTGAGCAGGCGCCACCTATCCCTTTCGGTATAGACGCGTTGGATGATAAGTACGGTGGGATAGATGTTGGCGACACAGAGATGTGGATAGCGAGATCGGGGGTTGGAAAGTCAACTATATTAAGGTGGAGAGGATTCACTGCCGCCATGTCAGGCGCTGACGTTTTACATATTCAATGCGAGGAGGCGAAAGAAAAAGTGCATATGAAATATTCCCAGATGTGGACCTTTAAAACGTATTCGGATCTCCGGGAAAATAATTTCACGAAGGAGGAGCTATCCGAGCTGCATAAGACGATAAGGGATATTCGGACGTATGCGAAGGATATTAAAATATACAGTTTCAAGAAATTCGGCGATGCTACCATCATTGATATAAGAAATATCTGCCTTGAATACAGGAAGATAACAGGAAAGTTTCCTCGAATTCTGATCATCGACTCATTTAACCTCACAAGAACAGGGATACCGAGTCTCGACAATGATCCCAAACCTAAATATAGGTTGCAGGAAATAGGCCGGAGGTTGAAGAACATGAGCGAGGAATTCGGAATGTCAACCATCACCGCCACGCAAACCGGTGATGTACCTTTCGAGGTCTGGAATGACGAGGAGAAGGTTATTGATAGAAGTTTCGCTGAAGGGGATAGAACGGTCGTGCAACCTTTTAGCTGGGTTTTCTCTATCAATCAAACGTTGGAGGAGATTAAGAACAAGACCTGCCGCATCTTCAAGGATAAAGTCAGGGACTATGAGAACAATGATCCTGTGTTTAAAGTTGCGACGAATTATAACGCGGGACGGTTCTATGATAGAAAGCGCACGTTGGAGGAATTCTATGATCTGAAAATAGTCCATGTTCAGGGTGGCGGGAAGAAGAAATCGAGGCAGGCAACAGGTGAAAGAGGGAGGAAAATATAATGGTTATCGATAAGGATGAGATAATAGCGGAATTGAACCTGAAGCCTTTCGGCCAGAAAGGTTGGATGCGATCGAGAGATGAATGCCCTTTTTGCGGCAAGGCGGAAAAATGGGGGTTAATGTTCACTGACGATAACCAATCTGCCGTTTTCCATTGTTTCAAGTGCGGTGCGAAAACAAGCGTTCGGAATTTCCTGATTAAAATTGATCGGAAAGATTTGATCAGCAACGACTATCAAATGTCGAAAAAAAATGCTAAATTAACACCATTAATTAAGGACGAGGAAGAGGGAGGCGAGGAGGTGATTAATGAGGCACGACTTCCGGTGGGATTGAAGCCTTTGGCCGACGACCCCTATCTGGATAGCAGGCATTTTTTGGATGTTCATTACAAGGAGTTTGAACCGTCATATACGAAATCAGTTTTGGAAGACACGTTGGCAAGACATAATTATATAGTATTCAAGATCAAGCAGGGAGACAAGGTGGTCGCCTGGCTTGCCCGGTCTCGATATGATAAGACGTGGCATGAAAGGAATTTGAAGGAGTGCAAGGAAGGGAAATCGAGATTGGTCCTGCGTTACATGAACAGTCAAGATGGTTTCTCTCATATTCTGGGCGGTTATAACTTTATAGGTGACAAAACAAGGACTGTTATTTTGGTTGAGGGACTGTTTGATAAGGTGAATATCGATTACTTGCTTGATTTGGGCGTTGATGAGAGTGTTGCTTGCTGTTTCACGTTTGGAAAGAAGATAAGTCCCGGTCAGTTAAAACTGTTGCGGGAAACTTCCGTAAAACGGGTGATCCTGATGTATGACGAGGACGCGTTGGTGGAGAGCAAGGAAAATTCGATAAATTTGAGTAGGTATTTTGATGTCAAGGTTTGCCGGATAAAGGACAAGGATATTGACCCAGGAAATATGACGTTGCCGTACCTTGAAGGCGTGCTAAATGGAATGAGGGATCCTCTGAATTTCTATTTGAATAATTTGGATACAACTATATATGATACCGCAAAAAGAAAAATTAACAGTAAGAGAGTATTTTGAGCAGTTGGAACTCGAATACTTCTCCTATTTATTCAGGTCATTGGTTTACGAGGAACCCTGTTTCATACAGATATGCAAGGATATCTGTGAAAAGAAGAAAGTGAAAATCTTGAAAGTTGCGCATCAGTACCAATTACCTTGTATTTTCAAGGACAGGCAGGAGTATCAACGAATGCTAAAGGAGGTCTTCCTACAACCGTACGGTATGCCGGGAATGAAGTATAACCCGGATAAGAAGAGCCCGGTTTATCATGACAGGTTTTACGCCTTCAAGCCGGGAAGGAAGGTTAAATATAGGGGTCGAGTTTACGTGGTCAAAAAGAATTACCCGGACTGGGAACAAATCGACATTCTAGATGAAGGGAAAAAGATCGTTACCTTGCGGTATATTGATGTCGAATTGTTGGTCGAAAATTTGTTTATCTGATAAACATTGTGTATCTTTATAGTGTTGATTTAAAAAGATTAAGAATATGATTATTAGAAAATTATTCAAGTTTGAGGGATCCCATATTGTGAGAAATTGCACTTCTGAGCGGTGTTCACAATCGATTCATGGGCATAGTTATTTGGTGGAAGTATTTCTTGAATCCACCCGATTGGATAATGCGGGGATGGTTATGGATTTTGGATTGATGTCCTCATTTAAAGATATCGTTGATATGTTCGATCACACCCATTTATTATGGGATAAAGATGACGGTGAGTATCGAAATTTTATAAAGAGGGTGAATCAGAGGTGGATAGAACTTCCATGCAATCCATCGGCGGAAATGATTGCCATTATTTTTCATTATATATTCAAAAGAATTATCAGTGCCACCCAATTTCGTAACGGAGAGGGTCTTATCACCATTAAAGCGGTGAGAGTTCATGAAACAGCAACTGGTTATGCTGAATCAAGTTGGCCTGATGTAACTAATTGGATTGGTAATAGTAGTATGGATGATCCCCTTAATTGGATTGAAATCAGTGATGAACTTCAAACGGATATTTGGAAAATCCTTACTGATGATTGCACAATTATAAATCCTTCGGTAAAATTGCAGGTTGGACGATGACAAGAGATGCTATTAAACGAGCGATGGAGAGCGGTGTTAATTTTCTTACCGCCCTAGACCTGGCAACGGATGTATTGGATCTAAGATCTTCCGGTTACATGGAAGAGGCGGAAGAATTAGATTCGCAACAAAGACAGGATGTGTTGGAGGTGGCGATCCAACTTGGTATTGACAGCGAGGATATAAATGAATTATTGGAGGAATACGATGAATACATTAGATGAAAAAGATAAGCAAGTTCAGCCCATTATAGATTTGCATACGTGCATTCAGGGCGAGGGACAACTAGCGGGAGTTCCGCATATTTTAATCAGGTTGGCCGGATGTAATCTTCGATGCGCTTTCAAGGGAAGTCTTTGCGACACACCCTACAGTTCATGGCAGGTGGAAAAAGGGAAATACACGCTCGAAGATGTTCAGAAGTTTATTCGGAATCATCCTCGGATCGCGTACGTTATGATAACGGGAGGTGAACCGACTATTCATCCAGACCTCCTGATCAACCTATGTTTGATCAGTAAGATGGAGGGAAAGTTCGTGACGATCGAGACAAACGGAACGAAACCTTACGGGGAATCATTAAGGGATAGGGTGACAATCGATTTGGCATCAATATCACCTAAATTGAAAAGTTCAACGCCTATCAGCGCACCGGGAAAGTGGGGAGAGCGCCATGAGGCGTTAAGGGAAAACATTCCGGCCATCGTGTCATGGATAAAGAACGCGAAACACATTCAGCTCAAATATGTTGTATCCTCGGAGGATGATATAAAGGAGGTCAAAGAACAACTTTCTAAGATTGTGTCGTTCCTCGGAGAGGAGGATCTCGAAAAATTATCAACGTATTTGATGCCCGAAGGTGACACGGAGGAGAAACTTCAAATGAAAAGGCAGTGGTTGGTGGAAAGGTGTATCGAAGAGGGTTTCAGATACACGGATCGGCTGCATATAATAATATTCGGATCGAAAAGAGAAGCCTAGTTAAAAACGAAATAACACAATAAATATGGTGAAATTGAAAGCGGGAGGAAACACATCCCTCTCAGATAAGGAAAGATCAGAAATGTTGATTAAGGCGGAGGAAGCCTATGGGAAATTTTTGGAAGCGTTAGGGTATGATTGGAAGAATGATCCTAACATGGAAAGAACCCCTTACAGGGTCGCCAAAATGTTTGTTAATGAAATCACCTCGGGTGCTTATTCAGCCCCGCCTAAACTGGCGGTATTCCCATCATCCGGTTATTCTGGAATGGTTATAGAACATGGGATAGAGGTGAATTCATTATGTTCACACCATCTACTTCCGTTCACAGGATTCTGCACTGTTGCTTACATCAGCAGGGAAGACGGACAGGTGATAGGATTGTCGAAATTAAACCGGATCGTTCATTGGTTCTCCAAACGACCTCAACTTCAGGAACAGCTAACACGTCAGATCCATGATTATCTCGTGGATATATTCGGGGATACCGTTCTGGGCGTCGCGGTGTATATTGAAGCGGAGCACATGTGTGTGAGCATGAGAGGTGCGGAAGATAATAGCACCATGACAACCCATTACTGTTCAGGCGCGTTTCTGACAAACGAGAAAAACAGCAGGGATGAATTCCTGCGTGCGATTCAGATTTACAAACTTGGAAAGAAATAGGGATGGCGACGATAAAGCAGATACATAAAGAAATCAAGGTGGTGAAACCGGGAGACATACGGTGCCACCCCTTGAATCCCCGAAGAAACACCAAATCAGCGAAAATGGTGGCGAAGAGCATCGAAGAATACGGTTACATCAATCCTATAGTGGTGGATGAAGAGGGGGTTATCCTTGCCGGGAACACTCGGTTCAAGGCGTTGGAACTACTCGGTGTGGAAGAATTTGATGTGTTGGTTGTTAGCGGGTTGACGGATCAGGAGAAAATAGGATTCCTGATTGCTGATAACAAGGTTAATGAATACTCACAATGGAATTACGCCGGACTTCAACGGTTGGTGGAGAAACTTGAAAATAAAGGTTCCATGAAGGAGATCGGTATAACCACCATGCAGGATAACAAGGATGAACTTGATAAACTAATTGAGGGTATTGATTGATATGGAATTCATAAGACCGAAAAAAAGACTTGTGATGGGGCTCGGTGGCGGGTTGGTAAGTAGTTGCCGATCCGATAAGGTTCTTGAAAAACTACTTCTCGCTCATGATAATGATTACCTGATATCAACGGTTGATATGACCACGGGTTACATCAAATTTATTCAAAGTGTTGTTAGCGGGGATCGTTTGTGGTTGGATTCGGGTGGTTTCACCCTGTTTAAGAAACAGAAGAAACTAGGCGTTGATAACCCGCTCTTTGCCGCTGAATGTGAGAAGATGAAGAAAAAGTTCATGAGATTTCTTAAACTGGGGCATTTTAAGATGTGTTTCGAGTTGGATAATGAATACTTTCGAGAGGATGAGGACCTTCTGTCACCGAAAAACTATTTAAGGGAGGAAATCAAGGAAATCACCGGTTATTACCCGGCACCTGTTTTCAAAATGCATCAAGGTTTCCAATACTGGAAAGATTTATGCGACTCACCCCTCTATCCGGTTTTATCAATCGGAGGTCTGGCTCAGGGAAGGCAATGGCACGTTTACCGGCCGGAATTGGATAAGATGATGAAATACGCGAGGGATTGTGGCAAGTATGTTCACCTTCTAGGGTGCTCAAACGTGGAAACAACACGGTTCATCATGCCTGATTCGGTCGACTTCTCCATATTCAGGTATGCCATTAATATAGAGAAGGCACGGAATAATTTCATGAAAAAGATAAACGAGGGCGAGATTATTCCCGGAGAGGATGTGTATGAAAGTGCCGGGAAGGATCTTTCAGGTCGGATACCGTATAAATATCTGAGTCGCGATATCGTCCTGTACGCTTTTGCCGATGCTAGGGCCAAGGAGTTCCTTTATGAGAAACAGAATGACGAAATGATTGATTAGAATGGAAAAAGAATTTATCAGACCCAGAAAAAGGTTCGTGATGGGCCTCGCAGGAGCGATGATATATCATTGCAAGGGGAATTCGTTGGAAAAGATGCTTCTCCTTCAGGATAATGATTACTTGGTTTCAACCATCGATATGACCGCTAAAAACATTGAATGGTTAAGGGATACAGTGGGGAGTGATAGGTTGTGGTTAGATTCAGGCGGGTTCTCTTTGTTTCGAAAGGAATCCAAGCTGGGAAAGGACAGTCCGGAGTTTAAGAAGGAATGTGAATCGATGAGAAAGAAATTTCTTCGGTTACTTCAAGTTGGTGGGTTTAAGATGTGTTTTGAACTTGATAATGAATATTTCCGGAAAGATGATGATTTATTATCACCGAAGAATTATTTAAGGGATGAGGTGAAAGCGATCACGGGGTATTATCCGGTTCCTGTATTTAAGATGCACCAAGGATTTCAATATTGGAAGGATCTTTGCGATTCACCACTCTACCCTATTTTATCGATAGGGGGGTTGGCTCAAGGACGCCAATGGCATTTATATCGAGAAGAATTATCCCGGATGATGAAGTACGCCCGGGATAACGGGAAATACGTTCACCTTCTTGGTTGTTCCAACGTTGAAACGACGAGATACGTGATGCCGGATTCGGTCGATTATTCTATTTATCGATTCGCTATTAATATCGCAAGGGCGAGGGAAAATTATGTGAGAAAGGTCAGGGAGGGGATTATAACCCCGCCACCTGAAGTGTATGAAAGTGCGGGAGAGGATTTATCAGGGAGAATACCCCTTAAATATCTGGGTCAAGATATGGTTGTTTTCGCTTTCGCTGACGCGAGAGCACGCCAGTTTTTGTATGAGAAACAGAACGAGGATGTTATTGAATAATTTTAATTTAAATAGAAAAGAATATGTTAAACGGAAAAGAATTGATTAAAGGGAGTGTCGTTATGGGGCACGAGGAAGGAAATGTAACGCAACATGGTGTTGATATTCGGTTGTTAAACGTGCATAGATTGGAGGGAACGGGATTCGTTCCCGCTGGGAAAGAGAAAACATTACTTCCTAAATATTCAGAAGTTCCTTTGATCGAGGATATTAACGGTAAGATGGTTTGGTCATTGATGCCGGGTTATTACATGGTTGATTTCGTAGAAGGGTGCGCGATCCCGAATAACAAGATGGGTAGAATTGTTCAGAGAAGTTCTGTCGCCCGCTGCGGTGCGTGGATTTACTCGTCAATTTTTGATGCCGGTTTCCACACAAACAATATGGGAACCTTCATGCAGGTGTTTCATCCAACGGTGATTGAATTTAAGGCCCGGGTTGCTCAATTCTATTGTTATGATTGCACGGAGGTGGGTGAAGAAGACCTGTATAACGGTCAGTTCCAGAATGATAACCAAAGAAACAGGGGGTAGTATGATTGTATCGATATCAGGTGCCCAGTGCACGGGGAAAACAACATTACTTAACGCGTTGAAGGAACAGGAGCGGTTTAAAAACCGCACCGCTTTCATGGGTTCACCTTCTAGAAAGGGTAATGATAAAGGTATCCGTATTAACAAGGAAGCGGGGTTGGTTGACCAACTCTGGATCGTCACGTCCTACACGAAGGAACTTATCGAAACAACCCGGGGCGATTTTGATAATGTGATTTCAGATCGGTGTATTCTCGATATGTTATGCTACACTGATTATCATTATCAGCACGCTGAAGGCATCGAGAAAAGGTGGTGGGAGGAAATGCGGGATACCGTGACACAATTATTATTCCATGTGGAACCTCTATATAATTATCACGTTATCCTTCGACCTGAATTTGAGATAACACCGGATGGTGTACGCTCGAACGATCCTGTGTTTCAGAAGGAAATAGCGGATCTGTTTGAGAAGAATGTGAACATGTTAAAAGATTTCGTGCCGGAAAAAATTGTTTACGTTACGGGATCGGTGGAAGACAGGGTTCAGCAGATATTATCCTTGTAAAAGGTTGGTTATTTGATAAACATTGTGTATCTTTATGATGTTAAAAATTAACATTATAACAAGCAAAAATGAAAAAAGCGGTTTTAAGTTTATCAGGAGGATTGGATAGTACATGTTTATTAATGTACTTATTATCCAATGATTATGAGGTACGAGCGTATTCGTTCTCATACGGGCAGAAACATTCAATTGAATTGAAGAAAGTTCAAAACAATATATCCCTTCTAAAACAAATAGGGTTACCTGTTACCCATCAAATCATCGATCTGACGGATTGTTTCAGTGATAGCAATTCATCATTGAAAGTTGGGAATGAGGTGATACCGGAAGGTCATTATGAATCGGAGAACATGAAGTCAACCGTGGTTGAAAACAGGAATGTGATATTCGCTTCGATCATTTACGGGAAGGCTTTGGCGTGGGCTAACAAGGATCAGAGCAGGGTGGAAATTCACCTGGGTATCCATAACGGGGATCATACAATTTACCCGGATTGCACGGAGGAATCCCGGATCGCTTGTGAGCACGCGTTCAAGGTTTCAAACTGGGGTGGCGAGCTAGTTTCATACGTGGCACCGTTTAACCACCTTGACAAAGGCGGGGTTTTACAGGAGGGTCTTTACGCGATGACCGTTATGAATTTTTCCCAGGATACGATTCAGGCTGTGTTGAAAAACACCCATACTTGCTATAACCCGGACTCGGAAGGCCGGTCTTGCGGTCGGTGCGGGAGTTGTAACGAAAGACTTGAAGCGTTCGCGATGAATAATATGAAGGATCCAATTGAATACCAAAATAATGATTAAGATAGCACACGAAGCACCTCTTTCTATAATGAGAAAAGTGCAGCACATGACTGATTATGATTACGCGTTGGTTCATTTATTTGAACATCCTACCGTGGGACCAGATTACCTGAAGTTTTTCAATGAAGCGATGGAAAAGAAGAGGGGGGTGATATTGGATAATTCCGTTTTCGAGTTAGGAACCGCGTTTGATGTGAACAGATTTAGATCGTGGGTTAAGGCGTTGAAACCAACTTATTACATCATACCGGATGTATTGAGAAACGCCACCGAAACGATGAATAAGATAAAAGACTGGAGTGCGATCCCCGGAACGAAATCAATCGGCGTCGTACAAGGGGTTACCCTGGATGAGTTGATTGAATGCTATAAGTGCATAGCGAAACACTGTGACATGGTGGCGTTCCCATTTAATTTACCCATCTATTTAAGCCTTTCCACGCAGACGCGGGACCCGCAGGCTTATTGTGAGGGGAGGAAATTGTTTATCGATTTGCTGATGGAGAGAGGCGTGTTGGATGTGAATAAACCACACCACCTACTTGGAACAGTGTTACCACAGGAAGTTTCCCAGTACCGGGATGAAAAATATTCGTTTATTAACAGTATCGATACATCGAATCCGGTAATTCATGGGTTGCATAATATTAGGTACACGGATGAAGGTTTGGAGGAAAAAATTCCAACGATGCTCCATTCCATGATTGAAACGGAGGTTACAAGTAATCAATGGTCTGACATAAAATTTAATATTAAAAAGTACCGATTTTTTGCCGGATCTGTTGGAGAATAGATAAATATTGTGTATCTTTATGGTGTTGAAAGACAGAAACAAAGTAACAATTAAAAACAATAAGATTATGAAAAACTTTAATGAAATGACCCGCGACGAATTACGTAAAGAAGCATCTGCACGTGGAATTAAAAATTACATCACCATGTCCAACTTGAAATTGATTGAAGCGTTAGAAGCCGATGAAGCTCGGAAACAATCGGTGGCTGAACAGCTCGGACAGGATGCTAAAAGCAAATGTGATCAGGCGATTGAATTCTACGATCAACTAGCGTCTTACGGTGCTAGCGAGTTATACGCGAAAGTTGACTCGATCGTTGATGACCGTGAAATGCAGAGCTTGGAAGAAAGCGAGTTGGATGAGATTTTGGCTTTGCGCTCTGAGTTCAATCCGGCTGATTTCAAGGAACACACGGTCGAAACCGATAAGGATCAGGAAAACGCATCTGTTAAAAAAGCGAAAGCCCCGAAAGCGAAAAAAGAGGCTGCCGGGAAATTAGGTGTTTCCCCTAGTAATCCGATTCTTCCGCAAATCAAGAATATGTTGGCGGAAGGTAAATCACAAGCGAAGATCGCGGAGGAGTTGGGTAAGAGCAAGGTATACATTTATAAATGTATCAAGGCGATCAAGTCCGCTGAGGCATCCGTGGAATAAGATTTTCACTCATCATTTTTAAGGTTTATTATATGGATTGGGTTCCTTACAATAAAGGAACCCTTTCTATCAACAAGCAAAGTATTTATGAAAGATTTACTACCATACCTAGACCTTAATGGATTCACATATGACGTATCCGATTCCGGGATTATCACCATCGACGGGGATAGTTATGAATTATCCGAGCCCAACCGGGATGGGTATTTATTTGACCGCGGCTTCAACTACATAGGAACGTCTATAACGGCGAATAATTATATCTATAAATTCGGTTCCCTGTATTACACGCTGAAGCGAGGTGATGAATCGAAGGTTAAACTTAAACTTCTGAAATACGTGGGGCGGGTGGATAGTGCGATGCCAACGTATTCATTCCTGGGTATTCACGGCCCCTATGAGCTATTGAATGGATCCGGTGATTACGGGGATTGGTGCCGGAAAGCTAAGTTCTTCGGCGTCGAGGTTCTGGGTATATGCGAGAAGAACACTCTGGCAGGGGTTTTGAAACTCAGAATGGAGTGCGATAAAAACGGTCTTGGCATGGTTGTCGGGGAAACGGTAACTGTTTTCAATCAGAAAAAAGACCTTCTGTACGATCTGAAACTTTACGTTTCAAACGAGGAAGGGTGGGAGAACCTCCTTTCCATTAACAAAGTAATCAATGTCGAAAACGGCGGGCGGATTGACGAGGTGCAACTCTTCCCACTACTTGGCGGTCTAGTTGTTGTGCTTGACCCCAAAAGCCTTAATTTCAAGGATATTCCGAGCGAGCTTCTCGAAGGAACTTATTATCAATTGGACTCGGTTGTCTTTGATGATGATAACAGGGATAAATCTTACCTGTTGAATTTACAGGATTATTTCTCGAGCTCCTTGTTACCAACTACGATATGCGACGCCTATTACTTGGATCAGGAATATTTCTTCTTGAAGAAAACACTGAATTACATTTCGGGGGTTAACAATGACATTTCGCGAAATCAGTATTTCAAGTGTAGCGAGGAATATATCATGGAGATCCGGGAATTGTTCAAGGAGGAAGATCAGGATGCCATGATTGATATCATCGAGTTCGCGATTGACAACACGAACCAGATCGCCGACAAATGCAAGGATTTTAAAATAGATCTTTCTCACCGTCACCTGCCTAAATACAAAATGACGGAAGAGCAGGTGAAGAAGTACGGAACGAAGGAGGATCTATTCCTAGATTTGATTCTGGAAGGATTGGCGGGTCTTCACTTGGAAGAGGAAGAATTCAACAAATACTCGGAACGTCTTTCCACGGAGATCGATGTAATTAAATACGGTGATGTTGTTGACTATTTCTTGATTCTATGGGATATCACGCAATGGTGCAAGCAACAGGGCATTTTGGTCGGATTCGGTCGTGGATCCGGGTGCGGATCATTGGTCGCTTATCTTCTGGGGTTGACGCACATCAATCCGTTTGATTATGATTTACTATTCGAGCGTTTCCTTAATAAGGGTCGTGTTCAGGTATCACTGCCTGACTTGGATACCGATTTTGAGATGGCACGTCGGCCGGAGGTGAAAAAATACATGGAATCACGTTACGGTGCGGATCAGGTTTGCTCGGTTGGAACTTACACGACATTGCAAGTGAAAGCGGCGATGAGAGATCTTTGCCGGCTCGAAGGTGTTTCGGTGCCAGAGGTAACCGCATTTACATCGAAACTGGGGGATATTGATGGTATGAGCGATCTTTTTAAGGTGGCTTGCCAGAAAAAAGATGTGGCGTATTTTATCAACAAATACCCCGAAGTCACCCAGACTGTTCAACTTCTTCACGGTCAGCCGAAATCGAAATCGATTCATGCTTGTGCCATGATGATTTACCCGGATGAGAAAGATATGTTTCATTGGAATCCCATTCGGAAACAGGATGATATGATGATCAGTGAATGGGAGGGTGGTGAGTTGGATGCCGCCGGGTTCCTGAAAGAAGATATCCTGGGAATCCTTCAGCTGAGTAAATTCAGCGATATACTGAAATCGATAGAGGAGCATTCCGGTGAGAAGATAGATATTTACACGCTACCACTTGATGATGCAAAAGTGTTCTCCTATTTTCAAAAAGGATGGAACGGAGATGTGTTTCACTTCGGTGCGAAGGGTTTGACTGGGTATTGTAAACTGTTGAAACCCGATGATATCACCGAGTTGGTTAACTGTATAGGTCTGTACAGACCGGGGGTTATGGAGGGTAATTTTCATAATGAGTATATATTGAGGAAGCAGGGTGAGAGGGAAGTTAGTTGCAGGGAAGGTGCGGCCGAGATATTACAAAACACCCGTTATATCATGATCTGGCAGGAACAGACCATGAAGATGTTTCAGGTTCTAGGAGGATTCAACTTGGTTGACGCTGATAGCGCGAGACGGGCTATCGGTAAGAAGAACGCTGAGAAGTTACTACCGTACAAGGAAAAATTCCTCACCAATTACATGACGAATTTTGGCGTGGATAGAAAGTACGCGGAGGAGACATGGAAGGAAATCGAGAACATGGCTGACTACCAGTTCAATAAATCACACGCGGTGGCATACGCTAACACGGGGTATGCTTGCCAGTATTTGAAAGTTCATTACCCTCTTGAGTTTTGGTCAGTTGCGTTCTCCTATGCTGATGACGATGATTACCCTGTGTACCTACATGAGATAAATGAAATCGGAAGTATTAATATTCTTCCGCCAGATATCAATGAATCCACGGATAGGATTCGAACTGATTTCAAGAATCGGAGTCTTTATTGGTCAATTTCATCCGTGAAACAAGTAGGCGATAAGGCGCAAGAGGAGTTGATGATGGAGCGGGAGAAGAACGGACCGTATTTTAGTTTCAACGAATTTCTGGATCGTCATTCCTTCAAAGGGAGCAAGGTTAATAAGAGCGTTATCGAGAATCTTATTATGTGTGGGGCGTTTGATAAGTTGGAAAACATTTCCGTTGTCACTGATCGGTATCGGTTAATCCGTCAATACAGGGATGCCAATAAAGTGAGGGTGGATAAAGAGAAGGATTTGTTTGAAATGAATCCCGATAAAGTGAAATTAGAGTGGTGGTATAACCTCCGTCAGAAGAAACTTTGCGGTTTATCATTCTTTGATTATGCGAAACTATACGGTACCTATTTCAAGGAGGTTGTGAATGACGGATATTACAAATTCAAGGACTTTTCTGAGATATCCGACGATCCGCTAACGGTGAAAAGTGAAAATGTTTCTGTTGGTGGCTATGTTTATGAACTTGTTATCCGAAGTGGGAAGAAGGGTGATTACGCTATCATAACATTGGAGCAAAATTACCAATTCAAAACAGTGGTGTTTTGGTCGGAGGAATATGAGTCGTACGAGCACTTATTGAAGGAATGCAAGGGATCGATTCTGTTCATGAATGGGAAGACGAACTGGGATGAGAGGAATCAACAGGTGGTGATTTACGCATCCGCTGAAACAGAGGTTTTAATCTTAACGTAGGGCTGTTTTTGCTTGTTTTTAAGATAAACTTATTGTATCTTTATAGTTATAAATATTAGGAATATAAGAAGCTCATGAATACAGTTGTTCACATAGGAGATAAACCTGTGATGCTTATTTCGGCTGATGTTGAAGAGGCGGTTGATATCGATTCACTTTGCAGGATCGATCACTCAAACCTTTACGGGGAGATAGTCACGGTTTCAGCGTTGCTGAACAAAATCGGTATATGGAAGGCTGAAGCTGAAGCCCTGTATAATCGAAGCAAGTTGAAATGTGATATTTACGAGGCGAATTTCAGGAAGGAGATAAGAATCGAGGCCAACAAGAATCAGGGTAAATTTAAGATGGGCGATGATTATATCAAGCTCACGGAGAAGTCGGTGGAGGAAGCGATCTATACCGATCCTGAATTTCAGGGATTGAAGGATGATATGATAGAGAATCAACGAATGCTGAACATACTTGATTCTTGGTTCTGGGCGATCAATGATAAGAGCAAGAAATTGAGCTCTATCGTCAAGCCTGTTTCACCGGATGAATTTTTGAATGAATTGGTTGAAGCGAAGGTAAACACATTTCTAATAAAGAAAGGGTATTAACATGGATAGTTTGAAAATAGGGAACATTGAAATTAAGAGGTGTCCTTGTGCCAAGAGCAGGTATGATGTATTTGAAACGAGAAGCGGAGAGGAATTGAAGAAGGAATACACGAAGGATGTGGCGTACGGAGTTAGCCTTGACCGGGCGGTTGCGCTGGCAGTGGAGATTACCTCTTTTGATGAATCGAAGGATTTAGTTGAATTTATAGATAAGTACAGAGAATTGAAAGAAGATTTAGTAACGAAGATTAGAGAATTAAGTAAGAAAGTTAAATGATTAAATTTTTAAGTTATGGCATTTGATAGAAAAAAATTCGCGGCATCAAATTTTGACACGATTAAGAAAGAGGAGAAAAAACAACAAGAAACAAACAAAACGTTTTATCAAACCGACGGTAAGAGAGCACCTTTCTATGTGATTCAGGATGGGAAGAATTGGTTGAGAGTGTTACCTTCATCAGATCCCGAGGTTCCGGCTTACGTATCAGTACGTACAGCAATGTTACCAGTGTTGGATGATGAGTGGGAAAGCGGAGAGAAGACAGGTCGGAAGGTGATGAAGAATAAGAAAATTTTCATCGCGACCACCCACTGTGACGCCGTCCGTGAAGCTGGACTACAGGATCCGATCGAGTTCTATATTCAGAAAGTGTACGAGAAAGCGGAAGAATTTTCTGATGAAAATGATAAGAAAAAATTCTTGTTCCCGATTTCCGGTGGTGGTTCTGGGAAGAATTGGAGACCGGGTTGCTTGCCTTCATCCGAATGGACATGCTACGTTCAAGATAGGAAAAGAGATTTATATAGAATGGGTTTCCGGCAGAATTGGTTCGCCATGTTGCAAAAGAAATCGATGGAGCTAGCGGAGGAATGCAACAAGGTATCGCTCGATATGTTCTCATCTCCCGATGACGGGTTCCCGTTAGTTTTAATCAAAGGAACTAAAACGGTTCAAGGTAAGGAGCGGGTTTATTATGAAATCGAAGCCGGGAAACCGACCGTTGGCCAATCCTGGGATGAATTCTTCGCTGAAAACATGATCACGGATGCAGAACTTCAGCGACTGGACAATCAACCGAGCTTGAAGGAATTGTATGTGAATTCGTATACTACGCGAGATCTGAATCTTGCCATTGAAGGGTTGAAGAACCTTGAAGCGGCACACCCTGAATTCGATGTTTTAAGTGACCCGGAATTTGAAGAATTGGTGAATAGGTTATTTGAGATCGTTCCGGATCCGAAAGAGGTGGCGGAAGATCCCGTTGAACAGGCTTTCAAGAGAGAGGAGTCCGGCGAGATCACACCGTTGAAGATGAAAAAATTCTTGCGTGAATACATCGCTGAAAATTACGCCGAAGAAGGGTACTCGCTTCCGGCTTTATCGAAAGATGAACTTGTGGCTTGGTATAAACTTGCCATGGAAGGAGAGGAATTACCGTTTGATGAATTCGAGGGTGAAACTTCCAGTGAAGAAGCACCGGCATCTAAAGAGGAAAAAGAGGAGTCAGCACCAAAACCTGCGAATGACGGTGTTCAAGAGCATGACCCGAAAGCACTTCGTAACAGCCTTAAAAATATCCTAGGTCGAAAATAAGAAGGAGGGTGAAAACCCTCTTTCCTTTCTAACATTAAGAATATGAATAACAAAGTTATCGGAGTTATTTCCACCGACTGGCACCTGAAGGTGGAAAATATAAATGATATAATGGACTTGGTGCGCCAGCAGATAGATCTCGCGACGAAACACGGTTGCCGGACGCTTATCTGTTTGGGCGATGTTTTCGATAGTCGGATATCCCAACGAGAAGAAGTCCTTAACGCATTCACCACCATTCTGGATATGATAAATGAAAGTGGAATGTACTTATTGTGTATTCCGGGGAATCATGACAAGACTGATTATAAGGGAGATAGAAGTTTCCTGACACCTTTCGCTTATCATCCGAATTTACGATTATGCGAGAAACCTACTTTGATGTATCTTAGCCAGGAAACAGGGTTGATAGTTCCTGTTTTTTGTGTACCATTTTATGAATCATCCGTTTGGATTGAAAAAGTAAAACAGTATTATGAGAAGTATCAAGGTGAAAAACCTATTCTTTTAAGCCACATCGCCGTTTACGGTAGCGTGAACAACGACGGATCAATCGTTACAAGTCCGATCACACCCGCGTTTTTAAAGGAAATGTTCAGCCGGGTTTATCTCGGTCACTACCATAACGCCCAAGAAGTGAGCGAGGGAGTCATCCACCTACCATCTATCCAACAGAATAATTTTGGAGAGGATACGGAAAAAGGTTTCACCTTGTTATTCGAGGATGGTGATTTCGAATTCGTCAAGGCGGTATTCAAGGAATACATCAGTTTGAAGGTGGACGTGGATAACACATCAAAGGCGGAGTTGGTTAAATTCCTCGATCTTAATAGCGGTGGTGACAAACGGGTGAAGATCGAGGCTATCGGATCTGAAAGTAAGTTGAAAGCGTTGAACGAAGAACTTTTCTCGGAAAGGGGTATCGTGCTGAAGAAAAGAAGAAAGGATCTGGATACCGATATTCGATTGGATGAAATTTCATCCGAGATATCGAAGGCGAGCGTGAAAGAATTGTTCAAAAATTTCTGCCAGGAAAAGGGGTATGATTATGAACAGGGGTTTAATTTCTTGAAAAATTACGTTGAATAATGGATCTGAAAACAATGATAGCCGGAATTGAGAAAGAATTCGGCAAGGAAGCTATATGCGGTGAGAAGGTGGACGTGGAAAGACTTCATTCAGGGTCACTGATACTGGATTCCATTCTGGGTGGTGGTTACGGCCTGGGTCGCTTGGTTGAAATTTTCGGCCATGAATCATCCGGGAAGACGACGTTCGCCGCTCACGCGTGTGCGGAGATACAGAAACAGGGTAGGATAGCCGGGTATATTGATACTGAACAGGCGGTTGATCCTGATTACATGACATCGTTGGGTGTGGATATGTCCTCGGATAAGTTCGTGTTGAGTCAAGCGGACACGGCGGAGATGGCGTTAACCATTATAAGAAGAATGTTGGATTGCCCGGAGATAGGCGTTATCGTTCTGGATTCGATAGCGGCCCTCGTTCCTAAAGCCAGAATAGACGGAGAGGTCGGTGACGCGGTGATCGCACTGGTGGCACGGTTGATGAGCGCAGAGTTACCTATCATAGCGCAGAAAGCGAAGAAGAACCAAACCTTGGTTATCTTCATCAATCAGTACAGAAGCAATATCGGTTTCATGGGTTCGGCTAACACAACGCCGGGCGGTAACGCTATGAAGTTCTACGCTTCACAACGATTGGAAGTGTGTAGGATGGGAAACATAACGGTTGGTGATGATGTTGTGGCGATACGGTCAAAGGTTACCGTGAAGAAAAATAAAATAGCACCCCCATTTAAGAAAGCTGAAATCATGATCGCTTTCGGTAAGGGTATAGATACCCTGCAAGAGGTTTTATCACTTGCCATTGAACAGGGGATTGTTAAGAAGGCCGGAAGTTGGTTCTCCTACGGGGATATAAGGTTAGGCCAGGGTGAGGCGAATGTGAAGGTGGTGCTGGAGGATAACCCGGAGTTATTGAAAGAAATACGTGAAAAGATAAACATAGAATAATATGTACCCGGTAAAACTAAAATTAACAAATTTCCTTTCATTCAAGGAATTGGAATACGATTTCATTAACGGACCGGTGTTGCTGGTGGGGGAGAATCGAACCGATGATGGGCAGGAAAGTAACGGTAGCGGGAAGACGGCGATTCAATCCGCGATTGAGAAATGCTGGTTGGATTACGTATCGCGGGAGAAGGTAAGGGACGCGGATCTGATAAGACGCGGTGCGGATATGTCCACTATTGAATCGTGGATTCATTGCCCGATCAGAAAGCAAACCCTCTATATCAAAAGAACGTTGACGAAGAAAGGTAATAAGTTGGAGCTTTCTTTGAATGATCAGCCGGTGAGTTTCGCCACCGTGAATGATGGGAACGATTACATCATCGATTGGATCGGGATAAGCAAGGAGGATCTGTCAAACTATTACATCGTGAATCGTCGTCGGTTTATTTCGTTTTTCTCATCATCGAACACGCAGAAGTTACAGTTACTGGGAAGGTTTAGTAACACGAATTTCTTGGATAAAATAGACGTGGATATCAAGCTAAAGATCCAATCCTATTCGGATCGATTGGCGGATTTGAAAAATATCCGGGCCGCGTGTGATGGTAGGATTGATTTGCTAACCCAGCAACTAAGTGATTGCACGCAAGAAAAATTTCTGGCGGATCAGGGGCGACGGATTCAGGAAAGGGAGGTAGAGATTGAAGAGCAGGAAGCGCACAATATTTTCCTCGCTTGCTCCATCACGGAATGTGATAAGAAAATCGACGGAATCCGGAAATTATTGGAAGAGAAGAAAGATGAACTCTATTACATTACCAAGTCACTCAACAAGGAGCAAGAGAAATGCGGAAGTCTTGATGACCGAATTTCAACCTTGGAAAAGGAGCTCAATGATGTTCAGTCCAAGGAAAAGGAAAAAAGAGCAGCCTATGAAGAGGCTGTTGATACGAAGAATGAAATCGTCCAGGCGCTGGCTGACATTGAAAACAGGCTGGCGGGATTGATCACGTGCCCTAAATGCGGTCATCGATTCTCTCTGGCGGAAGATATTAACGTTGAAACGGAAGAGGAGAGGCGGGTGGCGATCCGGAAACTGGGTGATGACATTCAGATTACATTGAAGGAATTGCTCGGTGCCTGGGAACTGTTTCAACAGGAAATCAAGAAAAAAAGATCCGAGTTACAAGAAGAGCGGGATAAAAACGACGAAATTTTACGTCGTACAGCGTCTATAAAGAGGAAAATAATCGAGGTCGGAAATAATATCAGGATTCACACTGAATCGATAGAAAACGAGGAAAAACGGAAAAAACAAATTTTCGAGGATATTAGGAAGGGCGAGGAGAAGATCGAACGAATTAAAAACCTCATCAAGGAGATGAAGGAGGAGAAATTCGAGGATAGCTGGGAACTGAAAAACCTTAACGAAAAGCTGAAGGAGGAGAAAAAGTATCAGGGTATTAACGCAAAGGAAATAGAGGAGAAAGAAGAGGAACTTCGAATCGCACAGGAATGGTTAATTCAATACAAGGAATTCCGAATGTATCTCGCTAACATTAGCATCAAGGAAATTCAGGCGAGATGCAACGAGGTGTTGAAAGAAATGGATTCCGATCTGTTGGTGAGCATCGATGGTTTCAAAAAGAAGGCAGATGGAACGTTGAAGGATGAGATCACCCCGACCATTATAAGGGCGGAGTCGCTTCCGTTCGGATTGTTTTCCGGCGGTGAGCGGGGAAGGTTGGAATACGCGATGATGCTGGCACTTCAGGGGATGATTAATAAATCGAACCCGAATGGCGGTCTGTCCTTCCTATTCACGGATGAGATAGCGGAGGGGATTGACGCCCTTGGATTGAAGTTGTTGATTAAATCCTTGGATAAGTTTAATTTTCCGATACTGATCACGACGCACGTGGTGAATCAAGCCGTGGGTAGTAAAACGCTCAAAGTTATCAAAGAGAATAACGTAAGTAGAATTGAATTATGAAAACAGTGTACATAGGTATTGACCCGGGGTTGAAGGGTTTCATAACTGTCCTCGAATCTGACGAGGAGATAACCTTTCACCCGATCCCAACCATTAACAAGGGGAAAGAATTGGATTCCATTTTCCTGGCGGGATTGCTAAAGGGAATAGTCGAACGATACAAGGAACACCGGGTGGTGTTTGGGGTGGAAAACGTTCACGCTCTGTTTGGGGCGTCAGCCGGTTCCACCTTTAACTTCGGATTCACAGCCGGATGTATCGAGGGCGTCCTCGCTTGTCTTGGTGTGACGGTTATGAAGCCGGCACCCAAAACCTGGCAGAAGGAGGTGTGGAAAGATATCACACCGATCAAGAAGAAATCGATGACGGGAAAAACGGAGGTGATTGATACGAAGGCCACGAGCATGAAGGCGGCACGGAAGTTATATCCCCGTGTTGATCTGAGACGGACGGAAAAGTGCAAGAATTTAGACGATAATAAATGTGATAGCTTGTTAATAGCTACGTATTTGAGAAGAATGAATTATTGATATGGCTACGAAATTTTTTTGCAGGAACACGAAATGTGACAAGTATAATCAAGAGCAAGCCTTTCCGGATGTGACCTATGTTATGCGGGAAGGTCAGCTAGTACCCAAACAACCTTTATTTTGCGATCATTGTCATGAAGAGGTGGAGATGGTGAAGGTGAAGGAGGAGGGCCCCATTAATTGCAACGTCGCACGGTTCAATAGTTTGTCCAATGATGATAAGAAACGTTGGATCATGAATCGCAACAAGCAAGTGGAGAAAAAGGATAAGGAGTTGTACAAACATTATGAGAAAAAGATTTTAGGAACTAATTTGGATTGAGATGGAGAAATTAGAACAGAAGGTGTGGGACGCGTGCCTCGGCATCGTCAAGCATCAGGGATTCCGGCTTATGATCATTCGGAATTTTGGTGAATTGGGTGTGTGGATCGTTGATGATTTTTCATCGAAAGGCATCGGTCAAAATTACAATGAGATAACGGGTAGGAATATCACACCGTACATAAGAAACATCGACTTCTACTCGCCGGGTAACAAGTCGATAATGGAGCAGGCACAGGGCACGCCAACCGTCACCATGAAGTTCGGTCATGATGAGTATATCTGGATCTTGAACGTGGTATAAAGAGGGTTTTCACCCTCTTTTTAATGTTTTTTCATGAAACTTTTCTCAGATTTCCCTTGTAGTTTGATAAACTTTGTGTATCTTTATGGTGTTGAAAATAATGAGATAACAAACTAAAAACAAGGATATGAAAACGACATTTATAGTAAAAGCACACTGGGAAGAGGTTAACACGGAAAGTGAATTTTGCGTTTATAAGAATCAACCTTACATGCACTTCACGGAAAATGACTTTTACGTATTTCAGTTTCCAAGTTTGAAGGCACAAAGAAATTTCTTCAAGGAAGGTTTCCGTAAAATTGAAAACGACGTGGAAGGCGACGCGAAAGCCATGTATGTGAACGAGGAAAATAATGTAACATTCATTCCGATTTTAGCAGGCTCCACTCAGTATTACGATTATGCGGCACAGATGATTAACTACACAGGACGTCATTGATATGAATAAAGGAACAAAATACTTGGATAAGAGAACGGGATTGTTAACCACGGTTGACATCTCCTCCTCAATAGCTTACGAAGCCGTTGATCGGTGTGAGAGTG